>ERZ1292642.913-Hain-H14-01um-R1-913-length-14984-cov-6_pt1 | contig 14984 bp, 17 predicted proteins | sample MGYA00564403_ERZ1292642 | MGnify/ENA primary metagenome ERZ1292642 (study PRJEB36523, sample SAMEA6512643) | groundwater metagenome | collected 2019-01-09 | study: AquaDiva: Metagenomics assemblies of 32 groundwater samples | reverse complement strand
GAGACGGAGGAGGAGCGGCAGCACGCCCTGCTGCGGGAGTTCACCGAGCGGGGCGGTCAAGTTGGGCTCCTGGATCCCACTGCCGGCCCCTCCTTCCGGGCCACGGGCGAGTGGAGCCTGGTCGGGGGCTGGGCCAACCTACGGGGCGTGGGCGCCAAGCTGGCGGCGAAGATGAGCCAACTCCCAGCTTACGAATCGTGGGGCGTCCTGCTCGAAGACGCGAAGGTGCCGAGCCAGATCCGCCGGGCGGTCGAGGCCCTCGGGCTGGCCACGCCCTACCTGGACGCCGACGCGATCGAGCGGTTCGCGCCCTGGTTCCCGAGCCGCCCCCTGACCTGCGCGGAGGTGGACCTGGCCGACGAGCTGCGGACCACCCGCCTGGCGGTCGTCACGCACGCGAAGTGGAGCGATCGAGCTGAAACTCTCGTGCTCGGCCGCGTCACGCAGGTGAAGGCCATCGACCTGGCGCAGCAGTTCAAGAAGTACGGCGGGACCGCGCCGAGGCCGGGCGAGACCGAGAAGGCGCGGCTGACCCTGACGGACGAGGAGGGGAGCGTCGAAGTTGGGTTCTCGGCGCGGGTCTGGAAGGCCCACCGGGCGGCCGGCTTCCGGCCCGAGGTAGGCCATACCGTCGTGGCGCGAATCTGGTGGCACGCGGAGCTAGGCCGGTGGTACGCGCGGCGCGCCGAGATCACGCGGCGACCACCGACGAAGGTTGATACTCAATAGGTTCAGGGCTATCATCTAATAGGATCAGGACTGTTATCTAATAGGAGGGCTCGATGATCGTTCTTTGCGAGGGGCACGACGGCACGGGTCGATCGGAGCTGGCCAGCCGCCTGGCGGCGGACCTGGGGCTGGTAGTGGTCCACCCGGACCTGCGGGCCGGGAGCGCGCTGGCGGCGTTGACGGAGCTGGAGCAGTCCGTGGTCGCCCAGCCCACCCGGGCGGTGATCGTGGATAGGATGCACTTGACGGCGCACGCCCACGGGCTCATCACCGCCGAGGCGTGGAGCGTCGTTGACGATTACTTGGCCCGGCGGTTCAGTTACCTGCTCTTGCTGGTTGAGTCACCGTTCAAGATCGAGCAGCGGCTCTCTCGCGCGGGCGACGCGACGCGCGAGCAGATCGGCACCACCTGCGGCCGGTTCAACGCCGCCTTCTCGGCCAGCAACGTGCCGCACAAGCGGTCCCTGCGGCTGCCGGATTTCCTGGATCCAACGACCGGCGAGCCGACGGAGATCTACCGCCGGTTCGTGGAGTTGATTAGGAGCCGCCTCAACCGGGCTTCGACTGGCGGGGCTAGCGTCCCGATCTGAAGCCTCCGCCCCTGCTGGGAGTATCTTTGGACGTTTTCTTACCTGGAGGCCCAGGATCGCGACGAGAGGGGCCTCCCTGAAGGAGGGAGTTCGATGCAGATAGAGGACCGCACGACGAGCCGTCGCGTTCAGTCGATCAACTCGCCCCCAGACCCGGTCCGCCCCGCGGGCGCCGGGTGGGAGCTACGGGGCGGGACCGCCACGCCCGACGAGCACGGGATCACGACCTATGCCTGGTTCTGGTCACGGAAGGTGTCCGAGGAGCCGGTCGACCCGCAGGGTGACCCGGGCGCCGGGGAGTACCTGACGCAGGGGGGGCGATGAAAACCTGCGTGGTGGTCGGAGATTCTATATTAGACCGTCTGCGGATTGGCCGAGTGACGCGCCAGTCGCCGGAGGCGCCGGACTGCCCGGTCGTCAAGCTGGAGGAGGAGCGCTGGGAGCTGGGGGGGGCGGCGAACGTGGCGCGGTGGCTGGCGGCGGTCGAGGGGCTGAAGGTGACGTACTTCGGCCAGTGGCCCTTGAGCGATCGGGACTTGATCGAGAAGACGTGCTTGGACGCCAAGGTTTATCTGAACCCAGCACTCTGCCCGAATTCAGGGTTACTGACGACCAAGGAGCGCCTGATCGTGCGGGATGGTGATCGACCGCGGCACCTCGTGCGCGTTGATTCGGACACGACGATGAAGGTGAGCGAGGCGGAGGTAGCGGAAGCGCTGCGGAGGTTGCGCGGGGGCGGCTCGCCGATCGACGCCGTCGTCGTGGCGGACTACGACAAGGGCGTGTTCCACGGCGACGCGGGCCGGCAGCTCGCGCTCGGGCTGAGCGAGGTCGCCGGTGAGCGCGGGGTGCCGTTGATCGTGAACTCCAAGGTGGTCGATCGCTGGCGGGACGTGCCGGTCTCGTGCCTGATCTGCAACCGGAACGAGTTCGCCAGTTACACAGGTCGGATTCCTGCCGCGGCGGTTCTGATCGTCACGCAAGGTGCCGGTGGCGTAGACGTGCTCTCGCCGACCGCCCTAACGCCAACGATCATCAACTACCCGTCGCTGGCGGAGCGGATCGTGGATGTCACAGGCGCGGGCGACGCCTTCCTCACGGGCTTGACTTATGAGTGGCTGCGCTCCGGCTTCTACCTGGACCGGCTGGTGGAGACGGGCCAGCGCTGGGCAAGGGCCTGTTGCGAGCAGGTTGGAGTCGGAGTTCCGATCGGAGGGAATCTGGATGATTGACGACCTGACACCGAGAGCGAGGGAGGAGCCAGGATCACCGCCCGAGGCGGGGGAGACACTGGAGATCGGCCGGACGTGCGAGAAGGTCTGGGGCCGCGAGGTGTGGCTCGTGAACCACCCGCGCTTTTGTGCAAAACAACTTTATCTTACCCCCGGCTTTGCCTGCTCCCTGCACCGCCACGCCGACAAGGACGAGTGCTTCGTCGTCTCCGAGGGCACCGGTTGGCTGGAGCTGGGGCCGGATCTCTACCGCCTCCTGCCCGGGCACGCGTTCGTCGTACCGAGGATGACCTGGCACAGGTTCTGGGCCGACGTCCCCGGACGCGGCGTCGTGATCCTGGAGATCTCGTCTCACCACGACGACCTGGACGTCGAGCGGCTGCACCCGAGCGGTCGGATCGGCTCCGGGTGCCTCATCAAGGCGTCGCCACCGCCGAGCGAGGCCCCGGAATCGGCCCTAGCGGAGGGAGCGAACCCGGCGTGAATCTCCTCGCGCTGCTCCTCCTCCGCATCGCCGAGCTAGAGGCCCTGGTGGTGGCGCTCCTCGCGCGCCGCCGCCGGCCCTCGGCGGAGACGCGGGCGAAGATCAGCAGCGCGTTGACGGGTCGCCGGGTGAGCGAGGAGACGCGCGCGAAGATGAGTGCGGCGAAGCGGGACCGGAAGCTGAGCGAGGAGCACAAGCAACGGATCAGCGAGGGGAAGCGTCGAGCAAGAAAGGACAAGTTGTGAACTTTTGGAACCTGATCAAGGAAGCGTGGACGCTGGTGGCGGTGGTCGCCGGGCTGCTGCTGTTCCTGGCGGGCGCGGCGTACGATCACCGCGCCAACCTGCGGGCTGGAATCTGTTTCAACCCGGTCCACCGCCAGCTACTCTTCGAGTTCGGGGGAGCGATTCACTGAATCGCTTGAGGTGATGGGAGCGGAGTCCGATTACTCCGCTCCCCTAGCTTGCGGCCATCAGAGAGAATCGGACGGAGGAGAATCCTGCGCGTTCGAGGTGACCATCGTGGTTGACCCGGCGAGTGCGTGAACGCCCGCCAGCAGCAGGTCGGTGCTCGCGACGACCGCCTTGGCGCTTGTCTTGATCGTGTCCCGAAGGAAGACGGTCTGCAGGATCGCCCAGGCGCCCGACAGGGCCAGGGCCAGGCTCACCTCCTGCGCCCAGTAGGCTAGGGCGAGGCCGACTAGCCCCACGATGCCGTTCCGCACGGTCTTTGAACTCCAATCAACGTTCTTAAGATTGAACACAACCGTACCTCCTCACGGCGCCTCGTCGTTGCGCAAGAATCGGACGGTGCCCTCGTACAGCAGCCCGTTCACGGCGCTGGTCGCGAAAGTGAGCGTGCCGGCCGGGAATGGCTCTGGAAACCCGAAACTTGCGTGCCGTGGGCTGCTGACCTCGATCACGAATTGGTGGATGTTGATCGCTGGGTTTATGTGCACCGTGTCGTACTCCTCGTCGGGAAAAGCGAACCCGACGCCAGAGAACTGCGACGTCGGCAGCGGGGCCGAGTTAAACGAATCGGTAATGTCTACCCCATTCACCAACAGTCGGATCGTCTCGGTGCTAGGGCCGCCACCGTTGATGAACTTGCCGTAAAGGTGGATCCCGCTACGTACAGGAGACAAGGTTACGGAGCCGGACACAGAGCCGCCGAAGTCAGGGTAGACTTGATCGTCGATCTGGAAGAAGCTGTACTTGCGGTCCAGGTCACCGTGGGTCAAGGGATCGGAGAGCGTGATCGCGCCGTGGCCGATGCGCCCCGGGTGAGCCCCCCACGCGCGAAACTTCAGGTCCCAAGCGAAGGTCGGGAGCGACGCAGCGAAAGAGCTAACTTGCTTCACCGTCGACGGACTGTGCGCTCCCGGCCAACGGTAGGGACCACCCGCTGTCGCCGGGCCTAGCAGGGTCAAGGGCGTCAGATCGTCCCCTACGGAAGCGATCCTGAAGTAGGTCCGGTGACGGTGGAGCGCTCGCACGTTGTTCTGCACCAAGAAGTCCTGATCGTTGGCGACCACGCAGGTGCGGAGGAGCCCCACGTCACCTCCAAACTCAGCGCGCTGGATGGAGGGCAACCCGGGGTTACCAGCGATGCCGGTGCCCGGGAAGATGTCCTGGCTCCACAGCACGGTCGGCGGGAACGCGAGGGACGCTAGGTACTCTCGCTCCAAGAGCGGCACGGGGAAGGCCGCCGAAGCGCTACCAGTTAAGACCTCCGTCGGCACTCCAACAACCCACACGCTCTCGCCCGGATTAAACGCGCTGTCAGAGTCGCTAGACGCCAGGAGGGTGCCGGTAATGGCACCAGTGTCGTGCCGCACGCGGCTCAGAACGTGACCGTTGGCGAGGGACTGGCTGCTCAGCACCGGCCGACACCCAAGGCTCGTCAGCGCCACGACCGGCGGCTGAGTCTGGTTGAAGGGGGCCTGCAGCGGGATGGTGCGGTCCACCCGCGTCAAGCGGCGGTGCTTGCAGAAGTCCACCAGGTACAGGTTTGCTGCCATCAGCCCTCCTCCCCTCCCCCGGCGCCACCTAGCTCGAAGTTGCCGTCATCTTCGTCCCGGCTGTCGCCGAAGCGGTCCATCATCAACAGTCGGTTGCAGACGACCGCGAGGCCGCTGACTGCAAAGGCGTCGGGCACCTCCAGCACCTCTTGCACCTCCCCCTCGGGTGTGAAGCTGGCGATAGCCAGGTCCTGGATCGCCACGAAGCGCAGCGTGCGGGAGGCCGGCTTGTCCGGCACCATCACCACCGGCCCGACGGGCTGAGCCGCGTACGGCGCGCCGTCACGCAGCAGCGGCAGCGAGGTGAAGGTGCTGCCGTCGAACGTGAAGAACCGCGCTGGGGAGCCCACACGGGTGATCCACACCAGCCCCTCCACCACCGCCAGGGGGTTGGCGACGTCCGCCAGCGGCGGCCCGTCGCCCCCGCCGAACACGCCCGTGCCCCCGGGCAGCACGTTGACGCTCGCTAGCGAGTAGGCGCTCCCCGAGAGTGCGTAGGTCAGGAGCGTCCAGTAGTTCTTTGTCGCCAATCGCTCCTCGGGCTGGGCGTCCGTGACCAGGTTGGTGTACCGTTCCCGGGCATCCAGCACGTACAGGTTGTGTGGCGGGTCAGGGTCCACCGCGATCCCCTCGCCTACCAGCACCTCTGGCAGCAGGCTCCGGTGGACCAGTGAGCCGTCAGCGCCCTTGATGACGAGCAGCGTCGGAGTCCAGTTGATCGAGTTCAGGTAGAACACCAGGCCGCCGGTCGTCTCCGCCGGGCAGGTGCAGCGGCACCCGCCGGGCGAGAAGATCGGGTTCCGCTGCGGCGGCCGCTCCTGCGGCAGCGCCACCCGGTTGCCCGGGTCGCCCAGGACCAGCACCACGTCCCCCGGCTGCGGCGCCGGCCCGCTGAATGAGGCGTAGCCCAGCTCGGTCCCCAGGTAGATTCTGCCCAGCGGCAACCCCTGCGGTTGGATGGGCACCCTGCGGAGTTGAGCAAAGTCGGCCGGTTGACCGGGTGATCGGGCTCGCTCGAATCGTTCAATGAGCGACACGTTACCCTCCCGCCAGGTGAGCCGCGACGGCGATGCAGAGAACGTGGGCCGCCTGGTCTTGCCAGATCTCAACGTGAACCGCCATCGGTCCTTCCGTCGTCTGCCGCAAGGTTCGACGCCACCACTGGAGGGGCACACGCGTGTCGACGAGCGCGTGGACGACGGCGAGGCCGACGGCCCACGGCCAGGGGAACGCGAGCAGGAGGAGGATCGCCAGGTGGCACCCCGCGTGAACCCAGGCGGCTGGGTGCCGCAGGTCCGCCTTGCGCGTGGCTTGCCACTCGTTCTGCAGGAACCAGTCCGCCACCAAGTGCGCCAGTACGCCTTGAACGAAGAGATCGGTCATGAATTCTCCGCCGCCGTCACGTCTTGGCCGTGAATTCCGATCAGGACGTTCACCCCGCGCCCGCGCGTGATCCAGACCCTCGTGCCGGGGTGGATCTGCTCCCGCACGATCGTTTCGACCTCCAGGGTCGAGGCGCCGTCGCTGACCGTGTACCGACCGAAGTCGCCGGAGATCACGACCGCGCTCACGAGGCGCTGTTGGTCCACGGCCCGTTGGCGGCGCTGGCGCTCGGCTAGAGTCTGTAAGATTGACATTAGGGCAAGTCCTCGCTTGTTAACCTTTTAGCCGTGAAGCGCGTCAGCGCCTCGTCCGGGTTGAAGGAGTGGTTCACCGACTCTAGGTAGTAGTTCTCAAAGGAGCCTGCCTCCACCTCGATTCTAGCAGCCATGCCCGAGTAAAGTTGGGGATTGAGCACCGACACGCCGTCCAGCATCTCCCAGTGGTGCGTCACCTGGAGGTTCTTCTCCGCCAGGGCCAACTCCCGGATTCGCTCGCACTCCTGCTGACCCAGGTACGCGTTCTCGTAGCTCCAGATGGCCCGGGGCGGCGGCTCGACGACCGCGGTCTCGCCGGGCGCGATGACGACCACCTGCGGCTCGGGGGCGATGGCCTGGAAGCTGACCACCGAGTACCCGGTCGAGGCGAAGTCCACCCGGCCACCCCCAACCTGCTGCGCGTCGGCGGAATCGAGGAAGATGCTGCCCTCGTCGGCCACCAGCCCGATGCGGCCCACCCGCGTCGTGCCGCCGCTGGTCCGCGAGTGGAACCGCATGGCTACGTTCTGCAGCTCCCAGCGGTTGGCGTCGCTGTTGTACCGGGTCTCGCTCTGCACCTCCGAGATGAGCCGGCTGCTGTCGTCGTAGTTGTAGTTGGTCTGCGACCGCATGACCTCCTGGAACAGGCTGTTGTCCTGGTTCAATCCCGATCGCACCGAGTTGGTCTGGTACACCAGCGCCAGCGGCGACGGCCCGGCGCTGGCGACCTGGATGGCGTCGAGCCCCAGCGGCCCGGCCGGCTCGAAGTACAGGTGCTCCTCCACGCTGAGGGCCGACAGTAGCGTCGGGCTCGCGAGGCCGCCGGTGAACCCGGTAGTGTAGACCTCCTCCGTGCGCGTCAGGACCTTGTCGCCCCACAGCTCCTCGGTGTTCACCGTTTCGGTCAGGAGCCACTCCTGCGCGAAGGCGGTGGAGCCGACGCTGCCCGCGCTCTGCCCGGTCACCGCCCCCTCCGCCACCTGTCGCGCGTACTCCACCCGCACCTGCGGGCCGAGCTGGTTCAAGATGTTGATGGTGACCGTGGTGCCCTTGACGACGAACTCATCGAAGGCCGTTAGGTTCGGCGATTGCAGGTATCGTTGCTGCCGCCGGGCGAGGGACTTCAGGTGCCGCCGCTCGATCGGGTACCCGGTGCTGGGCGGCGAGCGCCAGTCCCGCCGCAGGATAGAGACCTCGCTGCCCCGGACCTGGACGTGGTACTGCGACGACGGGAACTGGTTCCACGGCTCGATGAGCTTCTGCGCGATCTGGAGGAAGCTCTCCTGCTGCGCCGCGAAGTTCGCGTACAGGGGGTAACTCGGTAGCTCCGAGGTCGCCAGCGTCACTCCGGCGGCCGCTGCCGCCTCCGTCAGGATCGTGGCCGAGGTGACCGAGGGCACGTCGTCGGTGTCCGTGGGGAACTGCACTTCCCAGGTGCGGGTGACGAGGCGGGAGTCCAGCTCCCGGGAGCCCAGATCCCGGCAGGAGAAGTCGACCAGCTCCGAGTCGGGTTCCAACTGCAGGCTGATCTCGTCGATCTCGAACTGGCCCAGCCGCACCCGGGTCTGGTCGTACCCGGCGTACACCGTCAGGGTGTCCCCCCGCTGGAAGCCGGCGCGGCTGGTGGCCTGGAGCTGGAATCCCCGGCTGTACTCGCCCAGCCCGTCCGTCAGCTCCCACGACCGCGCCACCGCGTCGGCGATCGTGGTCGGCTCCTCGATCCGCGCCCGCAGCTGGAGCGGCACCTGCTGGCCGGCGCCGAGGCTCATCAGGTGCGCGCGCATCGTCGTCGAGCGCGGCACCTGGTTGCTGATTGCGGCCCGCAGTTGCTGCGCCCGCGGCGTCGTCACGCTGATGCGCGTCCGCAGGGTGAGGTCGCGGCTGGTCCGCCCCGAGGCATCCTCGGCGGTCGTGATGGCGACGTCCCAGGCGCCCCCCACCGCGCTGCCGCCTGTTGGCGGGCTGGCTGCTAACGCGTAGTCGCGGACGACGCCGGTTGCGAGGGTGATGACGCGGACGACCTCGACGCCGTTGGGCTGGTCCCGCAGGACGTGGGTGAACGTCGCTCCGTCGCTGGCGATCGAGCCAGGCCCGACGTCGTTGACCAGGCTAGCGACGAGCTGATCTCCACCCGTCCCAGTGAGGTCGACGCGAATGACGCGACCCTCGGAGCAGAAGAACAAGCGCCCGTTGAAGTAGGCGAGCCCGCGCGTCCGCTCTCGCTCAGCCGGCGAGCCGCCGTGCCCCCCAACGGTGATCCCGAGGCTGGACGCCAAGCGAGCGGTGAGGTCGATCGTCTCCCCGGTGGGAACGCCGGCGAGGTTGACCTCGACGAGGTAGGCGGTCGCGTTCCCCTGCGCCAGCGCCCAGTAGACGCCGCGGGCAGAATCGTAGCAGAAGCCAGTAACTTGGTCAAAGCTCAACGATACCGCAGTAGCCCAGCCGCTGATCGAGTACTCGGCCTCGAAGGTGCCGAAGGCTAAGTATTGCAGCACAAAGTTTCCGGAATTGTCGGTCACGAAGACCTTGCCGTTGCCGATCGCCACGACGGAGCGTCGCGAGCCGTCCGGTTCGATCTTGCCGGCCCCGATCCCCCGCCGGCCGCCGAAGGTGCTGTGGAGGGAGCCAGTAGCGGGATCGAAGGCTAGAATTCGGCAGGTCTGCATATCCAGGACGTAGAACAATGTCAAGCTGGCGGCCACCGAGCAGGGGTTGGAGACGCCGGTCGAGGAGATGGCCTCCGGCCGGGGTAGGCCGGTGACCACGTCGAAGTTGGAGGCGGCGGGCGACCAAGTTGGAACGTAGGTACAGTAGCGGCGCACGAAGGATTCAGCGTCGTGATCGTACTGGATCACGCGCTGATCGTCGTCGAGGGCTAGGATTACGCTCCAGATTGCCATTTCAGATCAGCTCGTCTCGTGTCGACCCGCCTCGTTTCGATCCGACTGCTTACTTCTTCGGCAACAAGTATGCCAAATCACGGTATTTTCCCACTCCGCCGTCTGAACTCTCCCGTGCCGCACGCCAGGCAGTTCCGACGGTGCCACGCCTGCCACTGCCGCCGCCGCTGCGCCGCCGCGGCAGAGAGCCCCGCCTCCTTGCTTAACCTTAGCTTGCAGGTGCAGTTCATTAGTTTCACGGAGTCTTGATCCGCTCAGTCGGCCTCGTAGCCAGCTCGTCCGGCATCGGAGCGTGGACGTTGAACTCCACCGTCACGCTCGCGGTGCGCGGGGAGGCGATCCGGGCTCGCATCGTCTGTATCGCCGACTTCTTCTCACCCGCCGTCACGTCGAAGCTCACCGTGATCCGCGCCACGACCTGCTGCAGCACGTCGAACGTAACTTCCGTAGAACCGGTGACGAACCCGAGGATCAGCGCCCGCATCGACAGGCGGGTCTCGGGCAGCACGCGCGCGCGCATGGTGGTTGACTTGGTGACGAGCTGCTGGATGGACGCCCGCAGTTGGACCTTCGCCTGCTCCTGCGGGGTGATCCGCGCCCGCATCTCCATCGTCTGCGTGACGGTGTTGGAGACGGAAGCGCGCATCTGGTTCCCGAACTCGATTCGGCGAATCCGGGCGCGGATCGTGAACTCTTGCGTCACTGTCTTCCGCACGCTGGCCCGCAGTTGGATGGACGCACTTGGGGCCGCGAGCACCCGCGCCCGCAAGAAGATCGTCTTGAAGAACCGAGGGGCGATCCGGCCCCGCAGGGAGATCCCCTGGATCTGCTGCGCGGTCAGCTTGGCCCGCAGGGTGAGCGACCGGCTCGTGACGCCCCGGATGTTGGCCCGCAGGGTAGTTTTGCCCTCGTGGGATTCCAAGAACTGGGTGTCGAGTGTCCAGATGTAGGCGTCCTGGCCGCCCAGCACGACCCGGTCGACGCTGAACTCGTCGGCGTCCTCGTGAGTCACCCGCCCGGCGCTGGCCTGCGTCAGGTCCTCCCCGGCGGTCTCGGTCAGCCGCACCCGCGCCAGGACCGAGGCTCGCAGGCTCAACTGCGGCTGCTGCTGCGCCGTGACGGCGGCGCGGATCGTCGTGGACTGCGGTACGGTATTCCGCACCGCTCCCCGGAGCTGGATCGCTCGGGCAACGGTGTTCTGGAGGTTGGCGCGCATCGTTACCGTCTGGTTGGCGCCGACCTCCCGCACGAAGAAGTTGTCAAGATTCTTGGTGCCGTTCGCGGTGACGATGATGCCGTGCTTGGTCCGCGCCTGGTGGGTGGCATCGCTCAACTCGTGGAGCAGGTTATCGTTGAGGAAGAACTTCTGCGTGGCGTCGAACAGGTGAACGCCGAGCTTGACAATCCCCCCCTCGGCAACTGAGAGCCCGCTGATCGTGGCGATCGTGGTGGCGACGCCAGCACTGACCCGCTGAATGGTCAGGCGGCCAGCGGCGCTGGCGATGGTCAGCAGGGCGAGCCACTTGTTGCCAGCGGTGTGGTTGCCGTCGGAGCGGTAGATGATCCCGGCCGAGTGCCCCTCGGTGACGGTGACGTTCAGCTCGATCAGGACGGCGGTGGAGATGCTGGTCTCGACGACCGCGCCGCTGATCGTGTTGGCGCCGGAGACGACGTACGGTTGCTGCTCCGAGACGCCCCAGACGGCCCCCGACCCGGTCTCGACCGCCCACGTCTCGCCGCTATCCAGCGAATCAAGCGTGACCGCGCTGTTCGCCCGCGTGAAGCGGTCGAAGATGGTCCCATCCAGCCTAAACTGCTGAACTGTGGCTCTACTGTCGATGGTCGCCGTGGGCACAAGTCTTCAGATCCCTAACCCAAGCGTAGCTTGGGTTCCATCTGCTTCAAGTGAGCAAGAAACCACTCGTTTGGATTAGCATCAGGGTAACGCTGCCTAATCCACTCAAGGCTCTCTACGATTGAGCGTCCCGAGAGCCGAGCGACGATTGCAGCGGTGACGTAACCAGATCGGCTCCTGCCGGCAGCGCAGTGAACGAGAACATGCTCTTCAGCAGCTAGATGTGCGGTCACATTGGCAACAAGCAGGAGCAACTCATGGTCACGTAGCACTCCGTCTGCATCGTCTGTGATTCCCACGACCATTGATCGTCGTCGCTCCGAAGGGTCTTGGTACTGGTTACCCCGTGATTCGAGATTCATCCCCACGATCAATAGCGGCGTCGGGATACGCTTCACTTCGTCATCTAACTCGCCTCCCTGCCAAAGCGATCCCTTTATTCCAAAATCGCCAACCTGCGTTAACCTTCCAAGCCGCATTAGTCTCCCCTACACAGCGATCAACTTCTCGCAGGTGATAGCCGAGGCCGCGGCGTTCGTCACGTGGACCGAGGTCACGGCCCCGCCGCTGAGCATCAGGGCCGCCGGGTGGCTGGCCGAGGCCGTGAGGGCGATGGCCGAGCTGCCAGTACCGTTGAGCTTCACGGATACGTTGCCATCGAACTTGAGGATCACGTACGCGGCGGTCATGCCGTCCAGGCTGATCGCCAGGTCCGTGGAGCTGCCCGGGATCGTGACCTTGTCGATCGAGTGCTGCTGCACGTTGGTGTCGCTGAAGCTGAGTGGCGGCCCGTTCTGCGTCGTCGATCCGCTCACGATCGAGCTGCTAAGCGTCCAGTTGAGCGTCTCGGCCATCTCTTCTCCTCTACGCGGTAAGGCGAGGCTCCAGCGCCCGCAGGTGCCGGAGGAAGTGCTCGTTCGGGCAGCTGCGCTCGTACCGCTGCCGGATCCAGGCGAGGCTCTGGTCGACCGGCCACCCAGTCAAGCGCATCACGACGGCGGTCGTCGCGTACCCCGAGCGGCTCACGCCCGCCAGGCAGTGAACCAACACTGGGTTGCCTTCTCTTAGCCACGCTACGATCTCTTGGGCCAATGTCAGGAGCTTCTCGTCGGTCAGGACGCCCTGCTCGTCGTCGGTGATTCCGTAGTTCACCAGCAATCGGCGGTGCTCCGGGTGAGGATTGTCTTCGCACCAGCCCTGCGAATCGTGGTTCATCCGCACGACCACTAGCGGGTGCGGGAGCTGGTCGACCTCGGGGGTCGGGTCGCTGCCCTGCCACAGCTCGGCGTTAGCCCCTAGCTCCCCCGCCTCTATGATTCGACCTCTTAGCATTTCTCTCTCCGTAAATGTGCCTATTCAGTTAGAGCCACCGCCGTAAAAGACTGCCCCTGTGAAGTCTGATAAACTGTCGTTGGGATTACTAAAAGGAATGTAGCTGAGGCATCGATCAACTCGTCCAAGCTGGCGAAGTTGTCATTCCCAAGAGCGAAGATCCCCCGCAGCTTGCCCCGGATCGGTCCCGCCTTGGTGGCGTCGAAGGTGCCCAGCAGGTTACCCCCCCCGTGACTGGTGGCGTTGTAGAGCGTGTACAGCCAGTGGCGCAGGTCGTAGGGGTTCGGGTTCTGCTGCGGCATGAACTTACCGGTGTCGGTAGGTGCGGCGCTGTCGGTGATGCTGGCGTTCCGCACCCGGTAGCTGCTGCCGGTCGGCTGCGGTCCGAAGTACTTGGTCAGGGAGATGACCCCGAGCGAGGTGCTGGGACTCCCGTAGTACGGCTGCTCGTACACGTACTTGCTGGTGATGAGGTGCGAGCCGCCGTTGGACGCGGCGGCCGACCCGTCCGGGATGAAGATCCATGGCCACTTGTCCGCGGTCACCAGTGGCGTGTACCGCTGGAAGGTCAGCACGATCAGCCGGCCGCTCTGGCCGGTGTCGCCCCGGAAGACCATCACGATCTTGCTGGTCTCGATAGACAACCAGAAATTGATGAAGGTCGTTCCCGGCTGCGCCGCGCCGGTGAATAGCTGCCCGTACGAGAGCGTTGTGTTCAGGGTCGTCTTCAGCCCGGTGGTGGTCAGGACGTCGCGTCCCACCTGGAGCGTCGCATCCCAGAACCCCATCGGCGCCCCGGTCAGGGCGAAGTTGCCGCCGATGGAGACCACGTTGGGCACCTGGTAGTACCCGACGGAGCACAGGTAGCTCGCCGGCACGAAGTAAGAGACGCCCACCGCGACCGGGGCGCCGCCGGTCTTCCAGTGGATGCCGCACCCGGCGCCGCTGCTGCCCCAGTCGGTCGCGGCCGACGAGAAGCCGGTGGTGGTCGACACCTGCGGAAAGGTGTGGCCCTGCTGCGCCAGGTCGTAGTCCACGCCGGAGGTGTAGTTGTTGGGGCCACCGCTGCTGTTGGACAGCACGAGCCCACTCGCGACCTGCGCCGCCTCGGGAAAGTAGTCGATGCCGTCGGTCAAGGTCGTGGTGTACGCCCGCAACCACATGACGGCGTTCGCTCCCCCGATGAAGCTCTCAGTCGGCTGCAGGGTGAGGGTCAGCGACACTCCCTGAGCCAGCAACTTCGTGTCGGTGGAGCCAGTCCACCCCGTCGCGGTACCGGAGGTCACGGTCGCTCCGGTATCAGCGTTGACCAGGATCCAAGAGACCTGCGTGCTCGCTAAGCTGCCTGGCGCCGCGTTGTTGACTGAAACGAAGGCGGCAAAGTACGCGCGGACGGTCACACCCGAGTAGACGCCGGAGAAGGTCGGCTTGCCCAACTGCGCGGCGGGACCGCCGACCACGAATACGGTCGACGTGGAGCGGGAGGCAAAGCGCGGACAGCCTCGGTAGAGAGCGTACTCGCTCGTTAACGGGCTCTCGGTTGTCTGGGACCTCACGATGAAATTTGTTGCGTCCAAGCCCGTCCAGCGGTCACCGGTGGATAACGTGACGCCATTGCCAGCCTGACCGCTGCCGCGACTGCCCGCCGCCATCGCTCCTGTCAGGAGATCGTACAAGTCTTGTCTGAAGTTGTCCCGATCAGTGCTACCCTTCAGAAACCCCACGTTAGATCCTCCCGACCTCCGTCAGCAACGCCAGCACTCGGTCGGCCTCCCGCCGGTCGCTCTCCTGCTCTTCCTCCGAGAGATCAGCGTACGCAGTGCTCACCTGTCGCTGCCAACGGATCACCAGCGACGCAGGGATCTCCTTGTGACCGCTTTCTCGGTCAGGACAGACGCTGAGTAGGTAGCGCATCCAGTTACTCCACTGCTCATGCGCCAGTGCTGCCATCTGTTCTCGTAAGTCATTCATTTCTCTCTCAGTCTCCGGGCACCTCGTCGAGCCGGTGGACGCCCGCGATCAGGTAGAACGTCACCCGGCACCGGGGGCAGCCCCAGGTGACACCGCCCAGGTCACGCTCCTGGTGCTGCCCGAGGACCTTCGTCGCCGCACCGCAGAGGGGGCACCGTACCGGCACCCGCGCGCGCTCACCTCACCGCACCGCCTCGATCGCCCACTCCCTCCAAGTAGTCACCACTGGCTCCC
>ERZ1292642.910-Hain-H14-01um-R1-910-length-15026-cov-5_pt1 | contig 15026 bp, 17 predicted proteins | sample MGYA00564403_ERZ1292642 | MGnify/ENA primary metagenome ERZ1292642 (study PRJEB36523, sample SAMEA6512643) | groundwater metagenome | collected 2019-01-09 | study: AquaDiva: Metagenomics assemblies of 32 groundwater samples | reverse complement strand
TGGAATGGTCATCAGTCGGCGAGCCACCTCATCTTCACGGGCGCGCCGAGCAATTTCCTTGTCGAGGTCTGCGATCTGACCATCGAGTTTCTCAAGCATGTCGAGCATAACCCGGAACATCTCCCGCGCCGCATACGGCAGTGATGCCCCGACCTCGTCATCAATCAGCTCGCCTAGCATTGTCACCCAGGAAGGCCCTTTCGGTGCCACCCACCCGTACTCTGTCATGTGCCCGCGGATCGCGTTGATCGTTTGCGTGCGCTGGCGAACCAGCAGGTCGCGCGTGCGAAATACCAACGCTGAGGCCTGCTGTTCCTCACTCTTCACCGCTACAAACCGCATGTTAGGCCGCTGCACTGCCTCGCAAATCGCCTCGGCATCGGCTGCATCGTTCTTCTGGCGCTTTACGAAAGGCTTCACATAGGCCGGTGGGATCAGCTTCACTTCGTGGCCCATGCGTATCAACTCACGGGCCCAATGATGCGCCCCGCCGCAGGCCTCTAGCGCCACAAGGCACTTCGGCTGTTCAGCGAAAAAACCCAGCACCTTTCCGCGTGCAATCCGTCGGCTGAAAACCTGGTGGCCCCCAGCATCCGCGGCGTGAGCCTGAAAGACATTCTTCGCGATATCCAACCCGATCGTGATAACCTCTGCCATGGACGCCTCCTTCTCATAGGTGTTTCCAACACCTACCTTGGCACATAGATGCCGCCGGGGGGCGTCCACCCCATCAGACGACGGACAGACCGGCTATCGAATTTGTCGATGCACACCCGAACGTGATTCAACATCAGTGCGCCTTGGTATTGGCTAACAATTGGTAAGGCTATGATGCTATGCCCGGCGGATGACGCGCGCGCCCACTACGATCGACACGGCATTGCCCGCCAGCCGGCTGGCAACGGAAATCACGGCGGACAAGAATTTGCGGCTGTCCGTCACCGGCGAGCATGGAGTCGGCTGGCTGATGAAAAGGATGGAAGCGCGCGGGATCACGAGCATGTTCTTCGATCCCATGCCCGGCGTCGTCCGTGGCCCCGATCGTGTGACGCGGATGCTCGAGCCGATCATGGCGCGTGGGCATGGGGTACAGGTGCATTTCCACACCGAACGGCTGGAATGGTTTTCCGACTCGCCCGTAGACGGATGCCTAGGACGGCATATAGGCGATTTCGCGCTAGAGGGTCTGACGTTGCTGACCGGAAGGGCGCAGAATGCGCTGATCGAGGCGGAGGCGGCCGCAGGCCTGCGGTTCGCGGCCAGTCAAGGGCAGCATAGCTTCGTCGTGGCGACCCATAGTTTCGAGATGCTGTCGCATGACCGGCGCGCGCCCAGCCGGGTCCGCACGGACCCACGCATGGTTCAGCTGGCGTGGGCGGCAATCCGCTATGAAAATGCGCTGCAGTTCGCATGACCTTGCCCGTTGCCATCGTTCTGGGCGTGGACAGCGCCATCGGGCTTACGGTCGTGCGCGAGCTTGGCCGCCTTGGCGTGCCGGTTGTCGCCATCGGCAGGAGCGTAAAGGCGATCGGGCGCTATTCGCGACACACCGCGCGCTTCGTCGTGCGGCCTAGGGCGCGCGATCTGGCCGACTGGTTGCCCAAGGTGATTCGAGAAACGGGCGCGGCGGTGCTGCTGGCGATCAGCGAGGGCGATCTGATCGCGCTCGCTGATCTGCCGGAGGTTATCGAAGGCTGCCGCATCCTGACCCCGCGCGCCGACCGGCTGGCGGTGGTGCTCGATAAGACGCGCACGCTGGAAGCGGCTGCAGCTGTGGGGATCGCCGGCCCGCCAAGCTGGCAGCCGCTGACGGGTGAGGATTTCGCCGCGAAGGCCGCGACTCTGCCCTATCCTGCCATCCTGAAATGGAGCGATCCGCCCGCGATGTGGGCCGCGCTCGATGCGGCGGGCCTGCCGTTCGAGAAGATTGCCTACGCGACCGACGCCACCGACCTGCTGGCGAAGCTGGTACCCTATGATGCGCTGGCGGTGTGGCCGCTAGTGCAGGGCTGGTGCGGCGGTTACGGCTTCGGGCAGATGCTGATGATGGCGGGCGGGGAGGCTCGGCTGCGCTTCCAGCATCGCCGACTGCGCGAATTTCCCGCGAGCGGCGGCGTGTCCACCCTGTGCGCAACCGTTCCCCTGTCGGACCATCGCGCACAGATGGCGAAGTCCGAGGCACTGCTGCGTTATATCGGTTGGGAAGGGCCAGCGATGGTGGAATATCGCCATGATCCTGCGACGGGTACTTACTGGCTAATGGAGATCAACGGTCGCTTTTGGGGCAGTTTGCCGCTGGCCAGCCAGGCGGGGGCGCAATTCGCCTGGGAACAGTATCGCGCGGCGGTGCCCGAAGCTGGCGATGCCGCGCCGCCTCTCTATAGCAATCGCCGCGCCCGCTACGCGATCCCGGATGCCAAGCGGCTCGTACAGATATTGCGCGCACCCGCTGCCGTGTCCGTGCCGGGGCAGAGGCCACCGAGCCGTCTGCGGGAGAGCATCGCCTTTGCGGTGGAGTATCTCCATCCGCGCACCGGCTATTATGTGTGGGACTGGCGCGACCCGATGCCGCTGGTCGGTGACATCATTAGGATTTTGCGGGGACAGTAAGCATGAATCTTCCCCTGCAAGTGGAGAATTTATGCTTGAACAGTCCTCTCGATCAGCCCGCCGCCCAGCATGGGCCGTGTCCACGGGGTTCTCTAATCGCCACCGTCAACAGCTGATCCTTAGCGTTTCAGCGGGCGCGCCGGGCTCCAGGGTTCTCTCCGCGGTCGTCGCGCTGGACGCCGCATGCTGCCTGGTTGATGGCAATCCTCACCGTTGTTCTCGCCGGCAAGGGCGTAGGCATTCGGTGAAGGCCGCGGATCAGGCGGCTTTGCGTTGATCTTCGGCGGCGCACCAATTCCAGGGAAACAGTTCGTGGAGACGACTTTATGGGATGTCTGCGATCTGCGTGAGAACATCGGCGAGCCAGGCCTGGGGATCGATGTCGTTGAGCTTCGCCGTGCCGATGAGGCTCAACATGAAGGCCGTGCGTTGACCCCCGCGGTCTGACCCAGCGAAGAGCCATGATTTCCTGTTATGGAAAGGTATGCATAACCGCAATTATGCGAAGCGCAGGATTATGCGCAGGTGCTCCCGGCGGACCCAGATATTACGCTGGCCCCGCCGCCCCGAACTTCACATAATCACAATGTCTGCAGAAAGCTCATCAGGTAGTCGGAGGCACGGAAGCGACCCGGCGTGGCGGTTCCTGGTTGCAGCTTCATCAGGGCTTGTTCCTTCATCGCGAGATCCGCTTCCACATACATGTGCGTCGTCGCGGTATCCTCGTGTCCGAGCCACAGTGCAATGACGGTAATATCGACCCCCGATTGAAGCAGGTGCATTGCCGTCGTGTGTCGAACCGTATGGGGAGTGACCGGGCGCTCAAGGAGTCCCGGATACTTGCGCCCTGCAATTGCGACGGCGAGGCCCAAACGCTGGGTGACGTTTGAGCGAGTCATACGGCCACCGCTACGGTTGGGGAACAGGATGCTATCGCCAGCGGGATCCCCGATCTGGCGGCGCCAGGATCTGATGAGTGCGGCTGTCGGTCGCCAGAGCGGCACACTACGTTCTTTGCGACCCTTACCGCACAAATGCACTGCGGGTTGCCCTTCCAGCACAACATCCCGACAGCGGATGCCGATCATCTCGGAAACGCGGGCACCAGTATTGTACATCATGCTGAAGAAGGCGCGGTCACGTTGGCCGGCCCAACTGGACCGGTCAGGCGCTTCGATGATGGCGATGACCTCGGATCGTGAGAGAAAGCCGACCAATGGCCGATCGAACCGCTTGAACGGTATCGCCAACGCCCGCTCGATTGTGGCCAGCGACGCAAGGTCGTAATGCGATGCATATTTAAGGAACGTCCTGATTGCAGCGAGACGTGCATTGCGGCTTCGGACGCTGTTGCCTCGGCCCTTCTCCAGATGATCAAGGAATGCGAGCAACAATGGTGCGTCGAGATCGGACAATGTGATAGCGCTTGGCGTTCGACGAAGCACTGTAGCCGCATAGTTGAAGAGCAGGCGCAGAGTATCCCGATACGCCGCGACGGTCTGCGCGCTGACCGCGCGCTGTTCCGTGAGATGATCGAGAAAGAATCGCTGCACGAGCGTCGGCAATGAGAGAGGCGCATGTTCAGCCACGGCCGCTCTCCCCGAATGCATAATCTTCGAACCGGTCGCCTGCGATAGCCATCAGATCCGGGATGCCGGTCAAATACCAATATGTATCGGATACCTTTGTGTGGCCGACGTAAGTCGAGAGCGCCGCGATCGCGTTATCGATATCGGCACCTTCGGCTTGCCACCTCTGGATGCGCCGACAGATAAATGTATGCCGGAGATCATGGATGCGGACGTCGGGATAGGCCCCCCGAGCGACGATCCCCGCCTCGTTGCGCAACCTCTGGAAGGTCCAGTGCACGGCGCGCGATTTTAGCGATCGTGTCGGCGTCGAGACGAAGAAGGCATCTTCCTGCTCACGTGGCAGGAAACGATCTCGCACGGCCACATAGTCGGCGAGCGCAGCCGCGACGGTTGGATGGAAGGGCACGTGCCTTGACTTGCTGAACTTCGTCATCCGAACGGTCAAACATCGACTCCCGAGGTCCACATCGGCGCATCGCAGCTTGATCGCCTCAGACACACGCAGGCCGGTTGCGGAGATCAGACCGAAGAAAGCCTCGAACGCTGCGGGGCGCAGGCTGCCTTCCGGATCGAGATGTCGTGCCGCTGCAAGCAGCGCCATGACCTCGTCCTCGGTGTAGATATGCGGGGTGGCCCGGCGCTGGGACTTGCCGAATATCCGGGTCTGCGGAAACTCCGTGGCCGGATCCATCCGCAACAGGTAGGTGGCGAAGGGTCGGATAGCATCGAGCCGACGCGCCCACGCCCTCGGTTCATGGGTACGAGCATGACCCTTTGCCCATTCGATCGCGAGATCTGTCGTTAGGGAACCTTGATGGCCAGAGCCGTCGAAGAATCTGGCGAAGGAATGAAGCTGGCTGGCACCCGGCCCGGTATCGAGAAACCCTAATGCTCGCCGCTCGGCGAGATAGGCCTCGGCTTGTGCTGTCATAGTCGTCATCATCACGCCCTCCCTGGCCAAGGCAGAGCCACAGCCGACAGGCGATCAAGATCGATCTTGGTGTAGATCTTCGACGTGTCGAGGCTGCGGTGACGCAGAATATCGGCGATGTGCTTCATGGGCGTGCCGTCGCGGAGCAGACGGCTCGCGATGCTGTGACGCAGGACGTGCGGATCAGTCCGATCCCACCCGCAGCGTGCGAAAGCCGCGATTACCGCATGCTTGGCGACGCCAGCCCTGATCGGGACGTCATACGGCGCGACATGGCGAACGAAGATCGCGCGGTTGTGGGTCTTCGGTCGTTCATGGCGCAAATAATCTGCGATCGCGTCGCCGGTGGCCACCGGCAATGGAAGGCTATCGGTAAAATGCGTCTTGGTCCTGGCTATCCGAATGATCCCATTCCGCCAGTCTACGTCGTCGAGCCGAAGCTTTATGATCTCGGAGCATCGGAGCCCAAGGTCGGTGACGCATCTCACCATCGCATATGCGCGTCGCCAGGAGGGCAGATGATCGTCGAATGATGCGAGAACCGCGTCAATTTGGGCTGGAGACAACACATCGGGCAACCCCGCCAAGCGCCAATGCGCGGCGCGCGGGATCTCACGCAAGAGTCCAGCGACATCGTCGCCCAACATCTTGCGAAACTTCAGATAGCAGCCGACTGCGCCGCCAGCGACGCGCACGGCACCAGCACTCCAACACCGGCCTTCGCCCAGGACAAACCGTCGAACAAGGGCTGGCTCGAGCTTCTCAGGGGCAATCGCGCCATCGCCAAACCGCTCGAGGAGCAGTCGGCGAACGATATGGATCCGCTGCCGCCGTGTCGTGTCCGCCAGACCACCGACATCGAGCATGTGGCGATCGAAGGCCTCCAGTTCACCGCTGATGTGATCCCTCTGCTCCGCAGCCCGAATCTGGCCCTCGATGCGAAGCACATGCAGCAGATGCCGGATAGCGACGCGCAACTCGCGGCGCACTTTGCGAACCGGCGCAGTGCATGTGCAAAATGGTAGGTGTGCATCCAGGAACTGGCGCTGCGCCACCTCATCTATCTGGGCGAGGTTGATACCTTCATCGGTTACCCACTTCGCGAAGTGGGCAACGCATGCAAAATACACGCGCGCTGTGTTGGGATGATATCTGCCCGCTCGAAGATAGCTGACATACCCCTCTTCGACGGGCGCGAAGACACTGCTCGCCAACCAGCGACGCGGCTCCGGCTGCAATAGATCAGACTTCATGACAGGGCTCCTCTCCAGATGGTGGGTGGAGAGGATGCGGTATTATGTGCAGCGGGAGTTAGTCATGCCGCAGCGCGTGCGGCGCAAAGCCGAGAGCCACATAGGTCACTGAATGGCGAACTGCGCATAATCCTGCGCTTCGCATAATTTCTGCCCAAGGCCATCGCAGGGTCATTCTGCCCATGTCGGGCAGATGGTAGAGTTTCATTATCGCTGGCATCCATATTACGGCGGTCGTTTTCGGCATGAAGGCCGCGAGGACCGGGCCAATGGCGCGATCATCCGGGTAGAGATCAGGCCGGGTGAGATCATCCAGGTCGCAGAGTGGATGCTGGACAGGGCGTTGTGCGCCGACATGGAGATGGGCGAACCGCGCGTTGCGGTGATTGGGCTTGTAGAGCTTCATGGACTGCTTACCGATCGCGGTTTCAGGCAGACTTCGACGGATGGACTCACGGCCATCCAGGAGGCGCGCCATGAAGGCACTACCACGACCCTCGTCGCTATCGATGCTGACCCAGCAGCTGAGCATGCCGCTCGATACGCCGCAGATGCGAGGCCTGAGCGAGGCGCAGCGAAGCGCCGTTGTTGCCAGGCTGGCGACCCTCTTGATGGCCGCAGCCGGCGTCGCGGCGAAGGAGGCCAGCGATGACGGGCAATGATCTCCTTCCAGTCACGGTGCTCAAGCGCAAAGCTGTGGTGTATGTCCGACAGTCGACCCCGGGTCAGGTCCAGAACAACCTGGAGAGCCAGCGCCGACAATATGAGCTTGTCGATGTTGCGCGACGCTGGGGATTTCACGATGTCGAGGTGATCGACGATGACCTTGGTCGGACCGCCAGCGGCACTGTCGACCGCCCCGGTTTCGAACGACTGGCCAGCGGCCTGTGCACGGGCAAGGTTGGCGCGGTGCTTTGCTTGGACGCATCTGCGCGGCGACAACTACGATGGCCGGTTGAGCGGCGACTATGATGGCCGGTAGGATCGGTTGTCTGGTCTGATCGTAGGGAGGGGCGCAGCCCCGACCGGAGAGCGGACCAGACAACCGGTGGCGATCTTTTTCCCCTTCTTTCGGGGGGCAGATCGGGGCTGTGGCGGGCGGTGGTATCGGAACACTCATCGAACAACGAGCGATGGGTTTGCGATGCCGGGCCACCACATTTCCGATCAGCAGGTATTTCTCTTCATGACCCATCGTCGCCAACACACCCAGGCTGTCGCGGCTGCCAAGGCCGGTATCAGCGAACGCAGCGCACGCCGGATCGAGAACGATCCGCAGCTTCCGTCCCAGAAGAAGAAGGAGCGCCACTGGCGCACCCGCGCCGATCCGCTCGAGCCATTCTGGCCACGTATAGAGGAGTTGCTCCAGATCGACGGTATCATTGCCGTCACGGTCTTCGAGACGCTCCAGGACGAGTTCGGCGAGGATGCTGTTCCCGATGCGATACGACGAACACTGGAACGCCGGATCGCCCGCTGGCGGGCACTGCACGGCGGCGAGAAGGAGATCTTCTTCCCGCAGCATCATGAGCCCGGTCGGCAGGGCCTGTCGGATTTCACGGTATGCGACAGTCTCAAGGTCACCGTTGCCGGCGAGACCCTGGCCTATCGCCTCTACCACTTCCGCTTGGCGGCGAGTGGCTGGGAGCATGCGGCTGTCGTGCTGGGCGGGGAGAGCTTTGCCGCCCTTTCGGAGCACCTGCAGGATGCGTTGTGGAAGCTGGGCGGTGCGCCGGCCGAACACCGCAGCGATTCCCTGTCAGCCGCCTACAAAAACCTCGACGCCGATGCGCAGCGGGATTTCACCCGAAGCTATGACGAGCTGTGTCGTCATTACGGCATGCTTGCTACCCGCAACAACCGCGGCGAGGCGCACGAGAACGGATCGATCGAAGGTCCCCATGCCCATCTCAAGCGACGGCTCGATCAGGCCTTACGCCGGCGGGGCAGCCGCGATTTCGTCAGCATCGAGGCCTGGCGCGAGTTCGTTGAGGCGCAGGTCGCCAGACAGAACCGGCGGCATGCTACGCGCATCGATGCAGAACGCAGGGTGCTCAAGGCGCTGCCCGCAAGGCGAACCACCGATTTCGCCATGGTTACCGTCGATGTCACCCGCAACGGCACCGTCGCCATCGATCGGGTTACCTATTCGGTGCCTTCCCGCCTCGTCGGACGGCGCCTCAACGCGCATCTCTTTGACGATCGCATCGAGCTCTTCCTCGGTCCGGACAGGGTAATGTCCACGCCGCGTGTGCGGATCAGTCATCCCCACCGGGGGCATAGCATCGATTTCCGGCACATGATCGGTAACCTGCGCCGCAAGCGCGGTGCACTGCGCAACCTCGTCTACCGCGAAGCCCTCTTCCCCGATCACGCCTACCGGCGGGCCTGGCAAGCCTTCGATGCCCAACTCGATGGACGGCAGGCCTGCCGCGATGCCGTCGCGCTGCTCGATATCGCCGCCAGGGGCGACTGTGTCGACGTGCTGGCCCGGCGGATCGATGAGGCTCTCGACAGCGGGCGCTTGCCCGATGTCGATGCGCTCAGGGACGAGTTCCTGCCAACCGCAAGATCGCAGCGCGATGTCGCTATCCCGCCACCCGATCTGCACAGCTACAACAGCCTGATCGCCAGCGGGGAGGTGCACTGATGACCCGCACCAAGGATCAGGCCGCCGCCGTACTGCCTACCCTGCTGAAGGCCTTGCGCCTGCCGAGCATCAACCGCAACTGGAAGCGCCTCACCGACACCGCCGATCGCGATGGCTGGCCGGCCGCCAACCTGCTGGCCTCGCTTCTCGAGATCGAGATGGCTGATCGCTCCTCCCGGCGCATCCAGCGCCATCGCGACCAGTCCGGCTTGCCCGCAGGCAAGACCTTCGCCACCTTCGATTTCGACGCCGCCCCCGGCATCCGCAAACCGCACCTCTTGTCCCTCGCCGCCGGTGACGACTGGATCGAGAACGGCGGCAACCTGCTGCTGTTCGGCCAGAGCGGGACCGGCAAGACGCACGCAGTTGCCGCCATTGGCCATGCCCTCATCGACACGGGGCGGCGCGTCCTGTTCTGCTCCACCACCGACATGGTCCAGAAGCTCCAGTCCGCGCGCCGCGACCTCAGCCTGCCCGCCATGCTCGACAAGCTCGACAAGTTCGATCTCATCGTGCTCGACGATCTGTCCTACGTCCGCAAGGACCAGGTCGAGACCAGCGCCTTGTTCGAGCTCATCGCCCACCGCTACGAACGCCACTCGCTCGCCATTACCGCCAACTAGCCATTTTCGGCATGGGACAACGTCTTCCCTGATCCCGCCATGACTGTCGCCGCGATCGACCGCCTCGTGCACCACTCGACCATCATCGAGATGAACGGCGAAAGCTACCGCAAGCGTTCCGCCGTCGCCCGCATCAACGCCGGCGATTACGACCCGCCCAATGGCGCCCCGGACCGGCCATCATAATTGTCGCTGGCTTCGCGCTCGGGAGCACCCTTGCTGAGGCAACGGGTAATTGTCGCCAGCGGCAATTACATGCCAACCATCCCATGCGCTTCAAACCCTCGCTTCCGGCCAGCGCCAGCGACAATTACCCAGCGTCGTAATTGTCGCTCGACGGTTGCTCCTCGCAACAGCAAATGGTAGCCAGAATTCACCAACCGGCGCGGCCACCTATCGGCCATCAAAATTGACGCCGACCGGACTCCGTAATCGTCGCGCTACAGCATCGCGCCTTTCCCGTAATGGCCGGGACTGGCACCACCTTTTGGAGCTGTGTGGCCTGGTTGAAGCGCGCGTGATCGATCTCGACGGGGTATACGATCCCTGTCGACCAAACGATCGATTGTTGTTGGGCATGAAGGGCAGCATCAGCGAGTTTGAGCTTGGCATTTTGCGAACACGCATGCTTGACGCGGCGCGCGCCAAGGCAAGGCGGGGAGAACTGCGCCTCAGTGTTCCGATCGGCTATATCTGGCACCGCGAATACGGCCTGGGGCTGGATCCCGATATCCGGGTACAGGAGGCGATCCGCCTCATCTTTTCGCGTTTCCGCGAGCTTGGCAGCGCCCGCCAGGTGCTGATTTCGCTGACAGCTGACAATTTCCATTTTCCCCGCCCTTCTGACGGGCGCAAAACGGTGTGCTTCGATTGGGTGCCGCTTCGCAGAAATAGCTCGTCATCGCGAGTTTCTTCTGAAGTGTCGCAAAGGCAGAAAATTCCGTTCCCCGGTCAAAGGTGATGCTCTGACGCAGGGAAAGGGGCAGCATGTGCAAGTGGTGCTGGATTCCCGACATGACGCCGGCAGAAAGCCGCCTGGGATTGCGGGCGACGACAGTAAACCGGCTGCGGCGCTCGACCAGCGAGGTGAGGTTGGCTTTGCCATATTCCAACCTGAAGGTCATCAGGCGCCTTCCCAATGACCAAAGCTCCTGCGATTACCGATTTCGGAAGGGCGTTTGCCAATGGTGTTGGCCAAGGGGATATGCAGACCGCGCGGCTTGCGCGCATAGCGTCGCCATCGGGATCGGCGGGCAACAGGCGGAAGGCGCCACAGGCCCTGGCGTCGTCCGTCCGGCCCATAGACGAACAGGTAGATGGTCTCATGACAGACGGCTTCACGAATACCGCGATGGCGTCGAAGATATCCCGCAATCTGCTCGGGCGAAGAAGCTGCTGACAAGCGGTCGGCGATATAGGCGGCAAGCTCGGGCTTTCGGGCAATCTTGCCACCACGCACCCGGCGCCTGTCGGCCATTGTTTGTGCGGCGGTCGGAAAATAGCCACGAAACATTGGCTCGTCATCGAGATGCCGGTTGCGCTTGAGGTCACGATAGATGGTCGAACGATGTCGCTGCAGCGCTGCAGCGCTGCAGCGCTGCAGCGCTGCTGAGATCTGCAGCACGGACCGTCCGGTTACAGCCAATTGATAAATCTGTCGCCGCTCGTCCAAACCCAGATGCTGATAGCCGTTCATCATGTGCCTTCCTGGAAAAGGGATCAAACCCCTATAAATCCTAGGATTTCGCACTTCGATCTAGAATCCACCCGGACTATGTTGAAGCGCTTGATAATCTCCACCGCCAACTTTCCCCTCGTCCACGGGGCGGCCCGCAACTTATCGCCCGCGTGGCAGCCATCAGCAAACACATCAAGCATCCATGGGAACCTTGGCGGACTGCCGAGCGGCATGCGGACGGAATACCTATGGCAATATGACGTTTGAATGATAAAATGAGAACTTTCCGTTATATCAATGACGATATTGGATGTCGGCTTCTGTTGTATCGCCCTCCCGCAACCAATGCCAGACACCTTACTCAAAGCCCCGACGCAAAAGTGCCGGGGCTTTGCGCATTCTCAACCAGTCGAGCCATTTCCAAGGTGTAATCAGCTCCATCTACTTAAGAGTTGGGGCCTTCGACAAATCCGGCATGGTTCACTATTATGAAATCGCGCTTGTTTAGGGGACTTAATATGCTGCCAAGTGCTCTGGTTTCTATTTTCGCATTGATAATGGCGGCGCCATCTAATCTGCCGCGCCTCCCACCGCCTGGTAAAGACCAATTAGGGTAGTGAGTTCATCGGTTCTGGTCTGTATCAAAGACAGGTCGACTCCCAAAAGCGCGCGCTGAGCGTCGATTTGCTCGATATAGGCCGTATAGCCGGCTCGATATCGGTTTGAAGCATGGCGCAGGGCGTCTGCCACCGCCATTCTCTGGGCCCGCAACGCGACCTCTTGTTTGGTGAGATTGGCGAGCACCGCCATACGGTCGTCTACCTCGCGGAACGCGTTGAGTGCCGCCGAGCGATAGGCCCAAGCGGCCTGATCGCGCTGTGCAGTTGTGGCGTCCAGCTGCGCGGTAAGACGTCCACCCTGAAAGATCGGCGCAAGGATGCTGCCGCCTACCGACCATAAGCTGATCGGATCGGCGAGCAGATCCGAAATCGCGATGCCAGCGCTCGCGCCCAAGTTGATCGATGGCATAAATTGCGCACGGGCTGCCCGCATCTGCGCATCGGCAGCGGCGAGGCGATACTCGGCAACCGCAATGTCGGGACGGCGCCGAAGCAGTTCGGAAGGTAAAGTCGAGGGCGCCGCTGGCTGACGCAGGTTATCAAGCGTGCCACCACGATCAACCGTTCGTGGCAGATCGCCGCTCAGCACCGCAAGCGCGTTTTCCTGCCGCGCAATCTGTGCCCGGAGCTGTGGCACCAGCTGGACCGCCGCCTGATATTCGGCTTCGGCCTGACGGAGTTCGAGCTGCGATGTATAGCCGACTTCGGCGCGGTCACGGGCGAACTTGAGCGCCTGCTGACGCGCTACGACCGTATCTTCGAGCACCATCAGACGCGCGTCGAGCGCCAGCAGCGTGATATAGCCAGTTGCGGTTGCGGCAGTCACGGAGAGCCTGACTGCCTCTTCACTGGCCTCGCTCGCGGCAACGCCGGCGCTGGCCGCGTCGATCTGCGCGGCATTCTTGCCAAAGAGATCAAGCTCGTAGCTGGCGCGAAATGCCGGTTGCACACCGACTGATTCCAGTCCTTGGCCGAAGGGAGACACTTCTCGCCGAACCGCGCCATCGACGCCTATGCCGAGCGAGGGCAGCAACAAGCCGCGTGATCCACGCTCCGTGGCGCGCGCTTGCTCGACACGGGCAGCGGCGATCCGGACATCCGGATTGTTCGCGCGAGCCTTTTCGACCAGTGCAGACATTTGCGGATCGCCAAAGCGTTGCCACCATTGCGCCTCGACCGGAGCGGGCACGCCAAGCTGCGTGCGCCAAGCGATCGGCGCAGCCACCGACGCACCCCGGGGTGCATCTTGCAAGGCAGGCGCGCAGCCAGAAATCAGCAGGGCGCCGGTGAGCGTGGCGATGAAGCGGCTGCGCATCGGCTTCACTCCCCGGTATGCACGGTGGCGACTACGGACATGCCGGGGCCAAGCCGTCGGGCGATCTTCTGGTCAGGATCAAGCACGATGCGCACAGCGATCCGCTGTGGCACTTTGACGAAATTGCCCGCGCCGGTGTCAGGCTTGACGATACTGAATTCGCTGCTGGCCGCAGGCGCGATGCTCTGGACCCGGCCGGTCAGCTGTGCCCCGCCGAGCGCATCGATTTCCAGTGTGGCGCGCTGGCCGACCGACATATTCTCCGTCTGCGCTTCCTTGAAGTTCGCAACCACCCAAAGTTCATCGGGGACGATGTACATCAACTGGGTTCCGGCGCTGACCAGCTGGCCTTCTCGCGCGGTGATTTCGCTTAATCGACCCGATCGCGGTGCGCGAATTTCCGTCCGCGACAGCTCGAAGGCGGCCAGATCGCGCGATGCCTCGGCGCCTTGGACTTGAGCCTCCAGCGCTCCGCGACCCACCCGGACGGATCGGACATTCTGGGCCGCAATAGCGCGCTGAGCCTCAGCCTGCCTTACGCCGGCCTGCGATTGACGCAGCGCCGCCAGCGCCTGATCGCGTTCGCGCAAGGAGATCGAGCCTTCATCGACCAGCTCGTTGATGCGGTTCATATCTGCCTGTGCCTTCTGGTAGCCCGCCTGGGCGCTGGCCACAGCCGCATCCTGGAGCTGCAACTGTGCCTGGGCCGAGCGCAGGCTCTGCTCGCTATTGGCCAGTGTCGCCTGCTGTGCGGCGATGTTCGCGGCTCCCTGTTGCACCTTCTGGCGGAATGGCGTGGCATCGATCCGCGCGAGCAACTGGCCCTCTTTCACTGTCTGGAAATCGGCGACGCGAACCTCGACGAGATAGCCTGCGACCTGCGGGCTGACGATGGTCGTGCGCCCGCGCACATAGGCGTTGTTGGTGGTTTGATCGCCTCCGGCAAAGGGTGGCAACCCCCAAGCAAACAGCGCAACCAGCACGCCAATGACTATCAGCGCGCCAGCAATCAGCACGCGCTCGCGCGACAGCTGGGGCGACCAGCCCTTTTCGGGCGGCGCAGGCGTGCTGGCGGCGGCCGATGTTTCGGTGGCGGCAGCTTGCGGGTTGACGGATGTCATGGGTCGTTCCTTGCGCGCATGGCCTCGATAAAGGCGAGTTCCTTGGCGAGCGGATTGCGCCCGCGAATCTTGTTGATCACCCAAGGCACGAGCAGCGCAACGAAGGTGATCGCCGAGAGCGTGCAGATGAGGAAGAAGACGTCGTTGAACGCGAGCACCGCTGCCTCCCGGCCGATCTGGGCCGAGATACTGGCCGAGGTAGCCTGCTGCACCAGCGCCGGGTCCTGCTGCAATGGCGCGGTGCGCTGCGCCGTGTTCGAGAAAGCTTGAGAGAGCTGGACATTGCTCATCGCGAGCGTCGTGCCAGCATCGATCAGATGCGTCTTGAGCCGGACCGTGTGGAAGGCGGACAGCAGCGCAATGCCAGCAAGGCCGCCGACCGATTGCGACAGCGAGAAGATGGCAATGAAGCTGATTATATAATTTTGCCCCGCAGCAAGCGCGCGCAGCATCCCCTGCATCAGCACGGGCCCCATGGCGAACACGGCAGCAAAGGCGATAGCTGCCTGTGACAGATAGAGATCCTGAGGGCGACTCATGACGCCGGTGCGGGTGTCGGCAAAGGCTGCGACGCTGATCATGTCAAACGGCGTTCAAAAGGGACCCCCGATCGGCGTCGAAGAGGGACCCCCT
>ERZ1292642.909-Hain-H14-01um-R1-909-length-15069-cov-6_pt1 | contig 15069 bp, 10 predicted proteins | sample MGYA00564403_ERZ1292642 | MGnify/ENA primary metagenome ERZ1292642 (study PRJEB36523, sample SAMEA6512643) | groundwater metagenome | collected 2019-01-09 | study: AquaDiva: Metagenomics assemblies of 32 groundwater samples | reverse complement strand
GCCGTTCAGTCCCCGTGCTGGTGTGTTGCTTGAGATAGAGTTCGACGTTGTGGCACGTGCCATTTCTCAAAGAGCTGCCCCCACCCCAAAAGGTCGTGCCAATCTGCTGGGCGTTATCGCCATACAACACCAGGGTAGCGCCGCCAGGAAGCAGCCCACTGTAGGAGTCAGTAACCCCAAAATTACTGAGCCCGATACGAAAATACTTCGGGCCATTACCCCCCGCTAAGTCAGTATCCACCCGAACCCACCAGCGCAAGAAGGTCTCGGTCGTATAACTCCAATTGGTCAAATAGAGGACCTCAAAGCGGGATGCCGCGTTCCAGGCGAGCGTTCCATTCCAGTTGCACTGGGCCATTTTCGTGCCTGTCTGTGGACCCGACCCTCCATCGAGTGCAGACGAGACTACCGTACATTTATCGCGGAAATCATCTTGTGCCCATTTATTTGTGGTGCCATCCTCAAAGCCATCATTGAACACGAGCCCTGCGGAGTAAGACATATCCACCAGCGCCAATGACGCCAGTAAGATGAGCGCATAGAGCCACGACAGTGGTGGTCGGTGGAAAAGTGTATCCATACTTTTTCTCCTTTGAAGAATCTATCTTGCTGCATATCAATTTCGCTCCGGCGCGAAGCTCAATTATGTACCTCATACAAGAGATATTTCATCGGGACTCACAGAATTTCGTTGGAACTGCCCCGTTTGTTTTAGCTAGCTCATACGCGCCCACGCAGGGGAACCCCCAATCTGTTACAGCTCCAATGATTGGTCGTCCTACTCCAGATGGGTGTGCGTTGGCAGTATCGAACCCCCAGCCTGTACGATGATTAGCTTCTCCCTCACTCATTGCCTGGAAGCCAAACACACCTGAATGGAGGCCTGCAGGAACAAGACGTGTCGTATCGTGGACAATGAGAGAGTCAGTAAGCCCCACGCCACCCTTATTATTGCAGCCGATGTACGAGAGTGCAGCACACGCCGCTGCAATCGTGGCATAGTTAGTCGGGGTAGCAGAGGTCACAAAATCTTCAATCGTCGCTGTCCAATCAAAGAGGTTATAATCAATTGTCCATGAACCATCCGTATCAGAACGGTCAATTACATCTCGTGTCCCAGAACCACCAATGTTGAGGAAGAGGTTGTTACGCGCAACTGCCACAGTCGAGACAGTACCAACAATAAAGAGGGCTGAGTTCTGCCCATAACAAGTATTGTTTTCCGCCACTGCTTCAAACTGTGTGTTTGTATTCATCCGTATGCACTGGAGATGCCTATCTGACGGGTCTGTAATCGCCACATTGTGTCGAAAAGTAGACACTGAGGTGCACTCCTCAAAGCACGTTCCATCATAAGACAGGGAAAATGCGGAAAGGGGACTATTAGGGAGATTCTCTAGCCAATTCCACTCGTACATATTCCCGCCGCTCGTAATACGATATCCTCCGCCAGCAAGGAGATTGCTCGTTGCATCGCAGAAATTATGGTGCGCATGAATGCGTGTTCCTGACCCATAGATACACCACATCCCCTCCGACGAAGCAGAATGTCCACAGTTGCGCAGGGAGTTGCCATAGATTTCAAAATTATAGGTGTTATTCTCCCCATCTGGTCCCGCAAAAATACATTGATCCGCCACATCATGGATATAGTTTTGATAAAGCTGCACTCTTTGCATTGCGCCCGTACCACTACCACGAAGGAAGCGCAAACCTACCCCTTCATTATCATTACTGTTGTTGTCAAGAACTTCCGTATACCGTACAATAAAGGTGTCGTTGACAGTGTTGCCCTGTGTAGCAGAGCTAAAATTAACCCGTAGCCCCTCAATGTTGTCAGCATCAACATTAGTTGCCACACTCTTATCAAGCAGCATGTGCTCAATAATAATGCCATTGCCTACGCCCCCAGTAACGGTAATCAGTCCACGCTGTAGAACTGAGCTATCAGCTGCTGGTGCAATAGCAAAATTTCTAAAAGTGATATAATCCTGTATGCCAGCCGCAAATTCAATGTTCGCGCCAGTCAAAGTATAGTGAGTGGCAGTGAGACCAGTAGTAGGCGTACCGCAGGATGTTGGGTCTGATTGGATAGTGAGATTATTACCAGCGCTTCCACTTACAGTCACCGTTACGGTTCCACTGAATGTATCATTGTCTCCACTGCAAAACAAGTTGATAACATCTCCGCCACCAAGGCCAGTAAAATCTAGATTGGTGATTCCGTCATACGACCCAACCGCACCTGGAGTGGCCGCGCAGGCATTGGTTGTTCCATCACCGTTGTTGACGCACCGAGCGGGAGCGCTGACCCAACGCGTGACTGCGAGAGCGTCCCTAGCAAAGAGAAGAAGTGCAGCGAGCAAAAAGAGTGTCTTCATATTTAATCCGCCGCCCCCGTGACTAAGCCAGCAAGCAGTCCATCTGTCACAAGCTTTTCGAGAATCCGCTTATGGAGAGAGACAGTGGAAAGGTTAGCCTTATTAAGCTGCCGCATTAGCGTAAGTGCTGCATCATCAGTATAAACAAACGAGCGTCGTTCTCCACTCGACGCCAGTAGGACAATCGTGATTTGTGGTGCATCCCAATCAAGGTTCAATTGCGACACACGATAGGAAGAGATGTCGGGTTTGACCTCTAGGGTAGTGAGAGTCAAGTCTTCGGTGGCAAAACCCGGAGTGCTCAGCTGTATGAGCAACAAGAAAAGACTTATAAAAAATACCATGAATGGCCTCCTTAGAATTGTGGGTTGATCGCTACGGACAAGATGCGTGCGTCCGCAGCAAGGTTATCAGTTACCGGGTCACGACACATTTTGACTATGACGACTTCACCAGAGGTGCACCCACTCGTCACAGTGTTGGTGGCAAGATGTGTATCCCCCGTAGCAAGAAGGGCATCGCTGACCGTCACTGTTGATGTTGCAGCACCATCAAGCACCTCATCGTTGGCCTTGCAGTAAAACGAAAAATCAAGGTCAAGGGTTTGTGCCACTGTACCAGCGGCTGCTGTCCAATGGACACGAACGCCAAAAATTGTTGCGACTGTAGAATCACCTGAAAGACCAAACTGCGCGGTAGCGCATTCAGCAGTTGTTTGATCGAAAGCCAAGACGAGATAGTCAAAATTCGTTCCGTCGATTAGTGCCTTCTCTGGTCCATTCGTTAATTCTGGCATCCACTCAGACGGTGTGAGATAGGTCATTTCATCTTTGCCAACAATCTTTTGGCCGCCTAGAGTACCAATAACCAACACATTGTCATCGGTGTCCCAGCAAGCCTGACCATCAGCTGTCGCCCCTACACAACTAGCAGCCTGGGGAAGTTTAAGTCCCTCAGTTGTCGTGTTCGGCGCAACGGCACTCATGTCCAGCAAGTCACCGTCAGTAAGAGCAATTGAGGCGCAATCACCCGTTGAGCAGTTAAACACGTCAGTAATGTCACCTGAGCCGGCACCTGCTGCATCAAGATCAGTTAATACGTTGTCCTGGCATTTTTTGAACTTCCCCTCTGAATCGTCATAGAAGATGCCACCGCCAGTGACTGAGAATGTTGCGCAGGTGGTGAGTGCATCACCGGGAGTGAATTCAAGGCCAAGAGCATCAACCGTGGCTTCTCCGATCAGCACCCCACCAGCAAGCGGAAGGTAGTTGTTTGCTGTAATAGTGTCAGGCACCTGTGCATCAACTACTGCTCCCTGAAGGTCTTGTAGGTCTAAAACTGCCTCCAGCTCAGCCTCTACTCCAAGTGCATTGAGTTCATCTGCTGAAACAGAATCAGTACCCAGTTGAGTTGGAGTAACTGTGCCGTTGAGAATTTCTGCACCAGAAATAGACTGTGCAGGAACAACAAACTCAGCATCCCCTGTACCGTCAGTTGTAAGAGTGATTGCTGTTGTGCCTGCATTACCAACCGTCACGGCTCCATTTCCAACACTCTGGAAGGCATTGACAAGTGAGCCACCTCGTTGCTGTGTAATTTGTACGTCTGCAACCTGAGCATCGGTTGTAACGGTAGTCAAGTTTGCGGTGATCTCTACTGTTGATGGAGCAGGGCTCTCAGCATCGTTGAAATCTTTGAAGGCTATAGATGGAGCCGTAGAAGCACCACTCGTGACTTGCCCTGTTTCACTTATCTCAAAGACAATGGCATCCGACCCATCTTTAATCTGGAATGAATTGGTAGTGTTATTGTCATTATCAAGTTCCAGGATGATATCAGTATTTGACTGAAGTAATGTGCCATTTGCTCCAGTAAAACAGGGATCAGTTGTGCAATTCCCTACTGTTCCTATATCCCCACCGCCAGCAGGAGTAACCCAAGCTCCATCTCCACGCCAGAAAGTGGTTGCGGAAGCGCTTGTCCCACTATTTAAGTTCGCTACTGGCAAGTTGCCGATGACTGCATCTGCATCAGCTAAGTCTATTGCTCCAAATCCGATAGTTGGACCTGAACCTACACGGAGCGCCTGGCCAACAGTAGAAGAGGTAGTTGCTCGAAGAAATCCACCAGCAGTGCCAGCTTCGTCACTAAGTACGACCGCGAGATCTGCTGAAGTGGAAGCTGCAAGGTGTGACACACCGGCATCATACGTCCAGTTCCCCGTTGCAATGCGTGGCACTCCCGTTGAAGCCGAGGTGTCATCTCCTGTCCCACCCCGCGCATTCTCAATTTGACCAACCGAGAAGAAAGCAGTAGCGGTGTCACCTGTAAGAGCGCTGCCAGCAGTGTCACCATAGGCAGAATATTGGAGGGCAGGAGTGGCCGCATTATCACAGTATTGTAGAGGGGTGGTATGCACTTGCACTTTACCTCGCGTTCCTGCTCCACATGTCAGTACTCCACTTGCAAGAAAGTCTGCTTCACCGCTCGCTGTTGTAAAGCTATGATCGTCAGTAGCAGAGGATCCACCGATGCCAGCACCACGAGTGATTGTTTGGGTAGTACCAGACTGGCCAGCGAGAGAGGTAAGTCCCGTACCACCTGAAATTGTACAAGTAGTTTGGTTCACATCATCAGCGCAAGCCACACCAGCACCTGCAAAATTCAGTGTGGTTCGTTGGGTGAGTGGTGTGTTTTCATCATCTACAGTTGCGTAGCCACTACTGGTAATATCCTCACACGTCCAGGTGCCTCCTGTGTTGAATTTTGGCACTTGCCCATTTATACAGGGGTCCGTCGAAAGAATACCAGGAACATAGACGGTACTGGTTCCATCAAACCACTGAATAGCGCCTCGTCCAGTCCCCCATGCATTATTATCCCCGGCTATTTCCCCAAAAGCATCGGTGACTGGAGCAGTGAGATTAGGCACTTCTAGTGCTACCGCAGCCCCAAAGTCTTGTGTTCCTGCGGTATAGGTATTCGATTGATTCTCTTTTACGACAGTAGTCGCCAATTGCGATCCGTGTGAATCAAACTCCGTCAAGACTTCATGGAACTCACTTCGTGTGTAAATAGTCCCACTTGCGCGTAAACACCAGAGATAGAAAGCAGTAGGTGTGCCAGAGGGGCAATCTGTCATCAAAGCGTAAACAGCACCGGGTCCGAGAATATCAAGGATCGTTAAGGGAACGATTGGAGAAGGGAATTGCTCCTGTTCTTCTTGAGGTTCGCTATCAAGCAGCCCTGGCTCAAATGGGTATTCATTTTGTGCTGGTCTCCATATGAAAATTTCCATTACCCCAAACATAATAATTATAGCAAGTATAATAAATAACATAGAGTAAAACCAGCGATTGTATACTTGCATCATAAAAACTCCTTAGACAAATTCTCTTTTTCTCATTTCAAAATTAATCAGCTTAGAGGATGTGCATTACAAAACGACAAGTTTTGCAGGTGATTTCTTGTATCCTTTTCATCGAAACTCCCTCAATCGCAACAGGAAAATCTGCAATCTTCCCACACCACATCTGATATACATGATACTCCTCATCTGATACGAAAAAATCCCTTTTCACTCCATGTACAGCTTTCCAACCATGAGATGTAAACGAACACACTTTAGAACTTTTTGTCTTAAATGTTTGTTTCATTTATTTATTCTCTTTTCTTCCCGATGCCCTGTATCATCGGGAAACAACAACCTCCGAATTGCTCTCTGGGAAAAAAATTTACAGGGACAGAGAGCGGAGCTTTCAAACATGTTCAGCTTTTAACGGATACTTTGCCACTAACTGCACAAAACATTCCTCACACCAATATCTTGCCTCTTTTACAGCCCTTGGGTGTGGAACATAGTCATCCATTCACATAGCTTTCCATTTCGCTTTCCTATTAGGATGATCGAAACAAGGCATACTTTCTCTCATCTCACAAACCAAAATCGCAACGTTACTTGACCTTGCTGACAGAATTGTCCTGGATTATACATTCGCACCTTTACTGATCCTGGGTGTACCTCGTCTACATTGTAAATAATACTAGTTGAACCTTTATGTCCTGCTATTGTTACTAGCTGTGAGTTGAACATATGCGACACAACTTGTACTACGGACGAATACAACCACTGTGGAGGACAAACGTATGTATGTGACACAGTAAGATCTTGAAATATCAACTCCATAGCATAACTTGAAGAGTAAATACTTGTAGAAAATAGGAATGTTGCAAGACCTAATATCCATTTTTTCATACTGGTTCCTTTGCTTTCTTACGTGCTTCGCGGATGGCTTCAATAGGATGCCTCACTTCAACCATGACGTCTTTATCAGCTGCATCTTTCACTATTATCTGAAGAAAAAATTCCCACTTTCCTTGTGCATTTTTTCGAACACGACAATCTCGGCGACTCTCATGGATGAGAGGCATATCACCAGGTGCAAACTCTGCATCACAATCTAATACTATCATATCCAACGTCGGAAGGCCCATCGTTCCATCAAGTAGTTGCACCAAAGGTGGAGGCTCGCGAAACTCACGTCCGGTATTTTCTTCCCATGACCACTTAATGCTTCCATCCACATCAATAAGCATGCCACGACGTGGTAATAAAGGTCTTGGATCTTCTGCCATACTTTCTACTCCTTTCTCTCCTTACCAATAATATAATGTAACAGAAAATGTTCCCGGCGTTGCTGCTCTAACTGATTCCCATAAGTTAATCGTAACCAAACTCGTGGTCAGAGTTTGAATACTCGTTATTTTACCTGTTTGTGAAATAAATGCATTCGGAATACGGCCCAATCCATGAGTAATACTTCCTGAAGCGACTCCCAACACGTCGGTATTTAATGACTGGTTTGTAGGATTCGATCCAACTTCGTGTGTATGATTGGGAGTAACTACTTGGATGTTAATCGACTGGCTCGACATTAACTGACGCTTAAGAAAAGTAATTTGATCATCGTCCACATCACCAGTAAGAATCTTTCTTACCAGCGCTGATACATTCGCAGAAAACGCACTTGAAATATTTCCTGTATGGTCTCGAGCTTTAACACGATAGTGATAAGTTACGTCGTAAGCTACCCCGATATCATTAAGTGAGGTAGAACGACGCCGAGTATATTCTCCTGTAGGATTAGCAGCTGTTCCTCGATAAATAATATACTCTGCAAGATCATTATCTGCATTTATAGCCCAGTCTACATTGATAGCTTTGCCTGTACCGGCTACAGCTGTAAGACCTGTCACTGTCGCAGGAAGTGTTATATCACCAGGTGCTGTCTGATCAGCTAAGAATGATGCTGGACCAAGATATCCAGTACGAGATATTCCTCTTACACGAAAGTCATAATTCTGTCCAGGTGTGAGATCATCTATACGAGCAGTAGTTCCTGTAACTTGATCTGCAATCAAGTAAGAAGTCGTATTACCCGAATTCTTGAAAGCAACCTCAACATACGCACGTTTTGTATCTACAGGATTTGTCCAAGATAATGAAATAAAAGCCAACGTGGGTCCATCACTTGCTTGATACGTCCCTGATCCAGTATTCGCAAGTCCTATTAGGACAAGAGGTACATCGTTCGGAAGATCTTCGATAGGAATCCGTACAGGAACAAGCGCAATGAGATTACTTAATGGAGAGCTATTTTCACTTCTATCATACGACTTAATACCATACCAATATGAACTGGTTGTAATAAAGGTATCGGAATCTGTGAAACGATCCGTACTAACTTGAGCTATCTGAGTAACCGGAGCTGGCGTTCCTGCCACCATACTAATATCATCAAAATCAGCAGTGAGACTATCATTTGGGGCAGCTCCAACTACTTGGCAATAAATAATGACTGTTGTTCCAGTCGCGATGAATGTCGAATATCCGAATTTATAACCACCGGAATTAGCAGAAAAAACGAGAGGATCAACGATTGTCACCCCATCCCCTGTATCTACACGAAATCTTGCAGTTCCCGTAACATAAGAAGAAACATTCAGCCATCCTCCAAAAGTATAGGTAGTTCCATTAACGACTGGTATATCCTGAGAAATTGAATTGTTTGCACTTCCTGTTCCTACAGTAAGTATTCTTGCCGCAGAATTGCCACTATGTTCGGCGGTCGATTGCGTAATGGATTCTCCTGCTCCAAGAGCTCCGTTTACTGTCCATCCATTAAATCCAAGCGATTCAAATCCTGGATTGACAACCATATTCGTAAAGGACTGTCTAAATATTCCATACTCATTAACATCCGTATCTGCTGGTTTCGTCCAGTCAATTAATGCACTCCGTTGATTAAATCCTTTAACCTCAGTTAGTACAGGTGCAGCAGGATCGGTGGTGTCTGTACCAGGTATCCACCCTAATATCTGAGTAACTACACCATCTTGAAAGTCTGGATGGTTTCCAACATTCCTCGCATAACACTGGAGATCGTAAGTATTATCTGCACCTATTCCAGATGGAACTCTAATAGCAACCTGGAGATTCAACTGTCCCACCTTAGCAATAACCACTCGTTGTACTAATGGAACTACTGAACCAGTTCGGAATACCTGAAAGACTAAATGAGTTACATTCACGATAGGAGCGTCTGCTTCTAAGACAGCAATAACACTTTTAATCCTATCTCCAGATTGTGTAAATGTAGAAGATACAACAACAAATCCTGTTGGTGCAAGAGGATATGTAAATGAATAGTCTGTGAGTCTTGATGCAGTTGGAGCTATCCAAAAGTTCGCAGCAGATACACTATACTGGACACTATCATACCCAACTAATGTAACAGTCCAGTCTCCTCTACTACCCACTACTTTCGTACACATCCAAGGCTTTCCTGGAACTGTTGCAGTAATACCTTTTGTAGGCATTCTTACATCCACAAGGTTATTTATTGATAAGGCTCGCATCTCACCATCAACAACCAACTCAATACTATCTTCCTCAGCAGCTAACCTTGTTAGTCGATATCCTGCCTCCGATCTTAGTGTTGTAAGATCACCAATAAATCTATTTTGTTCAGTAATAACAGCGCCTTTTGCAAGCGATTGTTTCGCCGCTCTGGCATACATCAGAAAGGTATCATTCCCAAATCCATATGTATGAAGCCCATGAAGAGTATATTCTTTTACACAACTTTCTAAATCCTTTTTCTCTAAACTTTGAAGCTGAGAAATATTATTCCATCTTCCATCTCCCATTCCTAATACCATATTCGATCCAAGATATTGTGCATTAGTATGAAGAGAGGATTTATCCACTGTCCAAATATATTCTCCAGAAGAGTTTATATCAATAACTGAACCTCGCAAAGCAAGCTCTCGTAGAATGTTATCTGCCTTCTCCGGAGTAGGTCCAATTCCACCACCAAGAACATAACCAGCTGCGAGAATATCTGTTGTAGCATTCGTTATAGACGTTGCATTCACAGCTAAATCGAGCTCTTGCTGGAGAATCCACGATCCTACATTAGCAACACTTCCAAACTCTGTCGATGTCAAATCTACAGTAATATCTAGAAAACGTCCACTATTATCTATTTGTGCATGGACAAAACTAATTACGTAATAACCAGGTCTTCCCTCAACAACATTGTACTCTGTAGATGGAATAACAGCCTTATCTCGATATACTGTAACGAATGTAAGAATTCCTGTTGTAGGCTTCCGAACACATCCATACCACCATACAGTGTTGTTATCTGTTTGGACAAGAAATAATGGAACTTGTCGCATTTCAGCAAAACAAACAATAACTCTTGGATCCGCTCCACCAGATTGTCCAAGATCAGCACTTGGAAATAAATCTACAACCCTTTTCGTGGGAATCTCTGTTGCTAATGAAGCAAAATCAAGATTCTCAATTACTATTTCGCCATTGGCTAAATTATACTTCTTGATTATTCCATCCAGCTGGAGAATAGTTGTAGCATTCTTAAGATCATACAAACTTGCTCGTGCGCGCTTTCCTCTTATATCCCAACCCATTGTTATCTGCGCAAGAGTTGGATCAGTGCGTGGCTTTCCAGGAAATTTTCCTAACACACCATTCTGCCATCCCAATTGTGAAGATACATTATGTAATTTTGCTGATACTATTCTACGTGACTGTACTCCAGTAAATATTTCTGGTAATCCAACCTCAATAGTTATTGGTGCTACTAATATTTCCTTCAGTCCATCTACTTCATTATCGGCAAAGGAATATAACCAGGATGATCCTGACCCAATAAGATAGATTCGTGATTGTATAGGATATACAAAGAGAGATAGATCACCACTACTTCCGAATAATCCTACCTCAAATAATCCTGACTCAAAGAGATCTTCAGCCATTATGTTTGTGTTCCTACTATAACACCAGATGCATCAGTTGCATTAGTCGGTGGAGCTGTATGAATACGAAGCTTTCCAACACTATCAATCCACAAAAATCTATCTGTACCATCTCTTACTTGAAGATTAATATATCCAGCTGATGGTGTAGTCGCATTATTATTACGTTCGATGTCTATCTTAGGTCCAGAACTAGCTCCTGCATCCCTAGCTTTCAATGTAAGATTACCTTCATTCCCTAGAGACATTCTTACAAGAGGAGTCGGAGTAGCTCCAGGAGAATTCGGAGATGTAAGAAAATCAATAGCCATTCCTCCATCAGTATCGACATTGTACCCTTCCGTTGCACGAGGTATAATACCAGCAAGAAATTTTGGGTTTGTTACGGAAAAGGAAGTAAATTGAGCATCAGAAGAGCAAAACTTTATACCAAAACCAAATTGGGCAGACACATTACTCATTACTCCTGCAGTAAGAACAAGTCCAGGCATTCCCTGAGAAAGTACATTCGGAGCATTTTGTATTGTTCCAACACGAAGAATCTTTGCTATTTCATCCCACCACAACTCATTAACAGATATTCCCATCTTTCCTGTATTTGCAACATAAACCAACCCACCTTCTACCCACAAAGCTGGATCAGTATTGAACCAAGAATTCATTAGTGTTATATTATTATTATCAACGTTAATGAAATCCGCATCTACAATATGATCAGTTGAGATCGTCTGGAGAAGTGTAGGAGAAAGATTCGTGATTGTCATTTCTGTTCCCTACATGGAATAAGACATTTACTATTTACATCGAATGTGTATGAAATGTTCTCTGGTACGTTATATTTCTTATTTAACTGAATACAAAGAAGCTCTAACTTGTATTGAAGAATAGAAATCTTGAGTTGAAAATTTTCTAGTAACAAAGCATCAACTTCCGATAATGGAATCATTCCAACTCCCACAATCTCTTCACCCTCAATCATATATATTCCTTTGCACGAAAACTAACTGATTGTGTAATTCCTTCGCGATCAAATGAAATAGCATCTTCTATTCTTAAAAGTGAGCATGCACTGTTATCTCCTTCGTTTTCAAACATAATAAAAGAAGAAGATTCTCCTCGTACAGCAATATTCAATAATTCTGTTATTTGTGCATTCGGTAACCTAGAAAATCTCCATTCTGTCATTAACGTGCCTGGATTTATTGCCCATTTATTATTCCCACTTCTCTCATACTCTCTTTCGATGTGTTCCCGAAAAGGGTCATCAGGATTACGAGGAAAAAGTATCGTAGAGCTAAAGAAGATTATCTGACCAATCTCTCTAAATGCTGCTCCTCCAACTGGAAGATCACCAACCAAAGTACGTATACGAATATATCGATCAGTAAAAGAGGCTGCAACAAAGAATTTCCGGAACTGTTTATGAACAGTTATAGTAAATGGAGAACCAGGAATATTTGTAGGAGATGTAAAACCTGCATTATCATCGGTTTGAATGTATATAACTGGATTGTTTGTATTAAATATTGCAACTCCTGCAAATACTGTTGAAACTCCGAAGTCAAAATCAACATTTATTGTTCCGGTAGTTGTAGAACGATAAGTTCTTAGGTATGGATGGGAATCAATTACATTGAGATGAGCAACAGGATATCCGACTGCTTCATTAGTTGCAGTTACACTCACTGGTACAATATAAGACGTCTCTGGAACAAGAAGAAATGTCATGATAATCTCAAGTTTGATTTAATCTTTTTCGCAATCTGAACCTCAATATCTCTATCAGCAAGGAACTCACTCTTCCATGCTTGATAAGCAGACCTCCCGAGAAACTCACCTTCCTGTTCTTGTACTCTTCCATTCATAGTAACGTTGAATGGAATTGATGGATTGAGAGAAACACTTACTATAACTTCTCGTTGATTTATCGAACTATTCTCTCCACGGGAACGACTTAGTTCACTTAGCAGAGGTGTTGATAGTAGAGCAGGTCTATCGATAAGAGCTGAGATTTTATCGTTAATACTCTCTAGAACAACAACCATTCTTGTCATAAGAATGGTGTGGGCATACTGCTCGTTCGCAATTAGTCTTTGAGCTTCCTCTGCTCCAACCAACTCAGTTAGTTGGTCTATTGCAAGCTGTTTTTGTGCTTCAAGACGAATAATCTGTTCCTGTGTAGCAAGATCCGTTAAACGATAAAGTTCCAATAAACGTTCCTGAATTGGTCCACGAAGTATAGCAATTTGTTCTTCTGCATTTCTTCTTGCAGCTGCAATCGCAGCGTCTGCTTGTGCCTGTGCAGCTGCTATAGCTGCTTTTTCTTGCGCATCCAGAGCTTTTAGTCTTTCGTCGATTGATTTGAGTACTCTTTCCATCTCAGCATCCAGAGCTTTTATTCTTTCATCGATTGATCTGAGTACTTTTTCCATCTCTAATGTAGTAGCTGCAATCTGCTTCTGGAGATCTTCAACCTTCAAACCTTCTTTCGCAGCAGCACTCTGAAGCTGTTCTAACAACCGAAGAAGATCAAGAATTCTCTCTCTATCCCTTGCAGGATTCAACATTTGAATTTGTTGTTGGATATTCCCAGCTAAGGACTGAAAAATTTCCGGCCGATCTTCTGGTTTAGCTCCTCGGAAACTTTTCTGTAGCGAAGCAAACTCTCGCATAAGATTTCCGAGCTGTTCGTTAAACGAAAAGATTGATCCAGCCCCACGTGTTGCAGAATCAATGATTCCTTTGATAGATTCTGCAACACGTTTGAAATCTTCTGCGATATCTAACTGTCTTTTTAGGTCCTCTAACCTTGCCTCAAATAATTCCTGAACCTGTTCTCGTTCTCTCTGAAGAGCTTCTCGTCTTCTTTCAAACTCTTCCTGAACTTGTTCTCGCTCTCTACGAAGTGCTTCACGTCTTCTATCAAACTCTTCTCGAATAGAATCAAGTTTTTTTCGAAGATTCTCTTGGATAGCATCAATCTCTTTTTGTAACGCCTCCTGAATAGCAGCTACAAGTGCTTGATATCGCTGAACCTCCAAAGCAGCTAATCTTTCTAAAAGATCAATAGCATTACTTAGTTGTGTGTTATCTAAACCTTCGAATGGATTCGTAAAAAGATCACCAAAAGGAACACGTATGGTAAGAGGAATAGCACGAAATGCTGCTGTAAGAACCTCTATCTCAGCAATAATTGCATCAATATCAGAAATTACTCCAATTGCATTCAAATCATGAATAAGATTTATCCGAATATCAATTCTTCTTTGTACAAGTTCTTCTATCTGTTCATTAAGATCCCGAATTTGATCAACAAGATCTTTGGCTTTATCTGCAGAATCCTCTAATTCATCAGGAAGAACATTAGCTGCTTTAAGAATAGCCTCTAGTTGTCCTTTAGCAACTTTTAATCTTTCCCCAAGAAGTTGTGCTTCATCTGCACCCAATCCATCTGAAAGATCAATACCCTCAAATATTTTATCAAAGAAATCCTTATCAAAGAACTTAGTTATAATAGCTTCTAATTGAATCTCGTTAAGAAATTTTTCTAATTCTTTCTCGAAATCTTTACTATCCAAACGAATATTAACAAGAAGAAAGCCTGGAATAGCTTCTACCAGCTTTGTAAATAGCTCAACTGATTCTTCCAAATCGGCTTTGAATTTTTCGAGATTAAAAGAGCCATCTTCTGCGAATGACCTGAGAGCAATCTTCGTTACTCCAATAGCATCTGGAAGATCAGCATGAAATAACTCATACGCTCCTTCTAAAGCATCAACAAAAAATTCCTTAGAAATCTTTCCACGACTAAATACCGATGCTAACTCATCAACTAAACCACCAAATGATACTCCAGCTTTATCTACAATCTCTGCAAGAGCAGCTGGTATTCGATCGATTCCAAGATTCGCGATAAGAAGATTCCCAAACGTCGTTCCTGTTTGTTCAACGCTCTTTCCTTTCTCAATTGCACTTGCTGCTGTAAGATATGTTCCTAAAGCTTGTAGTTGTTTTCGTAATCCAGGACCAGCTTTCTGTTCGAGAATAACTTTACTTGCGGCAAGAAATTCTTCTGCTCCATCTCCTCCATACAATGCATTCGCTAACGCCTTTGTCTCCTTGAAGAAATATTTCCCAGAATCAATCTCACTTGCAAAAGTTGCTTCAATCTCTTTGAAAAATGCTTTTAATTCTTTTCGAACAAGAGTTCCCTTCGTTGGCTTATGTGCAAACAATGAGCCAATAAGAGAACCAAAAATATCTCCAATAAACGCGCCAAGAGCTGGAACAGCGAAGTAGGCACCAATTGCAGTTCCAACAAGCGAACCAACTTTTCCCCCGGTTC
>ERZ1292642.908-Hain-H14-01um-R1-908-length-15087-cov-9_pt1 | contig 15087 bp, 24 predicted proteins | sample MGYA00564403_ERZ1292642 | MGnify/ENA primary metagenome ERZ1292642 (study PRJEB36523, sample SAMEA6512643) | groundwater metagenome | collected 2019-01-09 | study: AquaDiva: Metagenomics assemblies of 32 groundwater samples | reverse complement strand
CGTGCCGCGCGCCGTCCGCGGCGCCGGCGGCAGGTTCGAGACGAACCCGAAGTGGTACAAGGGCGAGAAGGGCGCCGTGCCAATTACCAAGAATGACAACCCAATAATCAAAGAGCTGGCCAAAGAAGGTGAAGTCATTGACAGACCACAATTCTTATCAAAGAATGACTACATAGGGTACTATCTGACTGACAAAGGCTCATGGATCGACTTGTATAACGTGCCACACCAAGAAGCCTTGGCAAAAGCAGCCAATAGAGCAGGCGTGAAAAAAGCTGAAGGCATACCACCTCTTGTGCGCATACGCAGTTGGGGTGACGCGATAAACGTGGACACGAGCAGGCCGCTGTCGCGCCAAACTTTCAGCGAACTAGCTGACATCGCTAAAGAGAACCCCGACTCCAATTTCGCATGGGACTTCAAGAAAACGAACAGGGGCCAAGGCACGTCCCGCGAGTTCATGGCTGCCATGCGCAAATACTATGGTAGTGAGAAGGGCGCCGTGCCTATAGGTCCAGTAAGTGGCACTAATTTAGCTAAGTTGCAAAAAGAACTTAACTTGGAAATGCGCCGTGCCACACAAGCTGACTTGAAATTGACCAAAAAGTCTATGATGGGAGACGACTTTGAGTTCCAAAAAGGCGATTGGATACTCTTGGACAAGAATGGCAACGTGCTCGACATGTCTCCGTATGAGAAGGATGTGATAGCTGCTGAAATAGCCGACGAGTTTTATGATAAGGCCTCCATCGTCGTCGAGTCTGTCAAAGAGACGGGCCTGCGCCCAAGAGTAGAAGGCGGCAAGACAGACCTTTTCGAAAGCATTGACGACTTCATGGGTGCCAGAAAAAAGTTTAAAGACTGACTTCTTCGCGCTTCGCCCCTGCGGTATAATTGAAGTATCACAAGGAGGCCTGATTTGGCTGACAAAATATCCAAGAAAGTGTATGACCAGATCTTCAAGATGGCTAAGGACGGCGCCAGTGGGCGTTCAATTGCCAGGCAGCTGAGACTCGACCAGCAGACTGTGCAGAACTACCTCAGCGGGAAGCGCGTGGCCCCGGGCACGGAACCCAAGGAGCTCTTGTTGCCTCTCCTCAAGAAAGTGAGGAAGGAGCCGTGGACTGTAAACAGCATCGCGGACTACTTGAACATAGGGCCCTCGAAAGTCTCGCAGGCTCTCGAGCAGCTGCGTGCCGAAGGCCACAACGTGGCGATCCGCGGCGAGGAGGCCGAGCTCGGCAGGACCATCGAGCCTTCGCCGCCGACGCGCATCGACGTGTCGAAGTTCAAGGGCAAGGCGATCCGCTTCGGACTGACGTCGGACAACCACCTCGGCTCGAAGTACGCACGCATGGACGTGCTGAACGCCCTGTTCGACACGTGGGCCGACCAAGGCATCGACACGGTCTACCAGTGCGGCAACATGATCGACGGCGAGGCGTCGTTCAACAAGTTCGACCTGCTAGTCCGCGGCATGCAGGGGCAGGTGGACTACTTCGTGGAGAACTGGCCTCAGCGCAAGGGCATCACGACGAAGTACGTCACCGGCGACGACCACGAGGGGTGGTACGTGCAGCGCGAGGGCGTCAACATCGGTCAGTACATCGAGCTCTGCGCGCAAAAGGCCGGCCGCAAGGACTTGGACTACCTCGGGCACATAGAGCACGACGTCATATACAATTCGCCGAAAGGCCATGCCACCATGCGTGTCATACACGCAGGCGGCGGGTCGGCGTACGCCACGTCATACGCGCCGCAGAAGATAGTGGAGTGCGTTCCACTACACTCTGAGATACTCACTAAAACAGGTTGGAAAAAGCACAACCAAGTTGCAGTGGGCGAAGTAGTACTCGGCTACAATGTGGAAAAAGACAAGTGTGAGTGGACGAAAGTGACGGCATTGCATGAAGGTGAGGAAAAAGTCTTTAGGCACCACAATGACCAATTCGACGTGACTTGTACTATAAATCACAAATGGGCAATAGAATGGGAACAAAGAGCCGGACCAAATCCGAACAGCAGAGTGCCAGAGTCATATTCGAAAAAAGAGAGGCACCTGTGGCCAATAGGTGAATGCAAAGATCGTTCGCGCATAATACAAGCTGCAATGGCTCCCTCTGGTCCTGGCCTTAGCTTGTTCGAGCACGAAGATTGGCTACACAGGAACAGCACCGCCACACTCTATGTATTAGCAATGACTTCTGGCGAGCGCAGGGCTTACATAGAAGGGTTGCTGCAAGGTGAAGGAACTATTGCTGGTGAAAGCCGTACAATAGTTTTTGGCCAGAGACCCGGACCTGTGAACGACGCTTTCCGCCTTGCATGCTTAATGGAAGGCATAGCGACTACAGACAGGCCCACACCTCCTGGATCTTTCAAGCCCGAACAAGAGCCGGCGCGTAGAGTCACATTACTCAAAAAAAGAATGCGCAATGAGAGCTCACTTGAGACTGAAGACCTTGGAGTGCAAAAAGTATGGTGCCCTACTACAGTACTTGGAACATGGGTCATGAGACAAGGAGACTTGATGACCATAACTGGAAATAGCTATCAGGGGGGCGAGAAGCCGAACATCCTGCTCATAGGCCACTACCACAAGGCTGAGTACGGGTACCCGCGCGAAGTCCACGTGGTCCAAGCGGGGTGCACGGAGGACCAGACGCCTTTCATGCGCAAACTGAAAATACAGGCACACGTCGGGGGCTGGACCATCGGCTTCGATTTGGACGACAACGGCGTCGTGCACGGCTTCGCGCCTCAGTTCCACCCGTTCTACGACCGTTCGTTTTATTCCAAGTGGAAGTATTTGTACTAGTGAAAACATGGAAAAGTGCGATACATGCGGTGATTGTGGCACAATGGAAGTCGACGTGCCATGCGACAACGATCGTTGCGAGTTCAAAGAAGGAGGGCACCACACTGTCGAAGTGGAGTGCCCATGCTGCACTGAATAAAAGGACTGACTGAAAACTCCAGCTAGCAAAAAAGCTCAAGAAAAATGGATGAAAAACCACCCTGAAAAGAATAAGGAGGTAAGGCGTATAGTTAGTGCTAGATATCTTTCCAGTAAAGAGCACAAAGATAGATTAAAAATAGAGCTTGTAGGTGCTTATGGAAACAAATGTGCTTGTTGCGGAGAAACTAACATAGGTTTTCTTACTATTGACCACATCAATAACGACGGCTACAAGGAAAAACATCATGGTGTGTTCTTGTATAGAAGACTTAAAAAAGAAAATTGGCCTGATTATGTACGTCTTTTATGCTTTAATTGTAATTGCGGCAGGCATTTTAACATCCTAATTCAAATTTGTAACCGGCAAATTTGATGCGGTAAACCAATCCGGCCCGGGAGTTTACATGACAGTCGGGCCATTCGCATTGCTAGAGGAGCTCGAAGAGACGAACGACGAAAACATGGAGATGCCTGCGGGGTCGAAGGCGCCATAGTGACTAAGAAAGAAAAGCATTGTCAAAGAGTAGCTATTTGGAGAAAAGCAAACCCAGAAAAAGCAGCTCAGGCAACTGTAAAAAGGAGAAAACTTAGGCTAGATTCTTTAGCCATATACGGGAATAAATGTGCATGTTGTGGAGAAACTAATATAGGGTTTCTCACTATTGATCACATAAACAATGACGGGGGCAAAGAAAGAGTCCCAAGTAGTGCGCGTAAGTATGCTGGGCCTAATTTAGTTAACAAACTCAAAAAAGAAGGATGGCCTAGTATTGTTCAAGTGTTATGCTATAATTGCAATTGCGGCAGAGCTTACAACATAAATAATCCTGGAATATGCCCTCATAAAGGATCAAAGGCATCATGAAAATGCAAGATTTCACGTTGTCTATGCCTCATCATGCTACTGCATTTACGAACATAATGACAACGGCGCTGACGCTCTGGCGCGAGGCGTCGAACCAGGACTTGCTGGCCAAGCAGGCCGTCATGTGGGTGATCCGCAACCGCGTCGACCACCCCTCTTGGTACGGCAGCACGTGGCATGAGGTCTGCACGAAGAAGTGCCAGTTCACCTCGATGAACCCGCCCGACAAGTTGGTCGAGCCGAACCTCCGCCGCTGGCCCTCGCCAGACGACGCCTCTTGGAAGGAGTGCCTCAAGGTCGTCTTCGACGTCATGGTCAGCAACGTGCCGGACCCGACGGGCGGAGCCACATTCTACTACGACAAGACCATGGACGACAATCCGCCGCCGTGGGCCAAGACCTACGCGCACACGGTGGACGTGGGTGCCTTCCACTTCTTCAAACCGGGAAAATGACATGCCGCTGCCTTACTTGAAAATCAAAGACCTATTGGAATGGCGCGAGAAGAAGAGGCGGGCAAAATTGCCGAAGGCGGTGCAGCCGTCAGTCGACGCGCCAGGCGAGCGCGCCATCAAGGGCCAGAAGTACACGAAGAGGCCAGCATGAACTGCCTGCACTTCGACGACTGCGGGCACAGAGTTCGTGTCCGGCAAGGGAACCCCATCAAAGTCCGTGGGTTACTGGAAGCTCAGAAACGCCTTAAACGCGCTGTTCGCGAAACGCGAACGAAGCTACTTAACGAACGTCGGGTCGACCGTACGGTCGACGTAGCTGTCAGAAAGTCTATTTTCAGAGTGCTTCAGAACTAAAGCAATAGCCATTTTAAGTACGACAGACTCTGGCCACATAAATTTTGCTATATTATAAGCCCAGCAAACAAGTTGGCAATTATCTTTGGTATAACCTTTAGAACTGTCTATTCTGTCAATGGAAGGTTTGAATGGATTTTTCTTGAATGAGGTGTCAAACTCAAAAGGCAAGTCTGTTTTGGCACAAATACCAGAATACAGTTTTGATTCAAGCCAAGGCATATCCAGATTAAAATCAAGCTTTTTTCTTATGGCTATATTCTCAGCACTCTTCAGTAATACCTTTGATGTATTCTCTGTCTCGAGCTATTCTATAACTTGGTTGATTTTTCTTTTTCATTGCTGTCAGAAGGTATGTCCGGCAGTCGGCGCCACATGTCCCGGACGAAAGAGTACTGCCACAGCGTGTTGTCGTGGCAGTGCGCGACCAACACTGTGCTCAAGTTGTCTGCGGCGACTGCGATCTGAGTGATGACGCGACCCTTCGCTTTTGTATGACACTTAGAGCATAAAGCTTGACTTGAAGGCACGTGATCTTGCCTTTCGCAATTGGGGCATGTTATTTCCACTTGGACCTCTCCCGGTACACGGGGGGCTGCTCGCCCATCTCCCGCATCTTGTTGCAGTACCACGTGACGTGCTTCTTGTCGACCGCGCTCTCTGGGAACACGGCCTTGGTCTTCTTCAGTATCTCCATGTAGCTGTGGCCGAGGGGGTGCCCCTCTTCGTCGTGGCCGATCACCTCGGCCAGCAGGCCCTTGACGAACTTGCCGACGCCGCGGTACTTCACCCGCTGCCTCTCCGCCGCCGCCTGTTTTCTCATGTACTCCTTTCTGGGGTGGGTGGCCTTCCACCTCTTGCGCTCGTACTTCTCGATCTTGAACACGAGCCGCTCGCGGGTGCCGTGCCACACCTCGAGCGGCCTGAGCCGCCTCCTGACGCGGACGACGTTGTACAGCTCGAGCAGCTGCTCGACGGCCAGGTCGCCGGTCAGCTCGTAAACTTTATCCACTGTATGAGCTCGAACACCGTGCTGCCGTAGTTGTCGCTGAAGCTTTCCAGCATTTCTTCAGTCAGCGGTTCGACCAGCATGAGTGCATGTAAACCTTGCACCAAGTAGCGCTTGTCGCCGCCGACGCACACCAAGAACCAGTGCCTGCCGCCGGCCTTGTGTCTGGCCTTGGCCCACAGCGCCTGCTCGTTCGTCACGTTCAAATGCAGCGGCGTGGTTGGCCTCTTGGGCCTCTCCACCGACTTCAGCTCGAGCGAGAACGTCGAACCCTCTACGCAACCCATCACGTCAGGCGTGCCCTTGGCGACCAAGTTCTCGACGCGCTCCCAATGCAGGAGCGCGCCGCAATACTTCTCGGCGCCGCGCAGCCACTTCCAAAGTGATGATTCTTTGGTCTTGTTCACAGGGCAACCAATGCTCTTGCCATTTTCATAACATCCTCTTGAGGACTGCAGCCTTTTGCCCTGTTGTATATTTGAGAGACGATTTGGCAGTTGGCTTTTGTATATCCTTTTTCGTTGTCAATCCTGTCAATTGACGGGGCAAATGAATTGTGAACATTGTTTGTGCCAAGAGTGAAATCAAATGGTATATATGTGATGGCACAACAACCACTTTCCAAATTTTTCTTAACCCAAGCTAAAGTCAGATTGAAAGACATACTTTTTCTTTTGGCTGTAAACTTAGATCTTCTAAGCAAGTATTCAGCTATGTTCTTTTTGTAGTAATTAGCACGTGCTACACGCACGTCTTTCTTATGTCCTTTTCTGTATTTTTGACAAGCTAACTTGAAGTACTCTTTATAGCCTTCTGGGTTTTGTGACTTGAACTTTTCTCTCCATCTTTTGTTGGCCGTAGTAGTTCCACTCATGACTAAAGTGCAACAGCAGGTTTCGGCGCGAACGTGGGCCACACTTTGGTTCTGGAGGAGCTCGCGTAGTAGTCCACGAAAACGTCGGGGTTGCTGACCACCCAAGCCAACCCTGTGGTACTCAGCAGCACTTGCGGCGTGACGGGCGTCTGACAGCAGGCTATGGTGGCCATTTCGAAGTGGTCCTCGTACAAGTGGGCGTTCGAGAGCGTGAAGGCCATTGTGCCGTATTTGGCGTCGAGCTCGCGCCTAAACACCTCGTAGAGCATGGCGTAGTTCATGACGTCGTACGGCAGGCCCACGAACACGTCGCTGGACCTGATCGCCACTGCCATGTGCAGCTGGCCGCCGACGACGTTGAGGCTGAAGCCGACGGGGCACGGGACGTTCTTCTGTTTCGGCGCGCCGAGGCCGTCTATGCCCGGGTGCCAGGCCGACAACCACACGCGGCGGTCCGACGGGTTCTTCTTCAGCGCCGCCATGGCCATAGCGACCTGGTCGCGGCCGAACTGCTTGCGCCAACGGTACCCGTAGGCGAAGTCCAGTTTCATGACAGTGCCAGTGCCAGTGCAACTCTGACAGTTCTCCTCTGATCCAATGCGACCAGGACCGTAATGGCACGCGCACGGGCACGGTTCAGAATCGGCGAACGCGTCCCACATCTTCGTGTGCTTGCCGAGCCACGACAGGTCGTTGTGGCCCATGAGCTGCCACGCGGTCTCTGCCGCGGCGACTTTGGGCCACACTTTGCGGAGGCCTGGTGTCGGCAGGATTTCGGTCATGTCCAACTTGAAGAACTCTGCGCCGCGCAGTATGCTGACGCCCTTGCCCGTGCGCTCATTGCGCTCGACGCAGTCCTTAACGAGCAGCCGGCTCAGCAAGTCGTAGTACACTTGGTGGAACTGCATATCTCACTCTCTTCTCTATGATTAAAGAACTCACTGACATGTCCTCTATGACAGGGAACTCGTCCAGCACGCTTTGGGGCATGAAAGTGTCCGCCTTGTGTTCGCCGGGGATGTGCGTCAGCAGCAGCTCCGACGCATGCGGCGCGAACATGCTGTACGTCTCTGCGCCGCCTATGACATAGGCGACACGGTAGTCCGACTCTGCGATCAACAGCGCTTCGTCGACCGTCCTGACGACCCAGTGGTCGGCCATGTCGACCTGCGGCATGGTGCGCGACAGCACTACGTTGAGCCTCTTGCCGAGGTGGCCGAAATTCTCCCACGTCTTGCGGCCCATTATGATAGGGCAATAGAGCGTAGTGTACTTGAAGAACTGCATGTCCTCCTTGTTCGGCGGCCAGGGCAAGTGGCCCCTGAGGCCTATCCCCCCGTTGTCGTCCATGGCGCAGATCAGCTTCAACATTTCTTCCTCAGTTCGTGGTAGAAGGCCTTTGCTACGGCGTCCTTGTCGGCTTCGCACAGCAGCATGACGAACCACGCCATGGCGTCGACGTTGCCTTGCATGTCGTCCTCTGTATCTGTGTCGTTGACCAAGTCCTCGATGTGGTTCTTGAAGTGGCGGAAGCGGTCGCGAATGAACTCCGGGTCCGAAAGGCCCTTCCGCCAGTTGAACACCTCGTAGCCCTTGTCCTGGCCCTTCTTCAGCCGGCGCGCCGCCGCGTCCGTGAGCGAGCGCGGCACTTGCTCATACGGCAGGTAGGACCCGCTCGACATAGCACCAGTCGTACCCACAGGCTTGACTTCGAGCATCTTAGCCCCATGCTCTTCGCAGTAGTCAGCACCAGCAATTGCTGGCTTTACGCACTTATGCTGAGGGCTTGTGTTGTAGTCACAGAACGCGAGGGACATTGACTTCTCCTTTTGTTTGCAATTAAAGCACTTGTGTTGGCTGCACAAGCATACATCTTGCAAGTCGTTGACCCAGGCATACTGAGTCATGAAAGGCGCCGTGCTGGCATATGAGCACAGCGCCTCCACGTGTACCTGGTGCACCCTGACAGGGCATATGTATAAGCCCTCGTGTAGGCAATCTGGGAAGCTGCAGTACACGCTACGCCTTGACGTACGCGGTGCAGCCGACGACGACCAGCTGGCCCTCGTACTTCACGTCCGTCGCCTTGTTGCCGCCGGAGGTGAAGATGATCTTGCTCTTGCCCGACTTGCTCAGGGGCAAGTTCTTGTCGATCTTGGCCGTGATGACCAAGTTTCCACCGATGATTTCAACTTTCATTGTATGCTCCTTGTTGTATGTGTAATCAAAGCTTCACGCCTTGTCGTGAAGCTCATAGTAAGTCATCTGCGTCGTCTTCCACGATCATTTTGGCACCGACTGCCGGCGCACCAAGTGGCGGAGCATTCTTCTGCTTGGCTGCCCACACCACGTCCTTGAGCACTTCCACAGTCAGCGTGTCCCCGTCGACGGTATAGCCAACGCCATGGTCGCGCCATATCTCGTACATGTGCGTCAGCAGCAGCGGGCGCGCGATCCCGAGTGCGGCGCAGACCGACGCCACGCTCATCTCCCCTGACGGGTCCTCGAGCACCTTGGCCAGTATCAGGCCGCGCTTGCTCGCCGGGTTCGCCGGCTTCGCCTGCTCCTGCGCCGGCTTGCCGCCGCGCTTCGTCACTTTCAGTTCTGCCATCTCTGCTCCTTCCAGTCTCTCCACCATCGTGTTCGGGCTTATGTTCTGGAACCCGCTTGGCGAGTCAAACTCTACCTTCGAGCCGTCGTCCTTCTCTATGGTGTTGTGCCTGATATCGAGTGACCGCACGTATGCCCTGCTCTCGTTGTGGTAGACCTTCTTGTACACCTTGCTTGACAGCGGCAGCTTGAAGCACGTACCGTCGGATAGTTGCCGGACCGCTACTTCGCCCATTCAATTTGCCCCAAAAGTGTCGTCGTCGTCATCTGCCAGCACAGGCCCGAGTATGAACAGGGCTATGACTACGATTCCCAAAAGCACCAAAATCACTTCACCCACACGACCCTCCCATCTCGCAGCCCGACTCGCGCCCACCACTTGTGCGACTCAAGCGAGTGCGGGCCTTCGACACAAGCTGACCCGTTCACAGGCGGCGTGCCATGCAGTCTTGAGTGCTTTTTTTTGTCCTTGAAGTTCGGTGTCACGTACATATATAAAAATTATATCGTAGTGGAAAAGCCGAAGATGCCAGAAAATTGCCCCGGTCCGGAGACCGGGGGCTTTGGGAATTACGAGGTGGGGTCGGGATCGCCTGTGAGCTCCACGTTTGTGGGCCCAGCCTTCTTGGTTTTCGCGGCGGTCTTCTTGGCCGCCGCCGTGATCGCGCGCGAGTCCTTCACCTTCCGGCCCGCCTTCTTGAGGTCGTTGCGGTACCAGCCGATCGTGCCCGCATTCGCGGCGGACTCTGGGTACTTCTTCTTCACTGCCTCCAGCACTTCGATGTTGCTCTTCCCGCTGAGGATGAGCTCCCGCGCAAGTGTCCCAATTCCCTCTTTAGGCGCTTTCTTCTCTGTCTTTGCCATATATTTTCTCATATATTGTATGGCTTATTTGAAGCAAGGTATACTCTCATGCATAAGCCCTAAAGCAGTATTGCAATTTGAGCATAAAATACCTCTTATTAAGCCAGTATTGTGATCGTGGTCTGTACACCACCCATTACCACGGGATACGCTGGTACTACAAATGGCGCAGCGCTTATTTTGAGCCTGTATTTTCTGTTTTGCTAGCCAAATTTCTTGGCTCATACCAAGTTTAACGACTCGAGTACTTCTCTCATGCCTTTTCGCGATATGTCTTCAGCAAGAGTCGTTTTACGAATTGTGAGTTTGAGAAAGTAGTCATCAACACCGCCTGGGCTTACTAAATCCACAATTTGGACTCCTTCTTTTCCAACTGCCGTCGCGCGCTCATTTGCTTGAGCTCTCACTATGGAATCTGGAGTTTGGGAATACCAAATAATTTTGCTGGCTGTGGACATGTCCAGACCCTCACCGCCGGCCTTCGGCTGCGCGACCAATATTTTGAACTGGCCCGCCCTGAAAGACTCGAGCACCTGCGGCCTGTCCTTGACCCCGCCGTGCACCATGCCAGACTTTATGTGCATGTTGGCGAGCACCTTGGAAATCGCGTCAATCTCGTGTAGGTATTGGCACCAAACGATCACTTGACCATTATGCAGTGTGATTTCCTCTAATAAAACCAACATTTTGGCATTGGAGTCTGGGGGAACGAGCTCGCGGTAGGAGGCTCCGTCCTTCCAGTACCCGCCTTCTATCTGCTGCAGCTTGGACAGCGCCGCGCCGCCAGTAAGCGCAGCCTGCAGGAACATGCCTTCCAGGAACGCGAGGTCGTTAGCCTTGCACAACTTCCACTGGGCCTTGATCCTGTCGTCCAACTCCACGTAGACTTGGTCGACCTGCACCGGCGGCAAGTCCTCACAGTCGGACCGCAGCACCACGCTGGTGTAAGGCGCCATGCGCCTCTTCAGTTCGTCCACATTCTTGTACCCGACGAGTTTCGGGAAGCGCCGGCCACCAGGGCCGTAGCCCTGCCCGTACACTGCGAAGTCCTCCTTGAAGGAGCCGTATGTGTCGTGGCCGAGCGCCCCTTTCTCCAGCAACTCGTACTGCGAGAACGCCTGCAGCGGCGAGTTCTCGACCATGGTACCCGTAAGATTTCTGCGGTACTTGCACAGCCGCGCCAGCCCCCTCGCGACCGACGTCCTCTTCGCGCCGGGCACTGCGAAGTGGTGCGACTCGTCGTAGACGACCATCACGTCGGACTTCCTGATGAAGCGCTTGATCGCCTGCTGGACTCGCTCTATTATCAGCGACTCCATGTTGACGCACAGCCACTTGATGTGCTGCTCGTTCATCGCTATGTTATTGAAGAGGTCGAACTCCATGTCGTTGAATGTATTAGAGTTCTTCCAAACAAAAGCACAGTAAGACACGTTGTCCCAATTGTGCCGCGGCAACTCACGTATAGCCCAATTGTTGTGGACGCCATTTGGGGCTATAACCAATACCCCAGTAATTTTGCATTCTTTTGCCAACCAACATGCATTGTCTATGATCGCTTTTGTTTTCCCAGTTCGCATCTGCCATCCCAAGAACCGGGCTGGACAATCACGATATTTGTCATACTCTGTTTTTTGATGGAACCATTGTTCAGTTTTCATTTAGCTATTTTGAGCACAGTTTCATGGTCCCAATTGCTTTTAGCCAAGTTGTATATGTGGCACACTACCTGAGCATTATCCTCAGTGTAACCCAATGCTGAATCGATTCTGTCAATGGAAGGACAAAAAGGATTACGCCCAGTTTCTAGCACAAAAGGCAATCTTGTTCGTGCACACACGCCATGACCAAGTTGTTTCAGCAACCATTCAAGTGTGAGAGACCATTCATGGCCACGCTTACTTGCGCTCTTTTTTGATTTGCTGTACAGATTTTTTGCGAAATTCTTGATACGCCATTTTCGCATGGCATCACGTTGGTAAGTAGGATGGACTTTATTCCATTCTTTTTTGTATGCTTTGAGAGCTTCTTTTGTCATTGTATCAAGTGCTTCCTCTCCACTTCCTCGAAGCCGCACGTGCACTCCTGCCCCGTCGTGCACAAAGGGTGGTGCCTGCCGTACTTCTTCAGCAAGGCCCTTAAGTCATGAGAGACTTTGAAAGACGCGGCAGTGGCGTCGTAGACTTCATGGACGCCTTGCGTCATGAGTTTTTCCCAACCAGTGAACTTGCCCAGACCAAAGCGCTCGCTTTGCAAACCGAGCATTTCGTACAGTTCTTTGCCTGTCATGGCTTTGTCTGCTTCAGCAGCGCCGTGCACCTCTTCTCGCCAAGCGCGGCTGAGAGGCACAGGAACAGCAGGTCCCACGCGCCGTAGGTCTTGCGCCTGAAACCGTGCACCCTGCCCTGCCTCCAGATGCCGGGCTTGTACTTGGTCTCGTCCTTCATAAGCGCGACCTCGTAGTTGCCCGTCTCGAAGTCCATGCTGCTGCCGTCGTTGGCTATGAAGGCCACGCCCCTAGTCCTTTTGCCTTCTTCTTTGCCCATAGGCAAAAGTTCAATTGTGATCTTCAGCATTATAATTTCTCCGTTGGGGGGCCGTTGAATATAGTCGGTGGCAGCTTACCGGCGACCATCTCTTGCCACATGAACCCACAGTCACGACAAGTCATGAAGTGGTGCTCAACTTTCAGTACCGGCAATTTGGACGGGAATAAGCCACACCAGCTCCAGTCCTTGTTCGCGTCGTGGTATTGTCGGCCCATATCTTTCGACAAGCACTTCTCGCACTGCGGATTTGCGTCAAAAGCCTTCATTTCATTGCCCTCCAAAAAGCTATTATTGCGGCGCATGTGGCGCCCAATATGACCCCTGCCGCTACCACGAACAACTTGAGCATAGTCTCGTTCATGTAATTATTGTACGATACTTGGACACCGAAAGATGCCAGAAAATGTTCACGAAATCGTATATGTTCGATTTCGTGAACATTCACTTGCAGGCCTTGCAGTGGGGGTGCCTCTTGCCCTCGCACGGCTCGGACTTCAAGTGCTGGAACCACAGGCCGTGCGGGCACTTGTGGCTGCACATGTCCGGTGGAGGGGGCGACTTGACTTCTGGCATGGCGCCGAAGAAGCCAAGCAGTTCTTCTGTCGTGAAATCAAAGTCGAATGAGTGTTCGTGCACGTACTCCACACCTATCACATCACTTATCTTCACAGCAGCCCCCATTTCCTCAGCGCCCTCTTCCACCACGGCCATTTGGCCATGAACACGGAGAAGTGCCAGGAGTTCACATCGTAAGCGCGCATCACCCGCAACGTCATGTTGGTGTCATGCTCCACTGTCTTGCTCGAGTTATCCTCCAGCACTATGCCCTCATACGGCGCGCACATGTTCATATCCCCGCACTTAAGCTCGTTTACGAGCTTGTCGGCCACGTCGAACGCGTCCACTTCCGTCGTGGAGTAGGTGAACACTTCGAAGGCTTCTCCTGCCTTCAGCCTGCCGAACTTCCTGCGGCCTGTCAAGATCTTCATGTGGTGCACCACATCGCAGCCTATTTGTGATAGCGTGATCCCATCCTCTTTCATTTTTGTCTCACTAAATTCTACTTGTGGTACCTCGACCCGAGCCAGCCTTCAGCCCGCACCGGCAGTCCTGTCGCCCATTCTGGAGCCTCCTCCACGAACTTCAAGTAATCTTCTAACACAGTCGTCCCCTTCAACATCTCTGCCACGAGCTCGTCGTGGATCGTCAAGACCATGCGGTCGTACTTCGAGCCGACCGATCTGACCAGCGCGTGGGCCATGTAGTCCCGGGCCGTAGCCTGCACGACGTTCTCCGTGAGTTTTCCACCGTAAGAGTTCTCCCGCAGCCACACGCCCTTGTCGCCGACGGCGGCCATGTAAGTGAGCCCGTCGTCCACTCGCGGGTCGTAGTACCTCATCAAGCGCCCGCTCGGCAGCCTGCATTTGAGGAACTTGTCTTGCATGCACCACGTAGTCTTGTGCGTGGAATACGCCTTGCCCGGGTTCCTGACGGCGGCCTTCGCCGCGTCCTCCATGGCATACCACATCTTGACGACCTTGGCGTACTTCTTGCGGTAAGCGTCGACGACGTACTTCATGAGGACGAACTCCAGCACGTCCTCTTTCTCGGCGTCCGGCATGGAGCGCTTGACCCAGTCCCACGAGTCTTCCCACACCCATTTGGCCAGCGCGTTCCGCGTGCCTGCAGGGACGATGCCGGCAACTTGCTGCGGGCTGAACTTCACGCTGAAGCTGCGGCAGTGCGACAGGAACTTGACGAAGCCCATGCCGAAGCCGAGGCCCAGGATGGCCTGCTTGCCCAGGAACCTGCGCTCCTTGTCCTCCTTGCTCACCGCGCAGTTGTAAATTGTCGAAGCCATGTCCAGGTAGATGTCGTGCCCTCCCCTGAACACGTCGAGCGCGTCCTCGTCCCCTGCGAGCCAGAAGGTGACCCTGGCCTCGATGGCAGAGTAGTCAGCGCAGGCGAGCTCGAAGCCCTCGGGAGCGCATATGGCCCCGCGCACTGTGTCGGACAGGAACTCCAGTGGGTCGGCGAAAAGAGATATGGATTCATGGTCGCCCTGCCTTATCACCTGCCACGCGGTCTCCATGGCTTCCAAGCTCGTTATCTTGCCGCGCGTGAAGTTGTGCGGCTGCACGCCTCTGCCAGTCCAGCGGCCTGTGCTCGCGCCGTGGTACAGCACCGTGCCCCGTATGCGGCCGTCCTCGTCGGTCATCGCCTTCATGGCCTTGTACTTCTTGACGCTGGCCCGGCCCATGGACCGCAGTATCTCCACTGCCCGACTGGCGGCGTTCTTCGGCGCAGTCGCGAGCCAGTCGTCGAGCGTCTTGGCCTGCGTGTTTGGCAGCCGGACGCCGAACACCTTGAGCCACGCCGTCAACTTGGCCCTCATGGTCGGCGACTCTATGCCCGTCAGGTCCTGGAACTCCTTGGTCAGCTTGGAGCCGTACTCGTGCATGATCTTGAGCGCGGCGTCCACTCCTGGCACGTCCACGGCGAAGCCGCGATCGTTCAGGGCCTCGCTGGCAGCCCACACCAGCTGCTC
>ERZ1292642.906-Hain-H14-01um-R1-906-length-15120-cov-15_pt1 | contig 15120 bp, 13 predicted proteins | sample MGYA00564403_ERZ1292642 | MGnify/ENA primary metagenome ERZ1292642 (study PRJEB36523, sample SAMEA6512643) | groundwater metagenome | collected 2019-01-09 | study: AquaDiva: Metagenomics assemblies of 32 groundwater samples | reverse complement strand
CGGTCGGTTATCGTACCATCTCCCAATTGCCCCCAGCCATTACTACCCCAGGCCCATATTTCACCATTGGTTTTTCTTCCATAAGAAGAACCCCGATCATCGGCGACATCGGCAGGCATCCCACAGGCAATGGCCACGAAACTTTCGTCTGAGGCCATGACCACCGGAGACGAGCGGTTAGTCGTGCTGTTGTCGCCGAGCTGACCATTCCCGTTTCTTCCCCATCCCCATACTTTCCCGTCAGCCTTGAGGCCGAGGGAATAATACAACCCCCCCCTGATGGCGATAAAGCTATGTCCACCGGCTACAGCCACCGGCGAGGAGCGGTCCGTTATCGTCTGATCCCCGAGCTGACCACTGGTATTCAATCCCCAGGCCCATACCGTCCCGTCGGACTTGAGACCGAGAGAGTGGAATTGTGCGCCGGCAATGGCGATAAAGCTATGCCCTCCGACCACCGATACCGGAGAGGAGCGGTTGGTTATCGTCTGATCCCCGAGCTCCCCGCTATCGTTTCTTCCCCATCCCCAGGCCGTCCCATCGGACTTGAGCCCCAGGGAGTGATAGAGCCCCCCCCTGATGGCGATAAAGCTATGTCCACCGGCTACAGCCACCGGCGAGGAGCGGTCCGTTATCGTCTGATCCCCGAGTTGGCCCCAGGCGTTGCTTCCCCAGGCCCAGGCCGAAAGATTACTACTCTTTAGCCCTAGCGAATAGAACGCCCCCCCATCTACGGCACCAAAGCTATGACCTCCGACCACCGATACTGGAGATGAGCGGTTGGTTATCGTCTGATCCCCGAGCTGCCCAGAGGTGTTAAATCCCCATGCCCATACCGTCCCATCGGACTTGAGTCCCAGGGAGTGATAGGTCCCCAGGCTGCTTTGCAAGAAAAGATGCCCCCCGGCTACGGCCACTGGAGAGGAACGATCAGTCGTGGTCTGATCACCCAGGTGACCGTACAGATTGCGCCCCCATCCCCACAGGGCTCCCGTAGATATCTGGGCGTTCGAATGAGACATAAAACTTCCCTAAATAGAAATAGGCGCTTCGTCCATCAGCGCTACAAAACCTGGAGTAGGTGGAGTAGGCAGATTTGAAACTTCATCAAAAAGCTCTGTCAATACCAACACGGGGGGGTTAAAGACCGAAGCCCCCCAACTCATGAGTTGCAGGTCGGTGCGTTTGGTTCTAAGATCAACATTTTTACCGATGACAATAGCCGAAGCGTGATTGATGTTGAAGAAGTTATTACTGACCCGCACCCGATCGCCAAGCTCGATGCGGAGTCCTTTCGAGTACACTTGCGATAGATTAAAAATCCTCTTTGAATGGGCGTTATGCCGGATGATCGTGTTGGCAAGTCGCTGGTAGAACGCACCATGCGACGCACCAAAAACATTCAAGGAATCTATTTTGGTGAAGGACATCTTTGCATAATGTCGCTGAAACGGTATTACCCCATAGGTGGCCTGAGATGTTACGTTAATAGCTTGTTTGACTTTATTGGGATTATCCGGGAATCCCTGATAGGGAATTCTGATCTTATTAATGATTTTGGATTTATCTTCCTGGAACGAGAACCCGCTATAATCTGTGTCATTCAGATGCATTCCTGACGAAATGGGTGACCCTAACGACACAAGGCTGATTTTTTTCCCCTCGACCACGACGCCACAATACAGTGCATGAGATATTTGTTCGATAGCTTGTGCGGCGGGAATATCATAAAATTGTACCCCCCATGATCCGGCTATCTCCAGATTCCTGATTTTCTGGATGGACGTTGCATTTATGTGGGTAGCCGGCAGCCCCACATGATTGATCAATATATCGTTGATGATATAGGGCAGTTGGGTTCCTGGTGAGTTTTTCCGAACACCCCGATACCATACCTGCGTTTCATAATCCTTTATTGCAGCGTTGTTTAAGCGAACCGTCTTCGTTCCCTCGCTAAATGCCAGGCTGGCAGGAGTGACAGTGCGCCAGTTCGATATTTCGTCGGTCCGGACCAACACCTCGGGGGTTACCGACAGCCAGTTTATGGTTCCCCCGTATTGAAATGTCCAGGTGTTTCGGTCCGGGCTCAACAGGTTGATCAACCGTACTCTGTTCAGCGCTCCATAGAGATAGGGGTTAGGGGTTCCACTATTGGTCGGTTGTCCAATCACGGTTTTTTCGATTTTATCCCCTATAGCATTCCGCGCTGTGAGGACGGCGTTATGGGGCGGTACGCCACTCTGTTCAATGTTGATGATTTTACCGCTAAAGAGCTCAACGGTTTCATCGCTTCCGGAGGCCAACTTGAATCCCGCTGATATCCGCAGGTCCCCATCATATTTTGCCCGGTTGTAGGCGTTCGCATAGGTTGAATCCCACTGACGGCTACGATTATCCAGGACCACACTCACATCACCCCCAGAGAGGGCCAGAAAATCGCGTCCGATGGAATTGTAGATCGATGGAGCTTCGATCACTTCGGAAGGCGGAATGGTGAGGGTCGTGCCAACATTGCGCTGGTAGGTGATCTTATAAACAAACTGAGCCCCCTGATTCCGATTCTCCTGGGTGATATAGCTTGAGGTTACAGCCTTGACCAATAGTCAAATCTCCTCAAACGCGATACGGCCCGACCACAGGTCTTTGTACCGCATCCCGTCCGCGCTGTACACAAAGTTGTTTCCTTCTACCCACCACACACTCGCCGCCTTGGTGGAATCCGTTTGTTTGCGGAAGAATCGCAGGACAGTATTTGCTTTCCAGATCGTCCCGAACTGCAAGTATTGTGTGGCACCGATCTCCTCGAAGTCCAACTCGAACCGGCGCTTGATGGTGGCTCCCCCGGAATAGACCCTGAGGGTCCCATCGGCGGCGCGCTGGTGGTCTTCGAGGGGTTTTATGGCGAGCTCCATGATACGCGAATAGTCTTTGGTAAAGATGTAACTGGATGCTCCACCTCTCCAGACCAGCTTTCCTGCGTCGCTTAGTGGCATTAGTTATGCGCGCTGGGGACCGCCTGCTTCAGCTGGCAGAGGAAAGCGCGCCCCTTTCTAATTTAGGGTTGTAATTCCGAGATCCTTCCAATCGCAATCGTCATGATTTTACCCGTAAAGCCTGTGGTTAGATGTCTTCGTCCTCACACTCGTCTACCTCAAGCGCATCCAGGATCCGCTGGAAGGTGCCCATCTGCTCTCGCGTAAATTGGAGTTTGTTGTCATTCAGTGGTCCCCCGATGCATACGATGTGTAACTTCGCCTTCCTGGCCCGTTCTTTCAGATCCCTGTTTTTGTCCCGCAGTTCTTCAAGATACTTTGCTTGTCGGGCAATCAATTCTGCATCTGTCATACGTCTAACCTCTTGCTGGTAACCTGCTTCAATGCATCCTTCGTAAATGAAGGATATACCAAGCGGTTCCTAAACCGCAGCGTTAAGGTCAGCCGGCTACCCCGCCCTCGGATTTCTCCGCTCCCGGAAAGCAAGCATAATATCAACCAGCTCGTTACCTGCTGCCACGACCCTAACCATCTGTTCAAACCGACGAACGGCTTAACTAAGTATTACTGGACAGGTATTAGACGGGTTAATTTTGTCACTTCTACATCCTCCCCCCCGAAATGGCCAGCGCATCGCGCACCTGCGGCAATATTTCCTCTCGCGTGATAGAACGCCAGTCTACCCGCCTTGCCGCCTCGGGATCCAACGACTGGATAGTGATGGGCATGGACAGATTGATCATGGCCCCCCCGCCACCGATCCCTTCGCGCTGAAGCATCCGGATCGTCTGAGGGTTGAGCGGTATGACGGCTTCGCGCAGCCCTGGTTTCTCCGATAGCATGGCAAAGACTGGTTTCTTGCCGGTGGTGATCCCTCCATGCTGCATCTGCCACCACGGGTAAGGTGGAGGGTCGGCAGGAATTTGCCCCGAGGTCGCTGCATTCTCCATGATCCGAGAAAGGATTTCAGCAGGCCCCCTGGCGAATGATGCGGCTCCCCCGGCCTTATCGAAATCGAACCCCATTCCCCTGGCGTTCAAAGATTTTAGCTGGTCCCACTGCTCTTTCCAGATCACCCCGGCTCCGCGCAACTGTGGTGAATTGACAGAATCGTTCAACATGGTGAGCAATTCGTAGAACCATGGGGCATTACCCGCGGCTTGAAGCGCAGGCATAATGACGGGGGATGCCTGGGAAATCTGCATACTGTCACGGAGCCAACGCAGCCCTTCGTTCATGTCGCCCTTCTCGCTGGCATCAAGCGCCAGGCGCTCATATTGGCCAACACGATCGGTCCGGCGCTGTGCGCTGGTGCGCGGGTCCCCGCCGCCAAATAGCCCTCCCAATATGCCGCCACCAGCACCACCGAGTAGGGCTCCGATCCCCACCCCAAGGGGTCCGAGTCCCATGGCCGCCAGGGCAAGTCCTATCCCTATCCCTCCGGCTCCGATCCCTCCAGCAATATTTTGCCCTTGTTGACCAGCCCCGAAGAGTTTGGCAATTTGACTCCCACCCATAAACCCAAGACCAGCGCCAGCGAAGGGTGTGGCGATAGACCCTAAGCCGGCCAGGTTCAAACCCTTTCCTGCTGCGCTAAATATGCTGCCGATATTTCCGAAACCACCGCCACCGCCACCGCCACCGAATATCCCTCCGCCCCCGCTGCCACCGCCCCCGCCCAATATGCTGCCGATGATATTCCCGAAGCCGCCACCGCCACCGCCACCGCCAAGCAGATTCATCGCTGCGGAAAGTCCCACTACGGCCAGCGTGGTCTTCATGATCGAGGAGGTAAGGCTCTCAAAAAGCTTTTTTATGGGAGGGACTTTGTCCTTGGAAAAAATATCGTCAATGGCCTTGCTGAGTTTTTCGATCAGTTCCTTAATGGTCTTGGTGCCCAAAACTACTTTGACGACGATCTCAGCGATGACATCGGTCACTATCCGCAGGATGAAATGAAAGGTCCGCTTGAAAACATCTTCGAGGCTTTTAAGCTGTCCGGTGAAGAAATCGAATAGCAGGTCAGAAGCCGCCTGTTTGATGGAGCTCAGGGCGCTAACCGCGCTATCGGTGAGCTTCTTACCGGTCTCCGGCACCTTGTCCGATAACCAGTCCAGGGCTTTGCGCCATACCGAACGGCTGTCTTCCATCTGGCGGTCAGTCGTATCGATGGCGTTCTCTTGAACCCGCTGGATACGCTTCGTGAAGGTTGTAGTGATCTCGGATTTTTCTCTTTCAAAATCTTTCCAGGAGTCTATCGACCCCATGATAAACCGTTCCTGGAGCTCTCCAAGCTTTCGGTCGCGATCTTCTTCCAGCTTGAGCTCATCCGCCAGACGTTCCATGCCGGTCTCTTTATAGAATTCAAGCAAGTTCTCGCGCCGCGCAGTTTCGGCAGATAATTCCGCCTCACCGGCTTCGTTGAATTGCCTCATCATCTCCTCGGCCTGTTTAGCCGATTCCTCGACGGTTACCCTGCCTATGGCCTGTTTTTCTTTCTCTTTGATGAATCGCAACTCAGACAGCGCGGCCTCATTCTTGGAGAGCTTCTTTAGTGCCGCCTCTTCCTGGGCAAACCTGCGCTCTATGTCGGCCAACGCAGCTTCATCTCCCATCCCTCGGGCTTCGAGAAAGCGCTGATGGATGTTGGCCAGTTCTTGCTCGATCTTGACCTGTTTGTCGATGGCCTTTTGGTCGAGCTCTTTTTTTACTCCTCTCGCAGCCTTGACTTGTTCGGCGTTGGGTAGCAATGGACCAATAAATCCTTTCTCACCGGGAAACGTGGGCTCTAAATGCTTCAAAAACTTCATTCCTGGAGGAAGCGCAGGAAAAGCCCCGCGGGCTGCTGGTGCTCCTCCCGGAAGCGTCATCATGCCGGTAGGTATAAGCCCTGTGAGTGTAGTTTGTGGAGGGGATGCTTGAGAAAGTTTCCCTATGATCTCCCCGAGTTTTACTACCGATCCCGGAATCTGTACCACAATCTCAATTGTTTTTCCGATAAATCGGGCAAGAATTTCCAGCCCTTTTATCGTCTCCGGTTTCCCTAATGCCGCCGCCAACTTCTCGGCCCCCGTCGCCAGGGCTTCCATGAAACCCCCGCCAGCAATAATACCTTTGGCTTCGGTCAGCGCATTATTGAACCGATTGAAGGCCGCCCTGCTTCCATGGATTGCATCCTCAAGGCCAGGAGAGAATGTTTTGCGCATTTCGTCAGCCAATTTAGGTAACAGATCGATGCCGAGTTCACCTTTTTCAAACATTTTGGTTAACTCTGTTGTAGACTTTCCTGCTGCTTTGGCCAAGAGACCCAGTGCCCCAGGAATTCTCTCTCCAAATTGCCCGGTGTAATCTTCGGCTGTTATTTTTCCTTTATTCATCATCTGACTTAATGCAAGAAGGGAACCACTTGTCTCTTCGGCGGAAAAACCTAATACCGTTGCGGTTTCAGAGACCGCAGAGAAGATCTTTTTTATATCGGTCGCGGCCAACCCGCTGGTCTTCGCTGATGCAGAAAATTTAGCATAGCCCTGGCCCGCGGATATCAACTCTAACCCGAGCCTTTTTGCTTCAGAGCGCACAAAGTCAAACTCCTGGCCTGCTCCCTGCGCTGTTCCTGTCACAGCTTTTAGGGTATTGCGGATACCGTCAAGCTTCATGCTGGTCTGTGCAATGTCTTTGATTAGAAACCCGAGTCCTATTCCGGCAATCGCGCCTTTTAATTCGCTAAAAACCGATGATGTTTTCTTAACATTTTTGTCAGCAATTTGAGACAGCCGGTTTAGTTGTCGCTCAAACTCGGTTATGTTGGCCCCAATTCTTGCTTCAAGGGTTTCGGTGCCCAAGAATTATCTCCTAAAGGGAATGGCTGAAGGTTTTGATCTTTCTCGCTCGGCTTCCTGCTTCATTCGCTCTTCGGCCTGTTCTTCCAGATAGCCGCGGAGCATGAAATAGTACCGGTAAGCCTTTTTGATTATCCGTGGCCATCTCAAAAATTGTTCGTAGGGGATTTTCAAGAAACGGACACAGCAATCAATATCAAAATAAGCCTGGGTTACCAGGGGGGTAGGATCACCTGTCCTGGTGCGTTTAGACAGATATTCCAGGAGCTCTGCATCCAACCCTAGCCCCTCTCGGAGTTTTTTTCCAGGGCTTCCTCCTCCCATTTGGTTAGATTTTGGATAGCTTCTACGATATCTCCGAACTGCCATCCAGTCATTCCAAGACTTCTGAGCACCCGAAGGCTGCTCTCTCTATCCTGCCGGCTCTCTTCTTTCGGGTCCCAAACCACCTTCCCGGTCGAGTCCTTGAGCTCGACCGCCAGGCCCTTGAGCATGATCAAGTAGTTCAACTCAGTGGTATAGACCCGTTGGGCTTCGATATATCCCGGCGCGGCTTCGTTCACCACCGTCACCCAGCCCGCCCGCTGACCGCTTTTCTTGGCCTCCTCGGCCTTGATGAACACCCGCTCGACCGGAGGATTGGGCCGCTTATTGGCCAAGAGCCTGATACTTTCCTCTACATCAACGCTCCTGATCGGCAATTGGATTGCCCGCTCTCCTACTTTGACCCGAACCGTTCCCAGGCAACGGAAAATCGGCTGCCCCTCGATCAGCGAGGTAATGATCTCATCGATCGGAAGGTCGTTGCCGAAAACAGCAAATTCTTCTGGTATTTCCTCTTGGTCTTCCATTTCTCGACCTTTTCCTTTCTTATTTCCCTGTCGCCCCACCAGTACTCATCGTTCTTGGTGTGGTAAAAGACGATATTGATGTGATCGGCCCATAAATCCGACCCGTTGCATTGAAAGTAAGGCCGTCAAGATCGGCCGGCCCAAAAGTGATTCGTGTGGGATCGAATTCCACCTCTTTGATTCGTCTCCCCCAATTGGTGGTTGCTCCCGTATAGAGGATCTCAACATTAACGGTCTTTTTGGCGGTATCCCGGTCGAACGTAGGCAGGGTAACCGAAAGGATTTGGGAGGTTCCCTTCGTAGTGACCCAGTTGTGGGTTCCCACCGTGCCGGCGGTCAGGGCTTGCCATAGAGAGTTGCGGTTGACCTTTTCATCGAGCCGCGCGCTAAAGCTCATATCGATGGGCTCAAACGCAACGTCATCAGGCCCCTTGGTGTAGCGCATCGAGCTTGACGCCCGATTCCTGTCGAGGATCAGACGTTGTTCGGGGAGCTGCCGACCCGACGGGATTTGCGGATCAGCCATAATGAATTTGACCTGGTAGCAAAAAGGAGTTGCGGTTCCATCATAGATCCGCAACTCCCCATCCATGAGGGTGTAAAACCTGGGCATTTGGAGTCTCCTTTTTTCGTGAAGCCAGTTGTTCTGAGAACGACTTCATTTAGGACTCCAAAGGCCCCTGATGTTGGTAAATCTGACGTTAGCGGGCCGTCGTCAACCGGCCTATCGTAGCGTCTTCCGATAGTTACAAGCCGCCTCCTTTAGGGGTGGTAGTTGATGAGGGTGTAGAACCGTGGCATTTGCGAGTCTCCTTTAGGTGAATCGCGCTTGACAAACATTTACTAATTTGATACATTAGTTTCCTATGAAAACCTTTGAATATCGCCTTTACCCCAACAAGGAACAATACCGGTTGCTCATCGAGTGCCTCTCTGAGTCTCGTCATCTTTACAACGAGATGCTGGAAAAGACGAAGTCCCAGTATGAACAAACCGGAAAATTTCAGTTTCGTTACGACCTTAACAAGGCATTCAAAGGCCGTGGCGAGCACGTGCCTGCTACGACAGTACAGACGCTCTCTGACCGACTTGACAAGGCCCTTCGCCGATACCTGGAACGAAAAGAAGCTGACCCCCGTGCCGGTTTCCCTCGCTTCAAGAACGCCAATCAATGGCACTCCATTCACCTCCGGCAATATGGCCAGAGCAAAGATGTCTGGCTGGATGCCGATGGGAAGCATCTTCATGTACCCCGAAAGCTCGGAAAACTCATCAAGATCAAACTCCATCGGCCACTCGAAGGTCTCCCAAAAACGGTTCACATTGTCTTGCGAGCTGACGGCCATTGGTATGCGCTCATCATCTGTGAAATGCCTGCCGTTGAACCCGTAGAGGATAGGCCCACCATCGGTCTGGATGTTGGTCTCAAGGTCTTCCTGGCCGACTCGGAAGGTAGAACGGTTGAGAACCCGCGCTATTACCGCAAGAGCCAGAAGACGCTTAGGCGCAAACAACGCATTCTCTCCCGTCGCATCAAGGGAAGCCGCCGCCGGAGGAAAGCCGCCAAGAACGTGGCCCAGACTCACCTTAAAATCTCCCAGCAACGCCGTGACTTTCTCTTCAAGACGGCCAAGGTTTACGCCGATGCTTATAGCCTCATTGCCGTTGAAGACCTGAATATCAGCGGGATGGCTCGAAATGGTCATCTCGCCAAAAGCATTTACGATGCAAGCTGGAGTAAGTTCATTCTCATCCTGACCGACAAAGCTGAAAATGCTGGCGGGCGGGTGATAAAGGTCGCTCCTCACTTCACTTCGCAAATGTGCTTTCGGTGCAAGACAATCGTTTCTAAAAGCCTGAGCGTTCGGACTCATATCTGCCCCGAATGTGGATTCGTCGAAGACCGTGACGTGAATGCCGCTAAAAATATCCTTTTTAAGGGCCAGGGCATGGCCTTCAGGACATAACGTAGATCGTTGGATCACGCGTGTCCTGAGAAGCCCCCGGATTTATCCGGGGGAGTTGTCACTTGAAGTCGTTTATGAAACTGTTCCAAATAGGACTCCAAAGGCCCCTGATGTCGAAAGTATTTACAGGTCCGAAGCTTTTCTCCGACTTCTATCGCATTTTTCAGATTCCCTTTTCGACCATAGATCTTCATCATTCTGGTTAACGGGAAATGGGTGTAATAGGGTATATGGAGGGTCATCTGACTGGTCGGAATGGAATAATGAGTTGCCAGGCCATAAAATACCAGCGCCTCATCATCTCGTCCTTCCTCCTCATAGAGAGCCCCAAGTTCTACAAAGTGCTCACACCGCGAGGGATCGTTGATCATGGCTGAGGATAGGACCTCCTTGGCCCGCACCCTATCACCAATATGTTTATAGAGCCCTCCAAGATGGAGTTTGGTTTGATACCGGGCATCATTGCGCTCGCATAACTCCAGGGTCTTTTCGAAAGACTGAATGGCGCTGGTCACGTCTTCTTGATAGGTCTGCATTATCCCCAGATTATACCAGTCGTAGGCGTCATCTTTTTCAGCGGCCTGCTTTACAATCCCGGGAATAGATATCCGCCGTCGTTGGGCTGCTCTTTTTTCGTGTCGGGCTTCGGGCTGTTTATGGTCCAAGATTATACCAGGATCGGTCAGCTTGGGGAGCGCTAAAAAGTGATCATGCCCTTGCTGGCAAGTCAGGGTGTTATGGATCGCCCGAGTATAAAAAATATTGTAGTCGGCACGGAATAGCCGTGGAACGTAGTAAAGCAGGATCGGCTCCCATTCGTCCCAGATATAGAGCCCGAGGTCAATCATGGCTGCCCGGTCTCTGCTCAACCGTTTGGTCTCCTCGATGCACGGCAGGGACTCGGCGGATAGAAATTCGTGGCCGTCTACCTGAAAGAACCAGGTAGTTTTGCAGCGCCTCAAGACCTCGTTGCGCACCTCGCTGAAGTGGTTATGGAAATCGAACTCAAAATAGTCGTCGGCGTGGTCCCGGGCGATCCTGGCAGTGGCATCGGTGGAAGCCCGGTCTACACCGAGAATGAAGCGGTCTGCAATGGGGCGGAGAGACGAGAGAACGCCTTCGAGGGTTTCCCCTTCTTCGTAAAGCATCATTCCAATGGTGAGTCCTGTCTTCACTTTTTCAGCCGTTTCGTTCCTAAACCTTTGTAAACTTTTCCAGATATCTCCCAGGAAACACAATTTTTTCCTGGCGCAGCCCGCTCTCTTCCCCACCGTCCTCGATCGATTCATCTCCTCCAGGATTACTGAGAGTATAAAGCCTCAACTCCCCCACCTGTGGTTTCCCTGCCGTGGTAAAATCATAGATCGGGATCACAGCCAGGGTCAGGTATTCCATGAGGGTATCCTTATCATCATCCATCGCATAGAGATTGCGCCGGGCAGGATATCGCTCGAACAGATCGATCTCTACCTGCACGTCGATCAGATTTCCCTGCTGCCCCCCATTGTCTGCCTGGCGAATGAATGTTCGGTCCCCCCAGAGAAGACCAGTTTGGAGCCACCGCTCCAGCCCTTCTTCCTTAAAATTCGGCTGGCCCCAATCCAGAGAGAGACCCTCTGTCGTGATCAGATTATCCACCAGATATTTATTGAGGCTCTTTAGGATATTGGCATAGAGAGAAGACGGATCGAGTGTTACTGAAAGCCCCTGAGTCCACTCAAAAATAAAAGAGCGGGCTTGGGAAACAATTTTAAGAAAATCTAAAACGACCGTCCGAATCCCGGAGATGCTGGTGCGCCAATCTATGGCCAGAGTATGGCTTCCGGTGATGGTAATCTGGGCCGCTCCTGCCCATTCATAGAGTGGGATGCGACTGACTGCAATCCCTTTTAGAATCTCCAATGATGCCGATAGACTTATATTTGCTCGCACCAGGTATTCAATTAAGACCATATCTATCGAAACACTGAGGAGAGATATTGGCGCTTCGTCCATCAAGGCGACAAAAGAATGTACGGCTTCCCTACCTAAGGAGGACACTAAAGCCCGGTATTCCGGCAAAACATTATTGCTGCCGGATTTATTCACCAGGTAGTCGAGAAGCGTAGCCCTACCCTTAGACGTAGCCATCAATATTTCTAAAAGCAAAGTCCTGCTCTGAGACACCGCCAAGATATTACCGGCAATCTCATAAGGTAGGATTCGGCCCTTGGAGATGAAGGCGAGATACTCCAGGATAGATGACCTTCCCTTGGAGGTAGATACTATAACCGATAGCGGCATACTTCTCCCCCTTGAAAGCGGGATCAAGTTTTCGGTCTGCTGGGTACGAGACTGCGTGACAAAGGAGAGATTCTCCAATCGAAGTGTGCGGTTCATACTTCCTAAAGCTATGATTTCAAATGGAATTGTTATTTGCCTTGATATCGATACTCCTGCTGTTATAGTCTCATTTACATAACCAAATTTAGGTATAAGAGCCTCATTTGAACTCGTCTCGTTGATATATAAGGATCCGGGTATGAGTGCTTGTCTGACCATTTTGTTTAGGTAATAGTAATCAATGGATCAATGTAAACAGTTTTAGAAAGTTCGGCCAGCATTACTCTGGCCTGAATATAACCCTTCTCTTGAGGAGTAAACGTTACAGACAGTTTCTGTTTAACCGGCGTTGTCAGCCCTGTAGTTGTCCAGGCCACCGTGCTGGCAGCCTGGTTCGCAGGAGTCGCCAGGATATTCGTCATGCGGTCGCTGAGCTTGGTTCCTTTCGGAAACCCGGAAGTGCCAAGATACTCCACTTCCAGCCATATCTCGTCATCCTGAAAGGTTGTTCCGTCATTCACGATCTCGATGGTAGCTGTTTTAGCAGAACCCACCGTATCATTCCAGATAGCAATTTCCGGAGAAACCAAAGGATACCAGAATTTTGAATTGGCAGAGGAAACCATCTTCCACGAGATGGGAGTTGTGCCATCCGAAGCCCCGCTAGTTCGCACGATTGTGGTTTCATTGACGACCGAGCCTTCGTAGCTGTGCTCGGCAAAACGATAGTTCGTATCCCCGCTATCACAGTTGTGCATCTTTACTCTAATGCCACCGGGACCGGGATTTGTGCCTGTAACCACGTTAATATTAGCCGGCAGCTTGGTATTTCTAATAGTGAACAGACCCGGTGCTTCCGCTGACCAATCCAAAAGATTCGTAAAGGCGACACCACTTAAATCGGAGGCCTCAATAACCATATATGCAGGTATTGATACCGTATTACCAAACAAAGTAGTAGGAATCGAACCTGTTCCATCAAGAGTCACGCCATACATTTCAATTCTTGCATGTCTTATATTTATTATCTGTGTAGTTGCACCAAGTTTAAAAATAGGATTTATGAATAATAACGAAACGTCGTCATTAACAGTTGAAGGCCCGCCGCCTAATAAAATTGTCCCGACGCTATTAATGGTACGGATATTAAATGCACAAGAATCCAACGCTATACCCGTGGGAAGAAAGGCTGAGCCAAAAGCAATATCACAACTTCCGCTATTAGTGGTTCCACCATTAAAGATAATGCCATAAATATACGCAAAACCATTAAAAGTTAGTGCTACACTGCCTGCACCGATTGATACGCTTGCCGTAGTTGCCAAAGCCGTCGGGGGCTCTGCTGCATCATTTCCGCAAAGCACCTTCAGGCCCTGAGTGGTCGGAAAAGTCAGCGCCATTGCCGTCACCTGCGACTCGTCATGAGCCTGAGAAACCCAGATCGTATCGGCATTAGTAGCAATTGCTAATGCACCAATCAGCGTAGCCTTTGCCAGCGCCCATGTGCTGCCATCCGAAAGATCGTCGCCATCCGTGCTGCGCAGGTAGATATTGGCCATCTATTCTTTTAGCTCTCTAAAAATCAGCAACTCTTCATTGGTTAGACTAAGATTTAATTTAATTATGGCGTCAGTAAAAGACTTAAAGTAAATTTTCTCTTTCTGTATAACGCCATTTATTAAATTATTCCTTTGCCTCATAAGCTCTTCTGATAGCAATTGTGCCTCTATTTGAGGCACTCTAGCCGTCATGGCAGAACTTGCATTCACAGAAGCTTCCGCCAGATAGCTGACAAGAATTGTTCTATCCGCATCCGTTACATGCTTCTCGGTAATATTTCGCCTGCCGTCTATCTGGGTACGGTCTTCAACAATTTTTGAGGATTTCATTCCTGGGCCCCGTTTACGTCGAGTTTCCCTTACATTTCAGTGTATAGCTGGTTTTAGTCGCCGCATCTGTATTTGTGAGCAGCAGCCGCATCCATACTCCCTGATAACTCCCCTGGGTCAACGTCCCGCTCCTACGCACTCCTTTTGTTGCATTAGAGAAAGCGGTAATCCTGGCTGCTGGGGGTGTGTTTCTTCCGAAAGCTCCGTTATTGACTGCCAAATTAAGTGGACACGCTGCCCCTGCCCCATCCAAAGCGAAGGTGATCTTCCCGGAAGGATCCGTCTGCTCAGCAATTGAGGCCGCCGTCAGAGCCAATGTCCCGTGGTTGTTTTTGAAAAACACCTTCTCATAATAGCTCTTCGTCCCCGAGTCGGGTGCAGCCGCATTATAGAAAGGCCTTCTGACTTGCGATACTCCATTGGGGAGTGTGGCAAGGCTAGTCCCTGCCGAGAGTTTCCTCACGGTTATCTGGCTGTGTACGGAGGTTGAGGCAACCAGCTTCAGTATTCGCTCCATCGTTGCTGCGAAGGTGACAGCCGTAGCCCCAAGGATATTCTTTAACTCTGTCGCGGCCACGCCGTTCGTTTTACGATAACTTACATCCAGGCTATAGCCGCTCTGGCCGGCCAAGGAGACCATCTCGATCCGACCCGATGGAGCGATCTCGGTCATCTCGACCTTGATCTTGGTATTGATGGCGCCCCCTACCTGTTGGGTGGTGTCATTATCTGGCATGGTTGCGCTGCCATAGAGGACCAGGTTGCTTGCTCCAACACTCACGATGGATTCCTCCCGCTAAAGATATTTGAAAAGGATCCGGCCATGAAAATTCATGTTCCACTGCCTGATACCCGAAGCCCTGCCCCCATCGATCTCGCCGTCGTGGGTAATCGCCATTATCCGCATCTCGCCCACCAGTGGATTATCAACCGTATCAAAGTCGTTGATCGGAATGGCTTTGAGGTTAAAATATTCAAAGACTACCTTCCGCATGGCTTCAACCCAATAGATATTCTTCCGGGGAGGATATCGCTCGAACAGATTGAAGTTGAGGAAAACATCGCGTATCTCTCCCTTCCGTCCATTATCGTCCACCTGGCGCATGAATCGCCCCGTTGAAAGGATGAAACGAAACTGAATCCAGCGCTCTAGTCCCTCTTCTTTGAACCCGCTCTGTCCCCAATCTATGGAATATCCAGCCTGTCCTAACAGCTTTCCGCGAACAAATTCATTGATGGACTTCTTGAGGTTCTTGGTT
>ERZ1292642.903-Hain-H14-01um-R1-903-length-15138-cov-6_pt1 | contig 15138 bp, 27 predicted proteins | sample MGYA00564403_ERZ1292642 | MGnify/ENA primary metagenome ERZ1292642 (study PRJEB36523, sample SAMEA6512643) | groundwater metagenome | collected 2019-01-09 | study: AquaDiva: Metagenomics assemblies of 32 groundwater samples | reverse complement strand
ACAGTTACCCATGTTTTTGCCACATAATCAATATTTCTTTTTGCCTTAAAATACCTTGAGTCTAATTCAGCCTGTGTTAATATTAACGAAGTTGCATTGAAAGGAATGATTAACCGCTTAAAGAAAGCACTATCAAAGAATGCAGAGCTATACGTATATCCTGCCAAAGTAAACATAGCATCAATATACTGCTTTACATAAATAGCAGGGTAAAAGTTTTCTACATCAAATGTTAATCCGTTCGTTACTCCGTAGTCAATCATTGGATAAACATAGCCAACTCCAGCCGTTGCGCTCCAAGATGCCTTTTGAGCCGTTTTGTTATACGTGTGATTGTATGCCGAAAGGTTTAAATCAGTAAGCATCAAATCAGCCCAATCAATAAATATATTACCGACATTGCCCTTTATGGCAACCTCGTACTCTATCTTATTGTCATCTGTTTTGTTGATCTTTAGTAGTTGCAAAAACCCTTGCATCTGCAATAGTTCATCTACGTATAACCGACAAGGTGTTTTAAGATTAGGATTGAAATTAGATTGAATGTTAATCTCAAAGATGTGGGCAAAGATTATATTATTCGTTTTGCTTCCAGGTATCTTAATAGTCTTTGAATAGCTACTGTTTCTCGATGCAGGTTCACGAATATCTGCAATGGCGTAATTCAATGAATACGGTATGTCATCCATCAAATCAATACTTCCGCTCGTACCTAACTCTAATCGTGTTCTCATTTAGTACCGTTGTCTGTATCTGTCGAATGAATATTTAACATCTATTTCAAGATTGAATAGCTTATCATTAAGAACTGTTTTAGTGTCGAACTTTGAAACGGAACAAGTAACCGAAACCAACCCATGCACCGAATCATCTAAGTATATTTCAGGGCTTTCTACTAATTCCTTTAGCATTTCAATTTCTAAATCAGTCAACCAATCACTCTTTATTTTAATCGTTTCTTTTGTACTGATAAAATACTGCCTATCCCCTCTGTCTTTCTTTGCATAACCAAAAATGGAAGCACTTGTTAAAGCTCCTATTGGTGCTTTATATTGCATTCTGTTAATATCCGTTTCCTTTCGGCTTAACTTAGTAAAGTTGAAAGCATCAAAACCACCCAATTCATTAAGGAAGTGTAAACGGTAGTTAGTATATTTGCAGTCAGCTTCCTGAATATTATAAGTAATACCACCAGCCACAACACCGCTCGAAGCGTTTTGAAATTCTAAAGTATAAGATGTCGCAGTTGTTGGTATTACGGGAGTTGTTCCGTATCTCAAGTCAGGTGAAGTGATTTGATTCAACTGGGCTTTTGCACCACCAAATCGCATGAAGTGATTTGTAATAGTTCCGCTCGATTGATAAAGCGTAGGATTTTGAACACCTACTGTTTTTACTAAAGCCCCATTAGTATCATAGCTTTTTACTTCGATATGTGATAATTTGGTGGTATCATTAGCAAACCAATGCAACCAATGATAATCAGCATCTAATATCTTTTGTGTGAAGAACTGGGCCGCATTACTTAACACCAACCCTCTACCACCTAAACCTGTACCATCTAATGAGTGATCTCCATACGCAAATGTTTGAGCATCTAAAAAATCAAATATACCATTCCAAACATACTTTGTTACGGTTGTAGTAAGTGAAAGGTATTGCACAACGGTTGATCCGTATTCCTCACCAAATACTACGTAATAAGCTTTATAACTTGTTAGGTTCTTTTGTATTCCGTAAGTCTTATCTATATCACTATTTACATACGCTTCGATAACACGACCAATATTAAACACTCCACTTCCATAAGTCGGATTAGCGGGTGCTTTAATGGTAATCACATCACTACCGATATAAACACGTGCGATATAATTAAAGTTCGTTTGACCGTTATTACTTGACGTTACAACGTATATCTGATCGTTATAAGCAGGTGCGTATAGTTCCGGCTGTTGTAAAATGGAGTATGCCATTATTCAGTTGTAAATGTTAATTCAATATCTTTTTTTAATGCTTCGCTAATATCTTTTGTTAGTCGAGCCTTTAAACTTTCGTTAATTACATTAGTAAAGAAGTGAGTAGGTTTAATCCCTTTCCGTTTCAAACTAATACCTAAAGCCCACGCAAATGAATCAATAGCCGTTTGTTTTTTAGCCTTACTTACTTTCTTTGATCCTGTCGTTACTAACTGTTTTGGTCTTAAACCACGTGCTGCGATAAATTTCTTCATAGCATCCAAAGGAATCCGTTTGCCGTTCTTCTTATACTTAAATTGTGAACCTTGACTTGTTACCGTTCCATCTACTCCCTCATCAACAAACTGCCAGTAATCATTCATTTCAAGTTCAAAAGAAACTTTATTTGAACTAACTATTATCTTCGCATCAATGCTTTGTAATAAATCACCTGGTTGATCCCGGTTAACATTAATCAAACTTTCTCTCAGGTCAGCAATCAACTCGGCACGATACTTTAGAAACACATCGCTAACCGTTTTAGCTTTGAATTCCTTATCAATTAATATCCTATCTGCTTTTGCTATTGGCATTTCGTTCAGCTATCTTATTTTGTTCGTGTTCCCATTGTTGCTTATCCTTATAAAACGAAATGCAGTTTAAAAACTCAACTACATTCATTGAATAGAAGTACTCCCACTTTGTTCTGTCATGGTTTGATAAGCTGTCAAGAACTAAATGCCAGCTCCAATACTCTCGGAATCCGCCTTTATCAACTTGTTTAACTTCGCTCTCGTCTTCTTCATCTGCAATACCGAATAGTCCAGCGTAGCCTGAGTTAAAACTTCGTAACTCTTCAAAAAAAAACCTGATAACATCATTACGTTATCCATCATTAAGTTGCTTTCAATTAGCTTTGCCGTTTTATTACGGCTCTCTAATGTTTGACCTTTCGCTTCGTAGCAGGATTTCTTTTTAAACCCAAACATATTAACAGGGTGCAGGAATATTGAAATGATACGTGGAAGGTTGCGTGTTACTTCACTTTGATCTTTGATTAATGAAATCAAATCAATGTATTCGCCACCTGTAATGTCTTTTAGATTAGTGTTTACATTGAACTTATGCTTACCGATTTTAATGTATTGCTTAATGTGTCCTGCTAATGGTGGAGTATAAATGAATTGACAATGTCTAATCGCTTCCTTTAAATCGGATAGGTTCATGTGACAAATAACGTCTTCGGGAGTATTTGAAAGGATGGATAGTATCTTAACCTGCTTGTCAAGTACATCCATATCAATTGCGTTTATATCTGCAATCTCAATGTATTGTTTTAGGGAAACTTCGCTCCATTTATTAGCTATTCTCATAAACTAATATAGCATAGTAGGTCAACTTTGCCCATCAGTAAGACAAGCGGAAACAAAGGAAAGTAGTATTTTTTAGCCTATCGAATAAATACCGGAGGACTTTAAAGATTTCAAAGCATGATAACCGATAGCGGAAGCCATAACACCATCGTCATGGAATCCGTTTGGTGCGGAATAACGAACGCTCTTTGTTTTTGGGTTGTATTCGTAGGTAAAAAGGTCAAGTTCCTTTAATAACCAATCCTTATCAATAAACTTTACCTCTTTGTTTTGATTAGCAACAACCAGTTGCTCAATTATATCCTGCTTTGATTTGGAAGTGGTAACAAATGGATTAATTAAATTAGGATTAGAAACCTTTGATTTGACTTGCTCAAAGATTGGATCACCAACACCGTTGACCTCAACCAATGTATAACAATTAAACTCATTTATCCTTTGTGTTACCTTATTAACGATATTTGCCCATGTATCATGGTTCCAACGCTCAATGTAATACATATCGCCTTTCTCATTAAACACGCTTAGAACGGTATAATCGTCTGCTCTACCTATATCCAAACCTGCATACATCCGATTAGTCTTTTCACTTGCTGTTATTGAAATCGGATTAAGAAACAAACCACTACCACCATCGACAAACTCAGCTAAATACTCCTGTCTAAATACATGGTCAGGAAGCGTTGCCCTTGCATCGTCTATCTCAGTCGGGTTAATTATTGGATTGTCATACGAAGTCATGCTAAAGGACTTGTATTGCGGATTAGTGCCACCTAATGAATGAATACGGTGGAAATGGTTTTTACCTTTAGGAGTTGAAAGGAATAACACCTTTTTACCCCTAACCAATACAGTTGCTCTTAATACCTCAGTCCATGCTTCAGCATCAACAAAGGCGAACTCATCACAAATAAGATAGTCGAATGTTTCACCTCGAATATTATCGTAACGCTCAGCTGAATAAAAGTTTATAGTTGAGTTGTTGTGGCTGGTAAATGTAAGATCTGTTTTGTTTTTACCTTTGAATACGAATTGATTACCAGCAAAGGCATTATCAATCTCATCAAACACCTTTTTGCATTGTTTATAGATAGGTGAAACCCAACCAATCTTACAATTAGGGACATTAAAGAACCAATCTAAAGCCTGATTCTCTCCTAATAAAGACTTACCGAACTGCCTACCAATTGCAAGGCAATAGTATTTATACGGTTCATTCCTTATTGAGTTGTGGATTATCAGTTGGTTCTTGTGGGGGCTGTATAATTGCACCGCCAAAGGTTGCTGCGACATTTGTTATTGTTTGTGAAACTTCCTGCTCTGTCTTATCTTTCCATGATTCCTTATTGATATTCTTTAAGGCAAAGATAGCACCACCAAACTTGAATGTACGAAGGTCTAACTCATAGGAAATCTCAATAGCTTGTCTTGCTCTTTTTATTATGTTAGAAAACTCAACACTTCTTTTCTCGTAATCGTCAAATGATTTCCGGTTAACAAAGCCTAAGTATTGACATAAAGCACTTACTGCGCACTCTGTTTTATTCGTTACGCATGATTCGAAGTACTCTATTACTTTTAACTCTAAATCCTCCGGTTCTTTATAGTGGGCTGGTCTGCCTCCATTATTACCTAAAGCATACAGATTATTCTTTGGTGCTGCCATTACTCTGAATCGTTTATCATGTTTATGACTTTATTCTCATTATCAAACCATACTTTGTTTATCCCCGGATAGGTATCTTCAAAAAACGCTTTCAAGTTTTTATCTGTAAATGAAAATATAAAGTCAGCATACTGCCCGACAACTCCGTTCATCATTCGCCATGTAAACCATTTAGTCGCATATTCTTGTGGTGAAACTTGGTATTTTATCATAATCCTGCTTTTTTGCATCTAAACTTTAGAAGATCAAGTTCTAAACTATCCTTGTACCATTTAAGGCTATCCATTGTTTTGTCAATGCGTTTGTTTGTTTGGTATTTAACTATTGAATCGGTGTTTAGTTCTACCGGTTCAAATTCCTTTTGTTGGTTGCATGATATAGCAACGATTGAAAGTAGTATCAGTTTCTTCATTTCTTTATTTTCTTTAGTACTAATTTATTGTTGCAAATATGGTAACTTTCAATTATATATAACTCTCCATTAATATCAAACACCTTCTTAAAGTCATTTGGACTCATTGGGTTTATACCTTTTGGTATTGGTATCTCAATAGTCATTTCTTTAGTTTTAATTCAATTAACATTACTTTTGCCCTTCTCCACATATTCCATTCGCACCCATTACAAATATTCGCTTCGCAAAACTCGCAATAGGTTACTTCTTTTATTGTTGTGTTGTTATCAAGTAGTTCGCACACTCTACATATTCCGTTCATACTCTTTAATCTTATTGTTTACATCTAAAAGCATTGCACCGAAACAGCCTGGACACCTGCCATTGATTGTAGTTGAAAACATTGTTTCGTAAATAGGTATCAAAGCATCAGCACCGCCAACATATTCACCACATTTAGCGAATAGATCACAGATTCCTGCGTATGGCATTAACTTATCGTAATGATCTTTATTCATTTTAATACTTGAAACTCATTATAAAGATAACAAATCCTGTTATTTCTAAAAAACCTACACCTTTACGATACTTCGATTCTTTTTTTTCATAATTTACAACTAAATTTAAAATTACAACAGTTAAGTAAACCCAAAAGTAAATGTGCATAAATTGGTTAAATAGTTCCATAGGTTATTTTAGTTTAAATAAATACTCATACATTCCTTTACAGGCTTCGACTTCATTCCATTGGGCTATTGAATACATTTCGCCAAACCTTGAAGCCATTAACAAATCAATGTATTCTTTATGCGTTCCGTATTCATTATGCCCCTGTGCATCGTGAAACTCAACAGCTATTTGTTTTGCAAAAGGGAACTCAATAGATAAAAGTAAATCATATTCGCCACCCTCAATATCAATCTTTGCCAGTCCAAACTGTTTTATTTTATATTCGATCATCAAAGTTTTCAATGACTTGCATTTTACTTTGTAATCACTTTCAGCATACCAAACAGCTTTGTCTTCATAACAATAATTACCCTCTCCGGTACTCCATCCGCAATATCCTATCTCCCCATCGAAGGTTGTTAAAGCTATTTGCTCAAACTTTACACCCTTAACTGGTTTAATTGTATTGTCAGGATCAAGGCAAAGATACTTAAATTTATTACCTAATTTACTTTTAAGAGAGAAACCCCGGCACCCGGCATCAAGTACCCACTCTTTAGGTTTTAATGCTTTAGCATCAATAATGTGACCATCTATAAATTCCATTTCGCTTTAAATGCTTTTAAATCTGTTTCTCCTATGTTACCTTCGTAGTGTGTAGATGATACTGAAGATAGTGTCCTGTCGTGAATTAAACTATTGCCCATCACCAAGTTCTTAAACCCTAACTTTGTTGCACGTAGTGAATAGTCATCTTCAATATAGAACCGTTTGAATGTTTCGACATCGTTATACCCAATGGCATTAATTAAGTGTAACGGATAACAAATACCCCCATCGTTTATTAATGTAACCTCTTTTGTTTCACCGTTAAGTAATCTTGGTTCGGCTGTTAATGTACTTTCGCTCCATTCAGAACTAATCATATTTTGGTAACCATAATCAAAACCATCTCTAAAACCAATACAACCAAGCAAATCACCGTAAACATCAAATGCTTTATCAATGTTTTTTAGTAGGTACTTATCTGTTATCCTTTGGTCATCCTGTGGGCAAATAACAGATATGTAACCATTAACACCTGCGTATTCCATGGCCCAATTTTGACACGGAAACTTATAAGTTTCGACACGAAATATTTTCACAAAAACATGAAACCCTTTTAATTTACTCTCACACAATTCTAATATTTTTTTCTCTGTTCCATCTATCGGATTGTCTAACACAAAAAGTATATCAACGCTAAATGGATTAAAGCTATCCACTATCCCATCAATAAGCCATTCGACCATATTAACTTTGTTCCATATAACGTATGCAAGTAAGTGTTTCATATCCCTTCACTCCATAAACAAACGGTATCAGCTATCTTAACAATGCCTTTATGACTTGTATAGGCAAAGAAAGTTTCTTGAGCGTTTGTGATTTTTAAACCCATTTGTTTAATTATTATACTTGCTACTGATTGATCGTGTCGATGACCTTTCACTCTCATATCGTTTGATACTTCAAGGTTGTTGTTTGACCAAGCACCGTGATAAGAAATATCATCCTTTGATGCTTCAATGTACTTATTAAGAAATTCAATAGCTTTCGGGTTAGTTAAGTCAAACCCCATAACACAAGCCATTATCATTTTACTATTAAATGCTTCCTCTCTACTCATTCCAAAATGATTCAAACAAGCATCACTTGTATAATCTCCTATTGAATAACCTATGTTATCAAAGAAGATATAGCCATCTCTTTTTATTTGCTCAAAGATTGGTTCAATTGATTTAGTAGCGTAAACAACCGAATCGCACCACAATAATAAACCATCATTAGCAATTGATGAAAAACTAATTGCCATTGCTTTAAACTGATACGGTACTGCATCCGGTGCTGTCTTATGTTGTTTGCTACCTATGTGAGCGTAATCATTATACCCTCTGAACCCACCATCAAAACCAACAGCCTTTAAGCTATGTTCTAATCTCATTAAAGCCTTTGCGTAATTACCTGCGCCATCGGCAAAACTTACTACTGTTTTTTTCATCGGCTCATTATTAAATTTTCAGCATTCACATGAACAACTTTAAAGCCTTCAAAAGTAGCAATATAATTGATATATTTATCAGTTTCTTTACCATTTGTTTCAACACATACCATTGAACATTTCAACTCATCTAAATTCATTTGTTGAAGTATTGCAAGGTCAAACCCTTCACAGTCAATTGATATGAAGTCAAACGTTTTGTAAGGGGATAAGCCAATGAATGTTTTTAAGTCCATCACCTCAACATCTACTGGCTTAAATTCAAAGTCAGTCCACCTATCCATTTCGGAATCAATTAATGTAGAGTAATACGTTGGATTGGCATTCATTTTAAAGATACCGTTTTCAGTTCCGATTGCTATTTCAAAGCAGAACACCTTATCGAACCCTAAACAGTTCTTTTCAAGTTCTTCGCAGATAGTCGGGTGAGGTTCAACACAACAACCTGCCCAGCCTAATTCAACTAACCCTCTCGTATTGCTCAACTCTTTGCCGTTATAAGCCCCAAGGTCAAGGAATGTACCTAATTTATTATTGAAATGCTTTCTTATATACATTTCCTCTTGATTCTGACTGTACATATTATTTATTTTCTACGAATTTATAATGATAAATTTTTTCTGTAATTCTTACTTCTGTCTTTAAAACTCCTGCATCGTTAATTCTCTTTGCCCATTCGTAATCTTCGCCAACGGTTACATTAAGGAACTTGAAATCTTTGATTAACTCTTTTTTCATTGCAGCTATATGATTGGGGAATCTATCATAAACCTGTATTCCGTTTAACTGTTTAACTCCATATCCAAAACCTAGCCCCATATCCCAAAAGTTAGCACCGTTGCCATTGGTACTCATATAACCGTTGATTGGGATAACATCGGGATCGCTTTCAATTGCCTTTAATATTGAACTTATATACGTTGGCTTTGGTTCGTCATCACTATCAAAGAATACGGTGTACTTTCCTTTAGCCATTTCAATTAGCTCATTGCGCTTTTGTCCGGTTGTTTTCTCTCTGTTATCGTACAATGTTATCACCTCTACCTTATGATTCCCTATCTGCATAAGCAACGTATTAACAAGCCTGTTGGTTATAACAAGCCTATCGTAGGTAGTTGGTATAAGGATTGATAACTGTATCATTAGTTTGCAAGTTTTAAGTATTCTTTTAAGGCATCTTGATAATTCTTTTCATTTAACCCTGGACAAACCTCATGGCTTCCACCCGGAGAAGATGAATACATTTTATCGTGCCTTTTTGCTTTTAGCTTTAAAAGGTTTTGAAGTGCCTCGTAAATGTCAAGTTCTTTTTCTGTTTTTGGTATCATAATCCGAAATTATTAGCTTTACGTTTTAAATAAGTTGCTTGGTCAATAGGGTGAAAACTCTCTGTATATCGGTATTGTTCATCATTGAAAGCGTTTCCGTTTGCCGGGTGCAAGTGTACAAAAATATTTTCATTAACAAACTTATATTTACCTAATATTTTAGCAACGTCCATTGTTTCGTTATCGCAATAAAGTGAAACGTATTCAGGGTTGTAAATGTAATTAAATCGTTTGTAATAATCAATTCCTAATACTGACATTGATATTAGTTTATCACCTGTTGAGCCATCTGGAAAGTGGATACAATAATCTAAGTTATCTTTATATTTCTCTTTGATATGATCGTAGTAGTATATAAAGGAATCTCTTATAATGTCATCAAACCCTTTTTGAGTGAAAATCATATCATCACTAAAATTCACAATGATCTGCGCACCGCTATTTAAAATGTAATCACGCCCCCGATTAATAGCATCTACTTTGCTTTTTGATTGACCTATTCTTACATGACACCCCGTAAAATCGTAATCATTTAACGTTGGATCATTTTCATCTACAATTGCCAGTATTTCGTAATCAGTACCGGCTGAGTTATTAATTATGCTTTCTACACCTCTACGGAATAAAGCAGGGCGTGAACGGCTTGGATAGTTGTATAGTATACGCATTATATTAACATTTTTGTTTGAATTGGATTTACAACATTGCCACCTTTGCTATGGTTATCTTTTGCCCATAACGGCTGCATGCTTTCATTTGTATCTTTCTGCGTAATTTGTATAATAAGTATAAGCACTTCCTGGAGCTGTTGAAACAAGCAATCCGATTGAACCTTTTTTATCCATATCTTCAGCTAACAAATGGCAATATGCTCTATACACCTTCCACGTTTTAAATGTATAGTAACCAAATCCATTTATCCAATGCCTGTAAGTATTTTTCATAACGGCAAATATATATTATCAATAGGTTCGCCAAAGTATTTAGACCAATTACTCCGTACATACTTATACTTCTCATCATTGGTTATACTTGACTTATGTCCGGCTGTTGAGTAATCGTGCGCAAACAAATATTGATCCGTTTTCTTTAACATTGGATAGTTACGTGTTTCACCTAATATCCTGTTAGAATACTCAGCGTGTTCGAAGCCATAGCGCTCAAACTTCTCATTGAAGCCCCCAACTTTATCAATAGCCTTCTTTGTCATAAAAAGAAACACACCACCGCAATCTTGGTAATACTCAACCGTATATCTTAATTCATTTTCATCAAATAAGTTTATTTCAACAGGCTTTTTTTGATGCAATCCACTATTAAGGAATAGTAAATGGTCTTGTTTGCTTTCAACAAAGAATTCAATCCAACCATCTTTAATCACTTTCACGTCATCGTCCAGCAAAAACACATAGTCGCATCCTTTCAAAGCACGCAAGCACTCGTTTTTTTTGACACAAACCCCCTTTTTATCGTTCGTGTCATCTGCTACGTATAAAGTAACATTAGTCATATCCGTATGCTTATGGATGCTTTGTAAGCACTCAGCTAACATTTGAGGTCTATCATTTGCTGTCACACCTATTCCAATGGTTACTTGCATAGTGATTTATATAATTGATCCCTACTAACATTTACATTATCCATATTATACTTGTCCTTAACCGTTTCATACATCGCTTCGCCTAAGTCCTGCACCCTGTTTGGATTAACTATTAAAGATTTCATAGCCACTCCCCAACCTCTATTTCTTTTATCAGGACTTACTAAAATAGAATTAGAACGGTTGCAATCAATAGTATAAGGCATTACATTTGAAACGATAACAGCCTTCTTAAAAAATCCTGCTTCAATAATTTTGATTTGAGATTTAAAGCTGTTGAAATTATGCTCTACTAATGGAACTAAAGCGACATCTATCTCATTGTAAAGTGATGCGTACTGGAATACCGATTTGCCCCATAAACGTTTGTAAGGCTGTGCGTTCGCTAAGTCATTGTCTTGTTCTCTGTACTCCTTTAAATAACCTCTGTAAAAGTCTGATTTAATGTTTTTGTAAGCATCCGTATAAATCACTTCTAAAAACTGATATACTTGGTTTGCCCCAAAACCACCTAAACACATTTGAAACTTATCATTCTTTACATCCTTAAACACTTCTTTAAAGCCTTCGTACATTAACCGTATATCCTTGTGATGGTAGATACCGCCAATCCAACCTAAGCGCAACCTATCTGCGTTCACAGGTTTATTTTCAAATTGTGGCTCTGTTGTATCAATTGAATTAGGTAGTACCAATACATTAGGGTTGTGCTGTCTTATTCTATCAGCAAAATGTTCTGTGGTACAGGTTACATAGTCGGCTAACTCCAACCCTGCAACAGTTTGCTCTGCTATCTTATTTTCTTCGTATGCCTTAAATAGTTCGTGAGTAGGGTGCAATTTCCAGTAATCATCAATATCAATAACAACTTTACACCCTGCCTTTTTACATCTATAAATAATATCCTGAGTTCTAAATTGATAATCAACCAACCGCAAAAACGAAACGATTTGAAAATCTTTTAACTCCTCATCAGTAACAAGGTTTATATCATAGCAAATAGCGAGCTTATACTCAGGATAGTTACGCTCAAGGTTAATATGAGGTATTCTTTGTCTGTGGTACGTAAGCCCTGTTTCATTAACCTGCGTTACTAATAGTATTCTTATCATTTATATTCTTAATTATTTTCTCTCTTAATGTTATAATATGCCTGCGTACTGTTTTGTATGGTATCTTTGTTCTGTTTGCTACTTCCTGATAAGAACCACATTCAGCGTATATTTCAAGTAGTTTAGCTGATGCCGGGTAAATGTTTTTAGAGTTGCAAAAGATCACTTCCTTTCTTAATTCCGCTTCGACATCTTCAATATCATATAGGTTTTCTTCACTCTCACTAAAGTTATGATTAGCATTGAAAAGCTCACTATTTATTACCCTCTCAAAATTTGATACTTTAACTTTGCCATAATTTTTGCCTTCAAAATAGTATGAACCTTCGGGCAGTTCAATCTTGCCGTTGTATTGCTTCATAAAGTCACTACGATCACTCTTTGCATTAATATAAATAATACGTGCAACGTACATTCTAAGCCCTCCCGATTCACTTAAAGCGATCAACTTAGATTCATTCATTTCCATTAAGTAAAGAACTACGTATTGAAACAAATCATTATGCAAATCGCCACCGCTACACACCTGCTTACAATAGCTCAGGTATTGACTATCCTTATAAATACCTTCTATTATTTCGTTTCGTGTCATAGAATAAAAAAAACCTTCATTCCGCTATATGCAGGATTGAGGGGCTTAATTTTGGATTTCTTTAGATTCATAAGGTAATGTATTGCTTAATACATATTGCAATATTAATAAAAATTACAATACCAATGACATTTATCAAAAATATTTTTACCACTAAAATCAATACCTTTAGAACTCTTTAGTAAATAATACTAAAAATATATTGCATTTTTGCAAATTTTACTACACAAATAATTAGGAGGTGTCAATTTTAGGTGTACATTTGTGGAAGAAATTAACAAAATAAAACACACAGCAATGTCAAAGAAAACAGAATCAAAAAAGAAACGGATAGAGATACGGATTACGGATGTTCCTGAATCTCTGTATAAATTAATTTGTAAGGAAGCCGAAAAGGCAGATAGAACAATTTGCAAAGAAGTATTAAATACCTTAAAAAGCACTTACTAAATGAAAGCACTCTCCTTCCACATAGAAATGATAAAGGCTATAATTAACGGTTTAAAATCGAAATAAAATGAGTTACGATGAATGGAAATTAGCGACACCCGATACAGAACAACAATTAGAAGTTGAAGCCCTTTTATGTTGTGATGAATGTGGTGATGAAATTTTAAGGAACGAGGAGTATTTTAATAATGGTTTTCCGGTTTGCGGTTATTGTTTGGTACACGTTTTAAAGAATTAATAATAAAGGGGTTGTAGCTTAAATGTAAAAGCGGTATTACACCAGTTTCGGGTTCAAGCCCCGACTTCCCCACTAAGTAAAGCTCTTTGACATACATCCAAATCGGTGAGGCGGAAATGAAAAGTAAAAGTAAAAGTAGGTAATCGCATTACCTGTAATCGTTAAAAGCTTGTTTAACGAACTTAAATTGAAAATTCAATAGTTACCATTCGCTATGGTAGTAAGTGTATAAAAGCTTGTTTATGCTACTAAATCAACATACTCAAATACCTCTACAATAAAGATGAAAACCTTAACGGGTTGTATTTGATCTCCTGCACAGCTAATAACTACCGATTGAATCGGAGTGCAGGAGCTGAACTAAAAATTAAAATTATGGAGAGTGGGTACTATAAAATTAACGGCAAAGAAACATTGTTATATTTTGATGGTAATGAATGGTTTAAGCCAGAAAAAAACGGATATGTTTCAAGATTAAAAAACCAACCTAAAATAAAATCATTGATATTAATAAAAGAAGCATGAAAATACTAAACCTGTACGCCTGCTTAGGTGGTAATCGTTATAAATGGGGTGATGAACACGAAATAACAGCCGTTGAATTAGATCCAGAATTAGCAAGAATGTATCAAGAGAGATTCCCAAATGATACGGTAATTGTTGCGGATGCTCACCAGTACTTATTGCATCATTACAAAGAGTTTGATTTTATTTGGAGTTCACCGCCTTGTCCAAAGCATTCACGTGCCAGGTTTTGGAGTTCTAAAGGCGGTCAATGTGAGGTTGTTTATCCTGACATGAAACTTTATGAAGAAATTATTCTTTTAGAAAATTACTGCGAAGGAAAGTATTGTGTTGAAAATGTGATACCATATTACGAACCTTTGATAACTGCACAAAAGAGAGGACGACACTTATATTGGACTAATTTTAAACTACCTATTGATATTGGCGAAAGGGATTTTCAAATGGGTGGTATTGGAGAGGTAAAGCGTTTGTGTGAATTTCATAACTATGATTTTTACCAATACAAAGGAGAACAAAGGATTGATAAAATTGCCAGGAACCTTGTAGATTATGAAGCAGGATTAACAATATTAAACACCGCTTTAGGAATAGTAAGAAACTTAAATATACAGCAAACCTCAATGTTTTAAACTAAACCTTAACCCAATGGCAAAACATAAAAGCACTCAACCACCAACAATGCCGGACTTTAGATTTGAAAACTTTATCGACTGGCTTAGATATATTCACTTAAACGTAAGAAAATGAGTTTCAAAGACGCAGTTATAAGAGGTAGAAACCAAGCCGAAGAAAGGCAATATCGGGAGAACCTACAAATAGAACACGAACACAATAAGCATTGGGATAAATTCTTCAAAGAACGTGTCAAGGACTTTGCGCTCGAAACAACTAATCACGAAGTTCTTAAAGCCTACCACCAAATGATAAACGGCAGAAATACAAATGCTTTTTATAGTGAAAATAATTACTTAAAACCCTTAAAACCCTAAATAAAGTTATGATTAAAATTTCCATTAAAAACCGCTGGACTGGATCAATATTATTTGAGTATTCAAAAGAAAATAACACGATTAAAGAAACGGTTGAAAAGGAGGCTGACCTACAAGGGGCTTACCTACGAAGGGCTGACCTACAAGGGGCTTACCTACAAGGGGCTGACCTACGAGGGGCTGACCTACAAGTGGCTGACCTACGA
>ERZ1292642.902-Hain-H14-01um-R1-902-length-15140-cov-17_pt1 | contig 15140 bp, 16 predicted proteins | sample MGYA00564403_ERZ1292642 | MGnify/ENA primary metagenome ERZ1292642 (study PRJEB36523, sample SAMEA6512643) | groundwater metagenome | collected 2019-01-09 | study: AquaDiva: Metagenomics assemblies of 32 groundwater samples | reverse complement strand
GATCTATAATATAACAGAGCGCGATAGTAAAATCTATTAGGAGTTTTCAAAGAATATATTTAGCAAAAAGAATATTACCCAGTATATACCTTTGAAATTTTGAATCATGACTGAGTTACAAAACAAAGCAAGAAACTGGAGGGCATTAAAAGCCCTCTATAATCAATATAATATCACTCTGTGGATTACATATAGATCCAGCAACAGCACAGTAATTTTAAGGGAAATTGCAAGAATTAGAACACTGCAACCAACATTGCAACCAAGACCAGCACCAAGACAACAAAACAGAATTAGTCGTGATAGATCAGTTCCGTGGTGGGAATTGAAAAGAATTAATCCAAATAATAAATTAGCCTATAAATATGCGTCTTATGATGATATTATTAGCGAATTTAAGGCTGAGAGAAAGAATATGTTAAATCATGTGATTGATAATGGGAAATTAAAAACATTCTTCAATGTCCCAGTTGCTCTAAAATCAATTACAATCACAGCTAACAACATTAATTATCTTGCAGCTGCGTTCAAAATGCAACCAAACTTTAAGATTCTCCTACAAGTCGGCTACGATGCCTATGAATTAAAACCTGAAAATGTTCATCACATTGCACAATATTTCAACGACGACGTGATTGTAGATTACACAGATGGATCTGACACCGAAGCAATGATTATGGGGGTTCGATTAGGTCAAGAGAAATTATATCTAACTTGGATTTCGGCGAGCAGAGAGCGAAAAGCTGGAGCATTCTTCAAATACTTCAACAAAATGGAAAAAGTGGATTTAACGAGATATCAAATCTATAATAAAGGAGAGCTTCAAACTAAGTTAAATTGTTTGCAATATGCATTGAAGACTGGTGGTCTATGCGAAGAAAAATTCAACAAAATGATCACACTCTTCATTAAGACAAACGATCAAGCAAATATTGCAAATAATGATAAAATTCCAAAAAGATTCATTACTTTCATTTGCGAACAGTTGAAAATAAACATCATCCTTTCCTATATGGGAAACCATGCTACAAGAGGCAATGTCATAGTTCGAGAGCCTTACCCAAAGACACAAAATAAAGACAATGAAACATTTGAAATTGCACTTGTTGATGGACATTATTTCATTAATGAAAGAACTATCTATACGAAAGAGAGCATTGTAAATTATGATCAACTCAAAGATCGTGAAAATTTCAATGACTATATATTCAAAAGTAACCGTTTTCGGAAAGATGCATCAAAAGAAAAAATGATGTCTATTAACATTGTTCGACTCATGTTGGAAAATAAGAAAACGATGCTTGAAGCAATTACATATGGAAATGGAGGACTTGATGTTTCATATCATTTGAACGATTTTAAAAACTACACTGAATTATTCGAACCAAATGATAGTGAATGTTGTGAGGTTCTTCCAGGCAAAACAGGAAATCCTCCAAGAATTTTCAAAGCTAAAGGTGGTGAATACACTCCATTTGATGTTGTTTATTTCGACGCAGAATCTTCTACAAATGGGAAAATTCATGAAGCATTTATGATTTGCTCTGAAAGTCGTGAAGGTAAGAAAAATTGTTTCACTGGTCCTTACTGTGCTCAAGACTTCTTGAATTCATTGAAGAAAAATACTTTGCTAATTGCTCACAACATGAAATATGATCTTCAATTCCTGATTAGACATTTATTTCGTGTTCAAGACTATATCCCAGCAGGATCTAAATGTAAGACCATTTCAGGTCTATATTCTAAGTATGAGAAAAAAGGAGTTATCCGACCTCCTGCTATTCGAATTTGTATTAAGGATTCAATGTCTATGATTGCAGGGCCTCTGCGTGACTTTGAAGATATGTTCAAACTCGATGTTAAAAAGGAGATCATGCCATATGAAATCTATACACAGAAATCTGTTGAAAAACCATATATTCGAATTAGTTCGGCTAAGCCATTTCTTTCAGAAACGGATTATGAAGATTTCAAACAAAATATTATTGATTGGAAACTCGAAGTAGGTGATAATAATTTCAATCACATTGAGTATTCTAAGATCTACTGTGAAATGGATGTGTCTGTGTTGAAAAAAGGATATGAGATCTTTCGAGGATGGATGAAAGAAATTACTGATATGGACATCGACAACCTAATTTCAATCCCTCAATTAGCATACTACTACGGAGTGAATGAATTTGTATTTGAAGGTGTGTATGAGCTAAGCGGTCAATGTCGTGAATTCATTCAACGATGCGTCGTTGGTGGTCGAACAATGTGCAGAGACAATAAGAGCTTCCATGTGAAGAAGAATCTTCAAGATTTCGATGCTGTTTCACTATATCCAAGTGCTATGCATCGTATGGAGGGTCTTCTAATGGGGAAACCAAAAGTAATTACAAACCTATCATACGATTTCTTAAAATCAGTTACTGGATATTTCGTGGAAATTGAAATATTAGATATTTGTAAGAAACGTCATTTCCCTCTTATCTCAAGAGTGAATGAATCTGGGGTTCGTGATTTTACCAACGAAATTCGAGGAAAAGGAATCTATGTGGATAAACAAGGGCTTCAAGATTTGATTGAATTCCAAGATGTGAAATTCAAGATTCTACGAGGTTATTACTTTGATGAAGGACGAAATGATAAAATCAAAGAGTGGATCTATAGTATCTTTCAAGAGCGAATAATTAAGAAGAAGGCTAAGAACCCAATTCAAGCAGTTTATAAATTAATTATGAATTCCTTTTATGGAAAAACCATTCAGAATCCAATTCTTCACAGATATGAATTTGTATATGGATCTCAAAAACACGAAGATGCTTTTGCATATAAGAGTGATGAGATTATCTGTAGCACGAAGATCCGTGAAGGAATGTATATGATCAAATCCTCAAACTCTATTAAAAACCACTTCAGTTTGCCTCAAGTAGGTGTAGAGATTTTGAGCATGTCAAAACACATTATGAATGAAGTTATCTGTTTGGCGGAAGATGCGGAGATCAAGATATACTATCAGGATACTGATTCCATGCACATTGAAAATGATGGGGTTGAGCGGCTAAATGATCTATTTGTGGAGAAATACAATCATCAATTGATTGGTGAAAAATTGGGGCAATTCCACTGTGATTTTGATACTAAGACATTCAAGATCGACGAAGGAGCACCACTACCAATCTCGATTGAGAGCTATTTCATAGGCAAGAAGACATATATTGACAAGATTATGCATATTCACGAAGGTATTGAAAAGATTGGTCATCATATTCGTTGCAAGGGAATTCCAACAAAAGTAATTACTGGCTTTGAGTTGTCAGCAGTTGATGTTAGAAAATCTACAAAGAATGATATGGTGTATAAGCCAAAAAAATATAATGACTTGATGAATCTATATGGCGATATGTATAAAGGCGAGACTATTGAGTTTGATCTCCTAAACATATGTAAGTTCAAGACGAACAAGAACTTCACCTTCAGTAATAACAAGTCATTTACACGAGTATTAAAGTTTGGCTTAGAGAAGGGCTATGATAATGATAATTACACAAATGCCTAAACAAGCCAACATTACATAAGAACGAAATTTACCTTCATTAAAATCGCTGTTTTGACTAGAGAATGATTGATAATCAAATCTTTCATCGTGAGAAAAGCTATAGGTCATCATATAATATATTAGATATTTTTTTTCACACTATAATTATTTTATCACACTGTATATAGCAACATGAATTCGTATTTACTGAAAGCAATAAATGAATTTGTAGGGACATTTGTGTTCATCCTAGTAGGAATGGCATCATGCACCCCAACATCACTAATTCATCCAGTAGTCGGATTCCCATTTGCTTTACTCGCAGCATTACTCTTTTTCACAGGCGATTTCAATCCTTCAATTTCATTGAGCAAGCTAATATTTGGTGACTATAACATCCAAACAATGATATTTTCGATAATGGCACAAATAATTGGAGGATTGCTTGCTTTCTTAGTAATCAGACAACAAATTTGACAATTACAGCCTACTAATAGAAGTAGGAGCTCTAATGTTGTGTTATATGTGACAACACCATAAAAAAAAAACTCCCTTGGCCTGGGAGAGGCCAAGACTAACTCTACGAGTCAGCCGGAGAAAACTAAGAGCATCTTTTCATTTAGTTTAGTAGGAAGGATCCGCCAGCAGGCTTACTTTTTTTGGCTGCACGCGCCTTAGCCAAATTAGCCAATCGTCGTTCTTTAATACCTACACCGGTGAGTTGCTTGAGTCCCCCACGAGCAATACCTGCGAGTTCTGGCTGACCCAAAGCAGTGGCCAGAGCTGGAATTCCAACATCTGCAACCCTAGAAATAACTGGCTTGATAACATCCCAATTATCCTTAAAGAATTTACCTACTGAAGAAGCAGCTCCTTTGACCCAAGACCACAATGATCCACCATTCATTCCACCCCCCATGGAATCATGCCATTCAATATCACTAAGGATTTCTGGAGCAGAGAGACCGAGCCCGGTAATCCCCTTCCCTTTTGTTTTTGCTGCACGAACCAATTTCGCGGATGAAGGATGAAATAACATTTTGCGATCACCTTTCAAATCAGCAGCAGACAGACTGAGCTTGCCTGTCTTAATTGCCCTTTCAAGCTTTTTCCGTGAGATATCACCCACAGTTACAACTTCATATCCCTTAAATGTACGCATTTTCTCTATGACTTATTATTACTATATTACTAGTTTTTAAAAAAAATATTATTTTTAATAATTAATGGGCTTAAAATTCATTTAACGCACTCATAATTGATTTATGTTTTTTTATCCCAATGACCTTATTCATCTTCAACTTATCGACAACTCCTTTCAATTCAGTGATAACCATACGTCCGCTATTTCCAGCATTGACTTCAGAGATTAGAATCTCGTATCGATTTTTTAAGTTCCAATTCTCTTCATCGAGAGCACGTTTCATCTTAGGAGGATAATCAAGATGAAGGAGATTAATTACATGATCAACAGTCTTTTGCTCTCCAAGTTTCAACTTTTCATAATCGTCAATATCAAACTTCATAGTTGAACGTATCGAGTTAATTATCTTCATCAAGGTTGGACTGATGTTTTTACGAGTGATCAAGGTTGAATTAGTCTTAGGACGATAGATCAAGAGATTATTCTTACGCAGCGCATTCAATGACATGAAATAGTTACCGAAATTAGGGATTTTATTAGATGCCTTAACACCGATTTCTCCTCCTATTAATTTCCCAGTAGAAACATTATTCAACAAGGTATAGAATAATGCTCTTTCGTTTAATTTTTTAGATTTAGCCTTCCCAGATTGTTTTTGATATGCATCTCCATCTTTGAATTCAATTGTTCCTTTTTTAGTATTATGCTCAGATTTACTATGAAATACATTCAACATAGTTAATTTTTGCTTTTTCATTTCAGCTTCTAAAATTCGAACATATAGCTTAGTGTCTTTGTTCCATCGCAAATATTGCTCATCGAAATCGCCCATTGTCGAAGATAAATCTGTGTAATCATCTTTGAATTTTTCAAAAGTAGGTGATTTATTCAATCCATCGTTGAAAGACTGAAATAATGATTCTTTTGAAGAATCAACAGCTGCATCAACCGTTTCTACTAATTCAGGTTGTGGAATATTACTTTCTTGAATAACATCTTTTGCTGCATTAAGTCTCTGTCGAAGTCCTTTATTTGGATCTTTGAGTTTCAATGTTAGTTCTTGCATAAGAACATTAATTGGCACCTTGTCAGTTACTAAATTTTCTTTAAAGGTAGGTTTCTTTAATCCTTTATTGGAGGAACCAATCTTCGTCTTTAGTTCATTTAGGAGATCATTTCCAATATTAACACCGGCTAAATCATTATTTTTTATAGTTTGCTTTACATCAGAAAAATCTACTAAATCTGTAACTGTATTTCGCGCGCCAGCTTTAACTAACATTTTTGCGTGATCTTCAGCATTAATAACCTTAGAAGCAGGAGCTTTAGCATCTTCAGAAATTGAAGGAAGGAGAGATGAAACGAATTGAGGATTAGCAGCGGTTTGTTTATCAATAGATTGCTGCAATACATCCTTTTTATAGTTTAGCAGAGCCAAAGAAACATCACGATCATAAATTTTTTGATTTTGCGGGGGGAGAATATATCCTTGGAACACCATCTTATAATTATATTATAGCGGAATATAAAAAAAAGATTATTTAAATAATTACATCTATTCTACTTGGACGGCACCCTTCTCAAGTGAGAATTCACCATTACGTTCCCAGAGGACATAGACATACAAATCCACAGCTACAGACGAGTTGTTAAAACTTTCAAATGTGATCATCTGTGGAATAGAGTCTTGAGAGTCCAAATAACGACTCAAGTCAAACGCATAGTATCGATAATTATGACGGAACTTAGTCATATCAACATTTCCAGAATTCAATGCATTAGTTTGATTCCCATTCAAAGAGAAAAGTTGAACATTATTCTCGAGGAATTGGACGAAATCATAGTTAATTCGATCTGGGAGAATATATTGAGATCCAACCTTAATCTGGGTGCTGGTAAGCGAGATTTGAGGATCTGTGCAACCCGGACATGGATTGAGTGCTGAGCCTTGAGAGTTGAAACTATTGACTGCTTGAGCAATCTGAGGCACAACAATCAATGCTTTTGGGGAACTAATTCCGCTCGCAATTTGTGTATTGATATATCCACCCGCAAGTTGATTTTGAATAACATTACTATAAATATCGAAGAATGGTCGGTGAAGAACGGGTTGAGCCATGAGTTTAGCTTGAGCCGACGGTGAGCATTCGTAACTTGGAACGTAAAGACGAACCCCATTGATACGCGCATTTGTACCAGTATCGATTGCACTAGTAAGCTTAAGAGTATCAGCTGAGATAGTTACATTATTTGCCCATGTGAGAGAAGCAGATAGTGTATTTGCACCAACATGAACCATGGCTGGTTGTGTTAAACAAGATCCTAGAGGGGTAAATGATTGCGCTGTGATAGCCAATGCACTGAACGGAGTAGTCCCAGCAGTCGTAGCGATGTGAGTGAATGTTGTTGTTCCCTGATTTACTCGTAGGTAAATTTTATATCCAATTCCGCGAGTTAAACGCGGATGCTTATCGAAGTAGTCACATAGGTCTTTGAGGCGAATAGTAGCCAAGAAATGGTGTTCGGAAAATGTAACAAGTGCTGCAGTCGTAATGGGGACAGTGCCGGTCGCTACTTGAAGAACATCGGCTTCATTTGATTGTTTAGTTGTAGTTGTGATGGCTGTTGTGTATGGACACAATAATTGTTGTCGTTTGAGAACTCCGGAGTTATAACTTTCTGGTTTATCCCAATTAGCTGTATTAGTTGGCAAATTCAAGTTATTGACGACACCTACTGAACTAGCTGTGTATGTATATGCCCCTGGGGTATCTGGAGCATAGAGCAAACTACCACCCATCTTGTTTACATTATCTTGAGAGAACGTAGAATGCATCTTGAAATTAACCAATTGCGAAAGATTAGATGTTTGATTAATGATGGTCTTGCCGGCTTGTTCGACTGTAATAGAATCGATCAAAGAGTTATTTTTCAAAGAACTGAGATAGTTCAGAATTCCTGCAGATGTAGGAGCGGTTGCGCCAGTAGCTTCAACAGCCGTAGCAGAAACAGTAACACTATAAGGGAGAGCAATATAAGCATTGGACCAATCTTGGAATGTATTACCAGAACTAGCTAACGAAGTTGAGTCGATAATTACTTGTCCGCTCGTATATGCAGAATTACCAGCTTGCTGATCAACAATATAATTTAGGTTCTTGCGCACGAAAGGCGTCTTATCTGAGTCTCCAATGCTGTGATCGAGCACAGATTCGAAGATGTAGTTATCTGCAATTTTAGTCTCCATGATGATATTTTTTCGTTGGAAAAATAGTTGCTATATTATAACAGGATACTATTTTTCAAAAAATTTATTAATTATCATGCCGCCTACTGCTTTCGACATTCACACATTTGATATAACAAGCGATCAAACTTTAATAATGATCGCAAATGACCTACATATAGACTTAAATTGGATTGGTTTCGAGAACGATCTAATTGATCAAGCTTATGGGAATGGAGCTTATATTTTAAACATCGGAGATGATACCGGAACACACTGGGTTTGTTTAAATGTACAAAATGATGTTGTGTTCTATTTCGATTCCTTTGCAGTTCCAATGAATGATGTGGTTCTTGAGTGGTGTTCAAAGAATAATGTAGATACTATTCACTACAATAACAAAAAACAGTTTCAACTCATGAATCAGTCCTTATGTGGAATCTGGTGTATTGTCTTCTTATATGACATGCAAAAAAAAAATGGATCGATAGCTGATCGATTTCAATCTTTCTGTAATCAGTTATAGCATAAATTTGCGTCCAGTTAGTTTTTTTGTCATTGGTTGTTCCTTCTCATACATTTTCCCCAACATTGTGGCTAATTGCTTTACATTTGTATCATCACCTTTCCGTGCTTTAAATAGCATACCACCATGAATACGAGCAGAATGAAGATTAATGCGTTTGTTTTTTAGTGAAATTCTCATAATGAATTTATCTGTTGTATATTACATGAATTATTTTTTTTAAAAACATAAATTAAACAATTAAACTACTCGCAGGCTTATCTCTAATTAGTAATTGAACAGTAATTTGAGGATCTAACAGATTCAATGGCTGATAATCTTGATTATAGAACTCTACGATGAGTTGAGATGCTGAGCTTGCATTTATGTCATACCAGACCAACTCTTGAGGTTCAACAACAAGCATTGACCCAAATGCTGTATCCTTAGTTGTAAATACATTCATAACAGAACTAGATCCGTTTAGAGCTAAAGGATTGAATGCGATGTTGCATGCTACGAGGATCGCGCTGGTTGGAGATAATTGTGGGCAAAATTGACTTGTGTAGGATGTCTGAGTAGTAACTCCATCATATAATGTTCCAGCAGTATAACCTATAATTCGATTGAATGCAGACTTGAATGTGATACGGGGTGTAGATGAAATGGTTGGATATCCGGCGAAATTAGCTGGTTGAGTATAGCCGACAGGCAAACTCGTAGGCACTTTAAACAACGTTAAATCCACACCATAGGAATTTGGATTGGCTACTAAAGTTAAATAATAAACATTAGACGAACCATTAATAAGATAGAGTCCATTTGAAATGCAAAATGCTTGAAGAGCATCATTAAGCTGACTGATTGTAGCGTAATTATAGTTTTGAGTTAGATTCCAGCTAAATGAGGAATATGATCCACCAACTAACCATTGAACTGTAGCGGCTTGGTAGTTCGAGCTTGTTATGTTCGGAAAACTGAAATACATGTTTATTTTTTGTATGGAGATTTGACTATTCTTTAAATTCGCACCATTTTGTATAGGTAGAAACAATTTATTATATGGAGCGCTATTAATCGAAGCATCAAATGTATTTGGTTGTTGATTAATATTATTCTCTGTTAAAATTATAGAAGAGATTGGCATGATTGTCTCTGAGTTTGTATATTATACTAATTATTAAAATATTCGAAATTAATTATCTGAAGATAAGAGACGCTTAATCAAAATTCAATCGGGCTTTTGCTTTCATGATGTCAATATTTACAAAATTTGATGGTTTATTGTCCTCTTGCTTCAATTCTTTAAACAGGTTCATGTAATCGATCATGAATGGATAATTCCGCAAAATATTGTTTTTTTCAGTGTTGCTGTTGAGATTGAACAACCAGAGATAATTGATGTTCTTTCTAATGAATGAATTCGTTTTGAAATAGTCCTGCGTCAGAAATGCCATTGAGAATCCAAGTTTCCGTCCATACTTAAAGAATTGATTAATCTGTGGCTCATATGCTTTTTCATTCACTAGGTCGTCAAATATGATCAAAATCTGACCTTGTCCAGTATAGGTCTCAGGATCTGGTAGTCCATCAGAATCGACTTCATATACATCGACTAGTTTAGGTTGTTTATCTTTAATGAATCTGTAAAGTGGGTCTGCTGAGAAATTCTTACAACAAATGACGATCTTATCCCATGTTCCTTTGCGATTTCGAGAAGTTAGCGAGAGATAGTTGATGACCGAATTTGTCTTTCCTGAACCAGTTCTTCCACTGATTAATATGAATGCGGGTAATGCGATGTGTGTTAGTTTGAGATGCGGGTTATTTTGCTTCTTTCCTTTGTATTCGCTTGGCAGTTGTTCATAAAAATTAATTAACTTCGACATATCGAATTTTTAAATATCTTATATTATATAGTATATAAGTTATAATTTAACAAAATAATCATGAGCGAGTATTATCCACCGACAGTTCTATCTGATGTATTCAATTCAACGTATTTTACCGATTTAGACGGAAATTTATCTTTGGCTTTAGCCGATTTGAGATATCTGAAACTAACTGGAGGGATTGTAAGTGGTTTGACCACATTTTCAAATTCTCTGAGTGTGGTAGGAACTCTATCTATTAACGGATCTGCTGTTGATCTGAGCTTGATTACTGGTGTGACCGCTGGCACCGCAACTGCTTCCAAAGTATTGTCATTAGACGCTTCAAGTAATGTAACTGGGATCAATTCATTATCAGCCACTTCACTGACAGGAACTATTTTAACACCGTCTCAACCAAACATAACATCTCTAGGAACTTTACCTACTCTGACAGCTACTTTAATCACTGGTACTCTGCAGACTGCTGCTCAGCCAAATATAACTTCGGTTGGTACATTAACTTCATTAACATCAGGTAATATAGCTATAACAAAGGCTTCTGGGAGTGCTAGTCTAATATTAACAAGTACAGATGCTTCGGATACATTTATTAATCTAAATAGAGGATCAACTGTTGATTCAAATTATGATTGGAAAATTAGAAATAATGGAAATGCCATTTTGTTTAGTTCTCAATCATCAGGAGCTGAAAGTACTTGGTTCATGGTTGGGAATACAGGGACTTTGTTTTCTTTAAATACTGATGCATCGACATCATCATCAGTTGGGAGTTTTGTCTGTGCTGGAAGTATTGCTATTTCATTAGCAACAGATGCTTCTAGTAGTACTAATGGTGGAACAATAACAACTGCTGGTGGTGTTGGTATTGGTAAAAGTCTTTACGTTGGAACGACTCTATCATCTGGTGCTATAACAACAACATTTGTTAATAATACCGGTAGTTTATTGAATCTTCAAACATGGACAAATGATTTAGCAACTGATGTTATAGTCGCATTGCAAATGTCGTCGAGTCTTCCACGATTTGGCACCACTTCTGCGCATGGAATGAGACTTTGTAGTAACAACGCAGTCTGTGCCTACTTTGATACTTCAGGTAATTTATCATTATCAACCGGAGCACCTAGTGGATCCTACAAATTAGAATTCTCAGGATCACAGTTAATCGCAGGAGCAGCTTCGATTTTGGCGATAGCAAATACGACGGCATCCACAAATTCATCCTCTGGTGCAATTCAATGTCAAGGAGGAGCATATTTTGGATCTAACTCAGTATTCAACTCTAATTTATTAATTAACGGCTCATCAGGAAGCTCAGGAGCTGGGACGGGGGCTGTTCAACTCGCAGGTGGAATTTATGTAGCAGGAGCATCATATTTCGCAAATAATCTAATCACCGGACCTGGTGGATATACAGCTTTCAACGGAGATGCATATTTAAATGGTCCTGTAACATATCTGAATAATGCCAGTTCATACATGTGGTTCACCCAGACAGGAAATTACATAAAGATGAGCAATACAAATGCATCAACCTCATCAACTACTGGTGCTATTCAATGCGCGGCTGGCGGCTGTTATTTCGGTGCTGGCAGTATTTTCGGATCTACTTTAACGGTAAACGGAACGTGCACATCTCCTCAATTCAGCGTTTCTTTAGGGGGCGGAGATACCTGGATTCGCCAGAGATCGGGAGTAAAAGCTGAAAACACGATTTCGAATTATTTCTGCTATAATTCGACTAATATCAATAGCGCTATCCTAACAAGCTCAGGAACTGGATCATTTCCATTTTGTTGGCCTTCTCAATCCATCAGCTACCTTGGAACAGACGAAGTAGTCTGGGGCAAAACGAGCGTTACTAGTACAGTTGGGAACAATGTGATCGCTATGAGTAAGGACACTATGTATTATACAAATACAGTGAAAGTGAAGACTCAGAGTAATACGAATAGTCAGATGATTATTAAACGTCTCAGAGTAGATAATGGTGTTACAGACACGAGCACGCTTGCAAATCTGAGCATTAAATGTGATAGCACAAATGTGGTTGACGCTAATTATTCACTTCCAATCGCTATTGAATCACTGCATGCAACTCCGATACAATTTGATTTCCAAATGCATCGAGCAAGCGGAGCCACAACGACGAATGGTGTGTTTATTGGTACCAGAACTCTAAATGATCTTAGTTTTCAAACGAACAACGCACGAAGGATGACGATCGCAAGTGATGGTAATGTCGGTATTGGGATTTCTGTGCCTCTCTGTCCTTTAGATGTAAATGGCACAGGTCCTGGAGGCGTCACTTTTGGCGCAGGAGGAACATCAATCTACGGATATGGTCCTGGAGTGGCCGGAGCGTGGACATTATCGAATTACGGTACCGGTCCGCAATCCTATGCGATTTCAGCTCGATTTAGCGGATCAATTACCATGTCTAACATACTTCAGACTAGTGATCGTAGATTGAAAGAAAACATTAAACCATTAGAGTGGGACTTAGAACGGTTCTACAAACTAGAAACAAAAAAATTCAACTTGATTGGCAGTGATGAGCCAGAAATTGGATTCGTTGCCCAAGATGTATTAAATGGTGGTTGGCGCGAATTAATCGGATTTAGTCCAAATGATAAATTAAAGGCCAAAGATGAGGTGCTTATCGATGGAATGCAACTCAATCTGAAGTATGATCGTATTACAATTATCAACTTCGAGATGATCAAAAAATTAATGGAACGTATTGATACATTAGAAAAAGCGTTATCCAATAAAATAAAAAAATAAAGCCACGAGGACTAATTTTTTTTGATAAGCTAGATTGTGATGTGAAAATAAATATGGAAATGCATTTGGTAAAACAGGAATCGTGGTGTAGCTATATGTATAAATTTATTTTTATTGAAAATTTTTATTAATAGGACGTGCCTCAGAAATCTGTCTTTTCAAGAACTGAGATTGCTTCTAATATATCAGGACATGAGTCGCGCACAAACTTATTTTCTTTGAGGTATTCGATATATTTTGGGTCTGTACTGCTAATGTATTTCAGATTTTTGTTTTTGTATTTTCCCCAACGCATGTAGAACTCGTTGTCGTTTTGGAACTTCTTATCCAGGAAATTCTTAATCTCAATATGATTGCTTAGCCAAGGCTGTTTCCGTAGCCAGATGCAATAGCTAGGATCGCTCTCAGCAACATCCTCGATAGATTGATTTTTATGGCTTTTTCCAAACTGAATTAAATTAGTCATGATGATGGATGATGATCGGATATATATTCAGGGAGGAATAGTTTTTGAAAAAAATAATTAATTATACCAATGGCTCAGTTTATTTCTTTTGATTCTCATTTCATCATAATGACGGAAGAATCCTGACTCGCCGTTTATACCCATCAACTGTTTTAATAATTTATGATTCTTCCGTTGCATGCAAAAGAATTCTATCTTGTTGAAGTCTGATGTGTTGGCGTGTTTCCTAATTTCCTTTTTTAGCTTCTCGAATCTTTTGATGAATTGGTAATTGTTGAAATCTTCTCGCATCTGATTTACTTCTTCTTTTAATAATTCGTTCTCGTATTCTAATTCAGCTTTATCTATGATTAGATTAGTAATTTCTTTACTTTTTTTGACCATAGAATTGTTTAAATTTTTTATTTCATTTCTACTATTATATTCTATCATATATTTTTTATGCAGGTGGCAAAAATGCAGTGCAGGATTTTTACATTGAATGCCTGTCGATTTAGCAATTGCTTGGCACATCTTTATATAATATAGTTATTGGTAGGTCTAAATAGAATGATCTTTATGTTTTTGAAATTGCTCTCCACTCACAAAAGCTATCTACTGATTCGTAAAGAATCTCATCACAGGACTCTACGATTCGCTGTAAATGGTGTTCATATGCTGCTGGTTGTCGTTTATTAGTTATTGATTTTACTACACTATCATGGATCTCAATTGCTGCCAATAGTTTAGTTAATTGTTCTTTCATCTCGATCATGATTTCTCGACAAGGATCATACTTTAATTCAATTGATGCGTTTGCCAGTAACCGTTTTTCGTGCCTTTCGCTCATATTAAAAAGAAGTTTATCGGTTGATTCTTTATTCATGTTTATATTCTTGTAATCATATATTAGGTAAAAAAAAAATAAAACAACTACAAAATTAATGGTCTGCCTCAGATGTTATTGTGGCCATTTTTTTGATGTGATTATTAGTAATTTGATGAATTTTTAAGTTTTTCCTCATTACGGTCTTTCCGCATGGACAATCCACTTTATCCTCCTTTATTCGGGCATATCGCTTATCTCTAACCATCTTCATTTTTGCTCTATTTTCTTCTTGATATCGTTTATGATATTCTTTATATTTTTCAATGATTTCGGGTCTGGAATAGTATTTGTCAATAGTGTCCTTGTATTTATGAAATTTTGAAATCTCTGGAGCAACATAATCTTCATGTTTCTTGCATCTAGTGCAAAGGAGCTCTGGTAGATCACTTAACTCTAGGTTTGCTAGTGATAGAAGTTCTGTGTCTTCTGCTGCGGATTGTGGCATTTTTTACTTTGGTGTGTCGTAACTATATATTATGTATGAATATATGTTTAAATAGAAATATTAAAATAGAAATCGATTGATCCAATTTCTTGCTTTTCATATTCTAGAAGTGGCAAAATAGTTAAATTACAGAAACAGAATTCTTCTTCACATACCACACAGATTTGATTTTCTGGTTCTACATTTATGTATTGGGAATTTTCAAAATCACAGAGACACACAAATTCATCACAATCCAAGCATTCGTAGCATTGTAAGTCCATTCTATTTACAGGTTTTTA
>ERZ1292642.901-Hain-H14-01um-R1-901-length-15144-cov-5_pt1 | contig 15144 bp, 31 predicted proteins | sample MGYA00564403_ERZ1292642 | MGnify/ENA primary metagenome ERZ1292642 (study PRJEB36523, sample SAMEA6512643) | groundwater metagenome | collected 2019-01-09 | study: AquaDiva: Metagenomics assemblies of 32 groundwater samples | reverse complement strand
CAAGGATGGACTGGATGAAACTGTTCTCAAAAGTAGCACTGGCCGTGGGCGGGGGCGCGTTGCTCATTTACGTATTGCGTAGAAAGAGGACCGTTCAGGCCCAAGCACAAAGCACAGAGGTGCCCTATGGGGGGCCCGTGAATGTGCCGCTGCCCCTGCCTCAGTTCCGGGCCCGCACACTGCCCAGAGCTTCCATTCTCCCTCAGGCCCCACGGTATGCGATTGCTCCAGCTGGCTCTCGCATGGCTACACTGCTCGCTGCTCCAGCTCCGCTCACTCCTCCACCCGTACGCACGCTCTCGTACCCGCCTTGGGCTCCTCAAGTCGTATCCTGGATGCAAACTTCTTTGTGTGACGTGGGGTCTATCCCCATCAGTATCGAGGAGTTCATGAGCCTGTACCGCTCAGTGGGGTCACCGGGCAACCCATACGAGAGTGTTGCTCTACAGCAGGCTTTCCAGAAGGCATGCATCCCGGCTGAGGGGTAGAATTTGGCCTTGGGCAACTTCAGCCCGTACACTTGAGCTATGGCTCTCTCCAACTACGCCGACCCTGACGTACCCAGAATGGACAGTCCATTCTACCGGACGGAGCCGCGCAAGCAGCCGGCCTACAAGCCGGGTGACTACGGCCCTCCGCTGTACGGTGAGTACCGGGAGCGGTATGTGGGCGGTGAATGGATTCGCCCTGATGGCAGTCGTGCTCCAAGTGGGACGCGAGGGCTTGGACAATTCAACGTGCCGGGACAGCTGAACATGGCGCTCGAAATCCGCCCAGTGCTCACCTGGGTTGCACTGCTCAGTGGCTCGTTGGCTTTCCTGAGTAGGAAGTACCGTGGCATTGCACTGGCTGCGCTCGGGGGCAGTGCTGCTTTCCTCGTTGCGACGAGGAAGTGAGGGGCACGTTGAAGGGCTCCACCAAAACGGTGTTGGTAGTTGGAGGATTGGGAGCACTGGGGATCGGTCTGTACTTCCTGCTGCGCAAGCGGGGCCCAGCTTCAGACCCTTCTGAGTGGTCTCCGTTCCCGGGGCTCACGTTTACTCCTCCACGCAACCTCCCATGTGTGTGTCCCACCGGGTTCACGCCAATCCGTGACAACAACGGTCAGTGCCGATGTTCCCCAATCCAAATTGAGGTGCTAGCCAATTTGGGTGGGCGCTGCACCAAGTCTGCCCAGTGTGGCTCCGGCAACTGCATCAACGGGTTCTGCGTTCCTGAGTCGGAGGTGTTGTGATTCTTGGCAAGGTCAACCTCAAGACTCTCGTCATCTCTGTTTCTCTTGTAGCCACTTCGACAGTGGCAACCCTTATATTCCTTGACACTCGTGTGGCCAGTGAGACGAGAAAAGGAATGCGTGTGGCTGAGGCTGAACACAAAGCTCTCGACTCGCGTGTCACCACACTGGAAAAACGCTTCGACCGGTTCGACCAGAAGATGGATGCAGTGATGGACAAATTGGGAGTGCCTCTACTGAGCCCGTTGGATGCAGGGAAATGAAAAAGGCAACCCCGGCTGTGGGGCTGCCTTCGTTCAATCGACTTCGTTCAATCGACTGCCCAGAAACTACCGGCGCGAAGCGCTGCCGTTCGACGCCGACACGGCCGAGACCAAACCGCGGGTCTCCGCGCGAGCCCGAGCCTCAGCCTCGAAGGCCTCAGCCGTGTGCCACGCCACCTTGGCGAGACCAGCCAGCGGGCCCGAGGAGCCCGTGAGGGTGCCCATGTTGGCCGGATTGATGCCTTCCTTCTGGATGTAGCCACTGAGGCTCTCCACCAGCAGCACCTGTGCGGTCTGGTGCAGCTCGCTGAACCGGTACTGCTGCTCGATGCTCTCGGGCGAATTGGTGGCCGCGATGAAGGCCGGGCGGGAAACGACCGAGGCAACAGGGGACGAGTACGGATTGAACATGGACTTCTCCTTTGAGGTTGGACTGCACGCGCCCTCCACTTCAAGCGCGGGCTCCCTGTACAGGAGGGTTGGGAATGGGGTCAAGAACTTTCTTCGGGGCCCCATCAAGGTTCATTCACTCCCCACTCAAACTCACCCCACGCACCACGGTGACTGTTGGCGGTCCAGGCTGCTCCATTGGGTACGCGCCGAAGGCCGGGGGCACAGTGGGGGCAGTTGAGAAGTTGTCTCTATCCCAGTCCAGCGGTCTCGGGTCCCAGGTGCCCAGCACCACCATCACCGGTACGCAGTCTACGTGAGCACTCTCAATGCACTCGGGCTCGCGCTTGCCACACTGAGCACGTTCCCAGTACCAGCATTGGAGTTGGAACCCGGATTCTCTACACCCCGTGGTGCATTTGTACCTGGGCGGGCCAACACTCAACGGTGAGATGAGAAGGAACAAGACAAGCTGTACAAGCACGGCCCTACAGAGCGTATCGCCGTCACTGAATGTTGCACTTTTTCAGGTACTCGATTGCCGCTTCCCTCAAAAGCTCTGCCTGTGTCTTGCCTGTAGCTCTTGAAAGTCTAACCAACAACGCCGCGTCGCCTTCGGTCAAGCGTACGTCGAAGTGCACCCTGAACGGCCCCGATTTGGGTAGTTGGTGTAGCAGGCCCTGGCGGCGGGCTCCGTTGTAGCACCTGCGGCACTTGGTCCTGGCGATGGCTGGCCGTTGACACCCAGCAGAGCTGCACAGTTTCAAGCTGAAGGAGGCCGGGCCGAGAGACATTGGCTGGCCCAACACTAACACGTCAATGTAGCTGCTCAAGTTTGCTCAGACCCATGCTCCGCACGACCTACAGTTGTCCATGCAACGCAGACTTTTCTGCACACTGCACCTGGAGCAAGCACGATGGAAAACGTTTCGCACCTCGGTCTCGGCACCATCACCAGCGCGGTGGGCCTCAACAAGGCTTCTCTGAAGGATGCGCTGAAGATGGGAGCTGGCAGTGTGGCAGCCATCACCCTGAGCGACCTCGCTCAGTCTCGGCTTCTGGTGCGCAACGGCGTACCGATGGTCCCGATGAAGTTCAGTCCTCTCTTCACTGCCGCGTTCGGCATCGTGCTCGGAGGGTTGGCCAAGAAGAGAGGCTACTCCCGAATCGGTGATGGCATGGTGGCTGGTGGTGTCGGTGTTGGAATCGCCGCGCTCATCGCCAAGTACACCAGCCCGGTCATGGCCGCGAGTCAGGCTGCAGCTGCGGCTGGTGAAGCAGGCGGCATGGATGCCCAGGCGGTGGCCGGCTTCGGTTTCGGTCGCGCCTACGCCCGAGGCCTCGGTGGCCTGTCGGGTGTCGGCGCCGCGGCTTCGGACCCCAACATGCTGTTCGGCATCGGCACCCCGGACATGAGCGGCGCGCGCATGTTCAACGGTGCCACCGTCGCGGTGGAAGAGCAGGGCCTCCTGAGCGGTGCCACTGTGGCCATCGAGAACCCCAACGCCTTCGCGAGTTCATTGTTCTAGTGGACGAACACTGCACTGAACTGAACACTGTCAAGTAGTCCCAACGCAGTAGAGGTACCACCGCAGTCTAACCAAACGCAGCACAAAGGAACGCACCCATGGCCGCTATTGCAATTCCTACCAAGAACCCCGGCGAGGTCTACATTCCCGCTCTGGGCAAAGCCTTCCAGCAGATTGAGCTGCGCGAGGACGACCACTACGACACCGTGGAAGTCGCCTCGGGCTCCCTCGCTGCCGGCACGGAGTACTTCTGGTTCCGTGACACCACCAACAAGAACGAGCAGCACATCTCGATTCCTACCCCGAAGCGCATCCAGTCGGGCGATGAAGTCGCGGTGTTCCGCATCGGCATTCACCCGCGTGAAGCCCAGGGCAACACCCTGCCCATCTTCAACGACTACCGCAAGGTGATTGGCAATGCGCATGTGGAGCTGAAGTTCAATCGCCGGGTCATCACCACGGGTCCCATCGTCAAGTACCCCAGTGGGTACGGTGTCGGTGGTCTGTCGGATGAGTCCAGCGCCACTGCAGTGTCCATCGGCGTTCCCTCGGTCGCCGCTGCACCCACGCTGTTCGTGCCCCAGCAGTTGAAGGACGATGATGACCTCGCCGGCAAGCTCCGCTTCCCCGGAGCAGCGTGGCTCACCTCGTACGGGGTGGCGGTGATGACCGGAACCACCGCGTGGACGATGCTACTTCATGGAGTCATGAAGGCTCCCCTTGGGAAGTAAGTAACCGAAACCACACGAGTTTCAAGCATAGACCCCTTGCTTCATGGTCGAAGCAAGGGGTCTTGCATTTCATCTGTCCATGCAGTACACCTCCTTCCATGGAAATCGAACTTGGAGAGGTGGCGGTAGCGCGTTGGGCAGCAGACCGGGCGAAGTTAGGTCTCAGCGCCAAAGGTGAGGCGCGAGCAGCGGAGACCATCCGGACCATGCTGGGGAGACGCTTTGGCAAGCTCCAGGTGGTCGCTTACGACTCATTGAGGCTCAGGCCCGATGGTATTGGAGCTAAGCCCTGGTGGCTGTGCGAGTGTGATTGTGGAAAGCGCCGGGCCATCAAGGCGGAGAACCTTCTCACCTCTAAAGGTCCAACGCGCTCGTGCGGTGAGTGCGTGACGGCCACGCCTGCATGGTCCAACTTTGACCTCCAACAAATTGCGTTGGCTGTTGAATGGGAAGGCTCTATTGGAGTGTACGAGACCTCCTCGGAGGCGTTCACTTTTGGGGCGTACCACTCTCCCCGTATCGCTGTGGGAGTGACTGCCTCGACTGACGTACTACTCCACCGCCTACAGCAGTTGGCCAAGTTTGGTTCTGTAGTTCGAGCCAACAGCACTGCAGCAGCTCAAGGTCACCGAGCTGAAATGGCCCAGTGGCAAGTGACTGGCCCTGAGGCCACCCAACTGGCCACTGCGTTAGAGCCCTTCCTCATCACCAAATACGAGCAAGCCCAGCTGGTAGCAAGCTACGAGCACGGTGCCCATCACAAGCCTGTTCCCCAGGAAGTTTCCGCGCGCCGACGAGCGTTGGCAGTGCGCACCTCCGAGTTGAATGCAACGGGGCCCCGCTCTCCACCACTTGAGGCAGCGCACCGCGCGGAGAGGTGGTGCAAAGATGTGCAGGAGCTAGAGCGCAGGAAACTTCTAGCTCTGACACTAGACTTCGAAGGCTGCATCTCGACTCGATTTCGCCCCCCCTATCGCTCAGCCAGTTTCTCGGTGAGTCAAGCCAAGCGGAGAGAGTCTCTCCTGACAGTGGTGCGGCAGCTGGCTACGTGTGGAAACGTGATACAGGGGAAACCAGACCCCACAGGTCGACTGGATACAGTTTGCTCGTGGGCCATTCACGCGCAGGCTGAAGTCACCTATTTAGCCAACGAGGTTGGCCCTCACCTGCTGGTGAAGCGCGAACAGGCAGAGGCCGTATCCTCTTTCTTCACCAGTTCATCTCCGGCCGAGTTGGTGGAGTTGGTCCATCGACTCAATCAGAAACACCAGAGGGAGACTGTCGATGAATCCTAGCTCTCAACTGAAGGTAGACCTCTTACCCCTAGAGCAGAGCCTAGGCGATAAACGGGAACGCCAACGTAAAGCATTACAGGCGCGGGAGGCGGGGCTCACCTACGTTGCAGTTTTCTCCGATGAATGGAACGCGAACCGTCCACTGGTTGAGGCTCGACTGACCTACTTGGCTGGCCAGTGTGAGAAACGAATCGGTGCTCGTGAGTGTGAGCTGGTGTGCCCCGACAACTCCGCTGTGCGTATCTTCCTAAAGGCCAATCACCTTTTGGGTGCAGGTCGAGGGTGGAGGGCCGCATACGGTCTGTCCCAAGATGGCGTTCTACTGGCGGCTATGACCTTTGGGGCTACGTCAGCTGCTAAGGGGTCTAGCCCCCACCCGTGGGAGTTGGACCGCTTTGCGGTTCGAGCGGACCTCTCTATCCCAGGGGCGGCCCAACGCCTCTTCTCCATCTTTGTCCGTGACCACTCCCCCTCATCCATTGTCTCCTACGCAGACTTGCGATGGTCGGAAGGTGCTCTGTACGAGACTCTTGGATTCAAGCTCTCTCACACCACTCAACCAAACTACTGGTACTTCGACAAAGCATTGCCTCCAGAGCAACGTCGTCGGCTGCACCGCTTCACTTTTCGGAAATCCCTTCTACCCAAGCTTCTAGGCGAGAAGTTCAACCCCTCACGCACAGAGCACGAGAACATGCGCGATAGCCACTACGGTTGGGCCTACGACTGTGGGAATCTCACGTTCGTGTGGTCGCCCCAAACGTAACAGTAGCTGCTCAACCTTCCTTAGCTGCTCGTTCCCCCTCTACTACAGTCACAGGTAGTGGAGTAACCAAACAAAACGGGGCAGCAGCGGGTCCTTTCCCTCCCTGCTGCTGCCCTTAAATTTTGAAGGGAACGTAAACGCAGTAGCAGTGACGCAAAGGACAACACCACCATGGCCAATCAGTACTGCAACATCCCGGGTCACATGCAGCCGTCGGGCACCATCGCCGCCTACCTGCAAGAAATCCTCAAGCTGTCCCCCGCCGAAGTGCACCCCGTCGGCATCGCGCTGCAGGCCACGTTGACCAACACCACACCGGGCACTGAGCAGTACCAAGTCCCAAGCAACGAGGAGCTGGTGGTGTTCTCCATCCATGGCTACATCCGCATGGTGGACTTCTCCAGCGAGCCCACGGCCATCTTCACCTTCTTGAACCCGGACCCCTCCGAGCGTTGGTTCGTGAAGACCTCCAACTGCAATCTCAAGCTGGAGAATCTCGACCGTTCGTTGCAGGTCTACGACAACCGAGACATTCCACTCGGGGCCATCTCGCCTCCGGTCGGCTCGCCGATGTACTTCCCGCCCCAGATTCCGATGGTTGTCCCGGCCGGGCACAAGCTCAAGGCCACCTTCACCTTGCAGGACTCCGGGTCCGATGCGGTTGGCGGTTCCACCGTTTACGGCGTCCTGCTCACTGGGGCGCTCGTTCCCAAGAGGCCTTGAACGTTCCATGGCCATCGGGTTGAACATTTCAGGAGTAGGCTTTGGCTCTTTCACCCAGCTGGGGCGAGCCTCTGTGCTCACCAGCACCCAGGTGCCCTCTCAACACGCGGCCTACTCAGTGGTGCAGTCACAACCGACACCTGGAAATCGCACCTACGATTGCAAACGCCTCATGGAGGTGCGCCAGCAAATCATGCGACAGGACCGTCCGTTCACCGGACCCAAAGTTTGTGGCATGCCCGGCGCTCCTCCGTGCATGAGTGGTGACGTGACCGGGGCGTTCAGCGGGCTCGGAGTCGAGGGTGATGAAGAGTGCGGCTCTTTTTGCAAAGCGTGGAACTGGTTCAAAGCCGGACCTCCCGGGTGGAGAACTACACCTGAGGAACGAGACCAATACGAGAAGACCGTTCGAGAGCTTCCCGGAGACGTTCAAGAGAAGGTTGGAACCACAGCTACGATTTTGAATACCGTCACCAAGCCATGGTTTCTTGCGGCGGTGGGTGGAGTCATTGTGCTCTCGGTCCTTGCACCCTACGTGGCTCCCTTCTTGCGGAGGCGTTGAAGATGCCTCGCGCCCTCACTCCATTCGAACGGCACCTGCGAGCCACTCCCGCGTTGGACATCCCCGCGCGAGAAGTTGCCCTCCAAGCCGTAGACAACATGATGGCTGCAGCCACCCGTTCCGGTGCGCTGCTCGAAGCCGCACGCGTTGCTCAAGCCGACCAGCAACGAGGTCGACCCACCGTTGCCAAAGGCCGAGTCGCCGTCCTTGCACAAGAGGCCTACCAACAGCGCGTCAACGCAGAAGTGGCCAAGTACCGTGCGGCCTTTGCACTGATGGCCGAAGAGCACGGTGGCCACCAAGTGGTGAGCGCGCGCCGGGCAGCTGCTGAGACCGCGCAGTCACGTCAGAGGCCGGTGTTCATTCAAAAGGCCCAGTACCATGCGAACGCTCGCGATTCGATGCTGCGCGCCGCGGATGCAGTGAACGGTGCTCTGAGGACTGTCCCCCCTCTCCCCGACTGGGTCGCGGCCAAAGTGCAATCCGTTCCGACTGGTCCCGTTGAGACGAACGCCTTCCCGATGCTCGGCTGGCGGCCCAAGAAGTACAACGACATGATGTTCCAGTTTTTCCCCGCGGAGGTGCGCGCCGCTGCTGGTGGTTTGAGTGGAACACCTGGAACTGGACTCGGAGTTGCCACTGATGCCGTCGTAGGTCCAACCGAGCCCTGGTACAACTCCCTGCTGCGTTCAATCGGCTTCGGAGTTCAAGCTGTTGGCAAGGCCGCTGCAGATTCTGGTGCCAAAGAGTCAGGTCGAAACCCGGCCACGGGTGGGGCGCTCACCACGGGAGGGAACATTTTGCAATCACTAAGCACCCTGCTCACCGGGGCTATGGACCAAGGCAAGACCCAGGCACCAGAGGTGGCTCCTCAAACAGTGTCAACGGGCACGATGATTCTCATCGGCGCTGGAGCCATCGGCGTTGGCTATATTGGTTGGAAGCTCTTGAAGGGAGCCTGACGTGAACACGTACTCAAACTCGAATGCACCGTGGTGGGGTCCAGGCCGTCCGATGATTATCTCGGACGCGAGCAAGCTCTCCTACTTCGCCAAGGCGGCAATGGTCCGCGGTGGAGTGAAAGGCAGCTATGGCCTGAGCGGCCTGGGCGAAGTTGAAGTCGGAGCTGGAGGTAAGCTCATAGACACCGAGGAGCAAGGGGGCGGTTTCTTGCCCTATGTGCCTCCCCCTTTCAGTCCTGGGGTCCCGGCCCCCCCACTGGTTGGTGCCGAGAATGTCCCGAAGCCCGGTGGCGGGAGCTTCGTGAGTTTTTTCACCGACGCCTTGAACAACTTGATGAAGCCTGGAGCCGGAGCAGTTCTACCTCCAGTGATTCAGCAGAGCCCAAGCGTGGGCCTGTACATCGTGGGTGGCGTGGCCCTTCTTGGTGGTCTGCTGTTGGTTTGGAAGCTTGCCAAGTGAGTGCGAACAATGACCGAGGCCCAGGCCAGTCAGATTTTGCTCCAGCAGCGGGCGACGTTCGTGGCTCACAAGGACGGGCTGGAGTGGTGGAGGTTGCCGTCAGGCCACTGGCTGGCAGTGAAAAAGGCAGGAGCGCAGACCCAAGTCCGTCAAGTGGAAAAGAACAAGTGCGGCTGTTGACAGTAGTACGGACACTGATGGAGCACCCGTGGCAACTGGAGTTCGAAACGTGGAAGAGCTGATGCACAGAAGGAAGCGGCGCAAGCGGTGCACTCGGTTGAAGTGCACCTTCCGTGTGCCGTTGCTCGGCTGGTGCCTGTCCCGAACACGCGTGAAGGTGAAGTGCCACAAACGTAGGCGTAGGAAGAGGAGTCGCTGACCATGCACACCACCGCAGGCAACTGGTTCTGGGGCCACATGACACCGGCCGCCTTCAACAAGATGAACGGGCGCGAGCGCATGATGGCCTCGATGCGCGGCGGTGCAGGCGTTGCGCGCGTCGGTGTTGAAGAGAGCAGCGCGAGTGGAATGCGTACGGGGATGCGCTTTGGCGACAACGATGCGTCTCGGGCGATAGGATTGGTTTCACGGCTTGAGCCAACGTTGCAGGTCCAGCCGGCCTACACTGCACCCACAGTCACCAGCGCGGTGGACGCGATGCCTGTTGCTTCAACAGTGACTCGACTTGCCCCTCGACAGGTGCTTCAACCATCCACGTCACCTCGGCCTACCATCGGTGTGCAGATGTTGGAGCCGGAGAGGTCAGCTGACCCAGTCGATTCAGGTTCGACGGCCCGACCCCGTTTTGCTCCAGGTACTGTGCTCACCCAGACGCCGGAGTTTGCCGATGAGGCAGAAATGCCGGTGTGGGAAGGGAAGGCAATCAAGTCAGTAGAGGAGTTTCGGGCCCAAAAGCCCATCCTGAACGTGCAGAACGCTGCCGGGACCGCAGCTCAGGCAGTGGGTGGGCCGTTGGCCTCCATCCCCACCTGGGTGAAGGTGGTGGGAGCCATTGGCCTCAGTGCGTTGGTTCTCAAGATGGTGTCAAGGAGCTGACCGTGAAGACAGGCATAGCGATTCTACTCGGGGTTGGCGCGGCAGCAGCAGGCTTTTTTTTCCTGCGCTCACGCTCACCTTCGTTCGTTCTTCCTTCCAGAATTGTCGGCTGTGGCTGCATCCCAGGCTTTGAGTTTGATTTTTCAAGGCAGCCCGATGTGAACGGATGTTTGCCGTGTATTCAAGTGGTGAACTCATGAACATCTACCAGCTCATGAAGATGCAGTCGCTCAGTCCCCAACAGGTGGCAGCTGCCGCCTTCGGTGCACGGGCTCCGACTGCTCCCTCGGTGGTCAAGACCGATGTGCAATCCCTGTTCAACCGTGGGGCCAAGGTGCGCGGCCTCATCAACGCCTCGTCCGACATGAACTATGTGTTGGGGCAGGCCGGTGCCGGGTTGAACGGCTTTGGCCAGTTTGCCGGCTCAACCTACGCAATCATGCCGGGCGTCGGGTTCGAGGAGGGCTGGGCCCATGAGGAGTGGCGGAGCTGCTGTGGCAACACCAAGTGGCTGGACCATATTCGGTACTGGAAAATTGCCGACTACACTCCACTGCCTGCCTTCACGTTGAAGGCTGCCAAGGACAAGTGGACCACGCTGCAGAGTCTGGCTGAAGCGGGAGTCGAGCAGGCTGGGGCCATGATTGAGTCGTACACTCAACAGCTGACCTCACTCGCGAAGGCTGCCGATGGTCTCGTCAAGCAGTGCTCTGAACTGGGCGTCTGCTCCAACGCCACCCACGCGGACAAGGCCGACAACTACAAGCGTATCAACGCGCTCATTCGTACCATTGCAGGGGCCAAGGTGCCCAGTGCCGACATTGGCACCAGCGGGGCCGGCTCAGGCAGCACCACTTCGCCCGGGGCCTACTCCAACCAGGAGCTGCTCACCAAGCTCGCGGCCGGCCGACTGAAGCGTGAGCGGGAGCAGGAGCTTTTGACCGGTCAAAATGCAGCCACCGCTGCAGGTGGAATGCCCAAATGGGCACTGCCGGCTGTAGTCGGTGTGGTGGCAATTGGCGTGACACTCTTCTTTCTCAAGAGGAAGGGCTGAGTAATCCAAATGAGCACCGCACGTCCGGCCACCGTACATCAGCTCGGGAACAGCACTGTCTCCCAAGTGCTCAAGCTCGGCTCCAGAGGTGCAGCCGTGGCCGAGCTGCAGGCCAAGCTCAACCTGCTTCAGTACGGGCCGCTCAACATCGACCAGAATTTCGACGAGAGGACCAAGGCGGCTTTGGAACAATTCCAGAAAGCCGAGGGTCTCCCCGTCTCCAGTCAACTGGACCCAATGACCGAGAACCGGCTCAACCAGAAGGTGCTCATGGTGAGTGGAGGCGGGAGGCGCGCGCAGCAAGTTGGAACTGTACCTGCAGCCGTACCAACTAGACCTCTCTGGCAGACTGGCCTGATGGTCCTGGGAGCCATCGCCATCGGTGGAGGCGTTCTGTACGTGCTGCTCAACGACGGTGCCGACAGCAAGAAGGGCTATCGCCGGGGCCTACCGGAGGGCCGCGAAGCCCGAGAGCTTCCTGGTCGCTACGATTCACGGGGAGCACGCGTGGCCGGTGTCGAGCGTGGAGAGCGGGACAAGAAGTGCAAACAGACCCCGGATGCGGAAGCGTTTGAGAAGGGTAAGGAGGTTTCACTATGAGCACAGGCCGACCTTCGTTGGCGTACCAACTCAACGGGCTGCACGGCTCCACCACCTTGGGGAACACCGGTATTCTTTCTACCATCGGCGGGTTGGTGGCCTCGGCATTCCAGTCGGGTCAGTCGAGCACCAACGCTTTCCTCCAGGCCCAGGCTCAAATCGCCGCGCAGGAGCGGGCCGACAAGGTAAAGGTGGTCGTAGGCGTGGTGCTGGGGCTAGGGGCAGTTGCTGGGGTGGTGTACATTCTCAAGAGGAAGTGAGCTGAACAATGCAAGTCCAACCGCTCAGGCAGATGGTGCTGTTCACACCCCCTCGGTTGGCCGAGGAACGCAAGGCCTACTGGCGGGCCGGTCCTGGCCAGCGGGCAACCGCTTCGGGATTGGGGAGACTTGGTGCCAATCCTGTTTCGGAGGTTCTCGATACCGTCAAAACCGGTGTCATTGACTTCGTGGAAACCTTCACTGGCCAGAGGAGCCAGCGGCAACTCCAGGAGAAGACCTTGGAGCTGCAGCGTCTCCAGTCTGAGCAGAAGATGGCAGCTGGAGATTTCTGGGCCAAGGCCGTCCCGTGGCTGGCGGTGGGCGGTGTGGCCGCGGTGGGCCTGTTGGCCTTTGCGACGAGAAAGTGATTGAACAGTGAACCCCAACCCCAACGATATTGGCTCTCTCTTTGGCGCACAGCACGTTCCCGGCTTGGGGTTTGTCCAGGTCGGTGGTGGCACTCACCTGGGTGACGAGTCAGCGGTAATGATGATTTCGGGAGTGGGTGTAGGCAGTGAGGGTCGTCAGGTGGCGGTGGACCCGGTTACGGGGGCGGTGCAATCCGTCACTGGAGTTGGGATGAACCTGCTCAGCGCGTTGAAGCAGCCGGTGACCTTCGTGGGTATCACGCTCCCCCTTTGGCTGTGGCTGGCTATTCTCATCTCCGGCGTGGGCATTGCCGGCTACCTGTACTTTTTCAAACGTTGAAGGGAGGTGAAGAGAAGATGAACGCTATGGACATCATGCACAAGCGCCGCAAGAAGAAGTGCGGAGCCAAGAAATGCAAGCGCGGCTTCCGCAAGGGCAGCTGCAAGTGCAGGAAGCGCTGGAAGTGAGCGGCGCACCTAGCGCGTCGCTTCTCTTCCCGCTTCAAGACCTTGGATGAAAAAGGAGCCCCAGGTGACCATACCGTGCACCTGGGGCTTTCTTTTGGCCCGGTGCCCCTCTCAAATGTGTTCAAGCCACAGCTACAGCCACAGCCACAGCCACAGCCCCAGCCCGAGCCCGAGTCCCAGCCCAAGTCACAGCTTCGGCCCGAGCCCAAGGCCAAGCCCCAGCCCCAGGCCGAGCCCGAGCCCGAGCCCAAGCCCAAGAGAACGGAGTAGGTGCAATGTAGCGGAGAGCGAAGAGAGAGCCCATAGCCCTCAATCTCCAACACCGTAGTCGTAGGTGTCGAAATTGGAGTTTCCCTCAGCGTGGGCAATCTCGCTGTCGGTCTTCGGTGCCTCCTTGGCCGCTGCATCAGCTGCAGCCGCCAACGCACACGCAACGCAGTACTGCACGAACAGGGCCTGTGCAGCCTTCCCACCTCGTAACTCTCGCTGTTCGTGACCGCAGTTGAGAACTCTCATCCGTACCCCATTGGGGTGGGTGTAGCGCTTCACGATACTCACTCGTCGGCTCATTATCGGCCTCCTCTGTAGGCACGGCTTGCGAAGGTCAAGCAGCCTGCGCGCGTTCTCGCGTGCGACGCTGTCGTCCCAATCGACCACCGAGCGCGTCAGTATTCGAATGCGACGGCGTAGCTCGCGCAGCTTCGTCTTCAGCGCGCGAATCTCGAACTCGCCACCGTGGTCCGGGCAGAAGACCGCTGTTCTTGCGCAATCGTTGCATTTCATCGCGGCGCCCCTCCGCAGGTTGGGCAAAGTCCTGGCTGACCAGGGTCGCAGCCGTCGCCCCCACACGTCGTGCAGCCACAGGTGGCCTCGCGTTTCTCTGCCAACAGTTTCTCGATTCGAGCTTCGGCGGCAGGGTTGACCGGCAGCGTTATCGGCGGCGCGTAGTCGATTCGCATCAGCTCGTCGGCCGTCATGCGGATGCCGGCGTGAGGTGGGGCGGGGTCGTGCCCACCGTTAATGTCTGGCGGGGAAGTGACCCGTGACTGTCCCAGACTGGCAGTCGGCATCGCCACTGCCGTAGGCACGACCCCGCTTTCGTGTTTGGCCGAAAAGGCAGCGAGCGTCTCGCGTCTCGCACAACAACAAAGACACCATTCGCTGCCCGCACGACAACCGAACGCGAATCTGATTTTCAGTCTGCGAACTGCCTCAGCGAAACCCCGCTCGAACTCGGTTTTGTCGGTCACGGCTTCACCTCGGGCGGCCTCAACTTCGCGAGCATCTTTCGCGCGCAGCGCATTGCGTAGAACTCAGCGTTCTTGCCGCCCGTGCGCAATTTCCCGCGATGTAGATGCGGACAGGCCGCGACAATCTTCCCGGTTTCAGTGTCGCGCACATATGCGCGGCAGGCCCACGCAGCGCCTGTGAATTGTCGACACGTGGCCACGAGCGTCATGGCTTCACCTCGGGCGGCTTCGCGATGAGGGCGCGCAGCTTTTCTTCAATTTGGTCTTTCACCCACTGCTGCCGCATTCCAATTTTCGTGTCCATAGCGTAAGGCTGCTCACGGACAATGTCCATGGCCTCTTCCACCGCCTCGCGCCATACCCGGGCGTAGTCTTCTGTAATCACTTCCTCAGCATCCTCCGTTTTCGCATGCCGCCCAGCAAGCAACTGGCCTTGCTTCGCCAGCGCCAAGACTGCGCGCAGGTCGCCACAGCGAATGCTAACCAACACCTCGGCGTCGCCGACGGCTCCGCGGTACTCGACGAGTGCGACTTCCACGCGCTCGATGGCAGTTGAGCGGCTCATCGCTTCGCCCCCTTCACCGGCTTGCGTTCCTCTCTTTGGATGTACTTCACGAAACGACGGATATGTCTAGCAACCTGCTTGGGGGAGGCACGATTGCCTGGGCTTTTCCAGTTTTGTACGCTGTTGACTTCAAGTGGAAGAAAGAGGAATCGGGCCTCCTCGGAATTCAGATTGAACACCTTAGTTGCGGCTTCTTCGGAGTAGTGTTGATGGCAGACCGGCCTGGGGTATGGGTACTCGTCTGGGCCGTCGTCGGCCCAGACGAGCTTGAGTCCAAGCCTGCGAAACGCAGGAATGGTCGTGGCCCACCCCAGGGCACAAGCGGTAGTGCCACACGACAGGTCGGAGCTACCTTTCCAATCCGTGCCCGCCCAACTCCCGTAGTCGAACCGTCTCCGTGGGAGCTTTTCCAGAAACGTGGCCAGCTTCAGGAGCCGGCGCATCCCGACTCTTCTCTTTGGGGTCATGACTTGGGCTCCTCCTGAACCATCAACGTCAGGTTGTACTTCTCCAGCACCTCGAACGCGGTCACTGCGGCCTTGTACTCGTTCTCGTGGCCAGGGTTGATGTCGGGATGGTACGTGCGCAGCACCGTGCGCCGGTTGCGG
>ERZ1292642.900-Hain-H14-01um-R1-900-length-15153-cov-10_pt1 | contig 15153 bp, 24 predicted proteins | sample MGYA00564403_ERZ1292642 | MGnify/ENA primary metagenome ERZ1292642 (study PRJEB36523, sample SAMEA6512643) | groundwater metagenome | collected 2019-01-09 | study: AquaDiva: Metagenomics assemblies of 32 groundwater samples | reverse complement strand
CATTAATCGCCGCTCGGTCACTTGGACTAGGCGACTCAAAGTAATCCCCCATACCCAGCACAACCACGCTGTGTCCTTCATCGCGGCGCGTCTCCAACCACTTCACCAATTTCTTCAGCCGTGGATACTCTTCCTCGCTCTGCACTTCGCCAAATGGCACCACGTACAGTGTTTTCCCTTTCGCCAGCTTAACCGAGTGTTTGTTAAAAATCATTTTACTTACCTTTCTAATGGATGGTCTGCTTCAGTCCATTGGCCCTCGCGGATCATTTCCCAACGGTAGCGGTGGAGAGGGTTTTGGGCTGGTTGGCCCCAACGTTCGCGATAGCGTCTAAGTCCTATCTTTGTACGCACCCGATGAGCGTCCATCCGTTGTTGTGTCAAAACGTTATTACCTAGAACAATGCGACCCATAGCAATGGCCCATGAACCAGTTAAGCTTAACCTTTTGTATGCATATTTTGCATGATATGCGCGCCCTTCTGGAGAAGTAGCCCAACGATGAACCCGCGCCCGTCTTTTTGGTAATGCATCACTGCGATGCTGATTAGCCCTGCCTTTTGGTGTTTTGTTCCAACAAGCCTGGCAAAAAGTTTTGTGCTGCTTACATATCAAATGTCCCTTTTCACACTTTCTCCTTTCTTCCAATGTCACCACTTTCTTAATCATACCAACCAATCCTCTTTTTCTGTTGGCTCAACGTCCAACGTTACGTCTACACCGTTGTTTCCCAGCAACAAGTTCAGCGGTTCAACTTTTTTGCTTCCCTGGTCTTTTACGTGCTCCAAGGTAAATTGATAATCACTTCCGTGGCGCACGAGATGAAGAGCAACCTGACAATGATCCAACCACTGCTGGTTGCCGCTGAAACTCTCTCGGCGCGTGTTGTACAGTGCATCTGCCCCTTCGGCTTCGGTCATCGAACTTTTCTTATCGTGATGAATAAAAACCAACGCGCACTCTTCACCGAACACTTCTTGCCATCTGCTGTAAACCTGAGCAGGCGCGTTTGGGTCTGAGAAAGAGAAAGAGTGTATCTTTGCTAACGTAGATATAACCACTAACTTATAACCCGCTTGTTTCTGTCGTTCCTTGAAAACCGCCCGTGTTTCACTGAACTCCCAACTCGCCGCGAGGCAATCAAACGCGTCTCCTACGGCTATGTCAAAACTAGGTTGGAAACCGGCTTGCTTCCACCGCTCTTGGATTGTCCACCAACGTGTATCTACGTCCACATACAACACAAGTGACTTCCCAGATACCGTCATCCCTAGAAATGACTGTCCTGTGCTTACCGCATCTGCAAGCGCCCATGACAAGGGACTCTTGCCCACTCCGCTCTTGCCGTATATAAAAACAATTCCCCCTAACGGCACTATTGGGTTCACTAAATACAGGTTGGCTGGTGGTTTTAACGCCGCGAACTCGTCTGGCCCGTAAATTTTTATTCCCACGTTTCACCGTTGTTCTCCCTCTACAAAATGCCGTTAATTCCCAACAAAATGTTCTGTCTCGACCGCCCACGTCCAGCAGCTGCTTCAGCCTCAGCCCACGTCTGCCACTCATCTCGTGTCGGCTCCACCTGGCCCAACGGCATCATTTCCAGCCATGTATAACCGACTTGTGCTTCCGAAGGGACCACGAGTTTGATTCCGTCAAAATCAATCTCCACGCCCAATAACGTATCAAGAACTTCATCGGCTTCTTTGGCACGTCCAATAGGAACCGACGCCAAATAGGAGTCATGACCCTGATGGTGAAACCAAACCCACGGAAGGGTTTCCATGCACCTAAGTACGGCCATGTTAACAATGAAAGGTGGGATGCTTTGAGGAACCGCACTACACGCTTCATTCCATTCACTGTCATCTAACACCCCCTGAAGAGCCAAGTGCCCACATGCTTTGTAGAAAATGCGCCGAAAGCCGAACGGATTCACCAACTGCCCTTTTTGAATCACCGTCTTGCGCGTCCGATCGTGCCAGTTGGGGATTTCTGGATAGGTTCTACGATAACCCTCCACGGCAAGCTTTGTATCTCTAAGAGGCGCGCCTGTACTTCGAGCCATCTTGAGAGGGCCTTCGCGAAAATTTCCACCGTGCACTCCACCTTTTGCTGCTGTGTACCTTGGCGTATCTTTAACAGGCACTTCCCCGTATATCTTCTTGCCCAAATCTTTGTGAATGCTCCAAGCAGGATCGGCAAATTTTTCCAATTGGTTATGGCAACGTGCAAGTGCGGCAACGCATCTAGCCTCGACTTGAGATAAATCTCGACTGATAAAGACTCGCCCGGCAGGCGGGATATATTGAAATCTACTCCAACGTGGAGGCGTTTGGGCATTGAATCCAAATCCCTTTGGATTTTGAGACATAGAAAATCTAAATGACTCTGTTCCAGGGAAGTTAATTTGAAACGCGAGGTTTGGCGGGTTTTCTTCATCTAACTTGTACTCCACATAGTCCAGGGCTTTGTTCAAATGCTTTTCGCGCATCAACAGCTTCAACTCGTCCGTGCGCTCTGGGTAGTAAGCAATCAAGTCCATTAGTGCTTCTTCATCTGTCGTCAACGCCTGGCTTCCTCGTTTGTGTCGGGCTGGTAAAGCCATTGCCCCAAAGACAAGGGCTTGCATGTGGAGAGGACTTCCGACGTTAAAGTTATCGGCTGTGATTGGTTCATCAACAGTTGGATTACTAGCCGTAACCTGCGCCTTAACTTCTTTCGTTGCGTCCGCTTTTTTAGCTGCAACTGCTTCAACTCCTGGTACGTCGAGAGAGCGCGCCGTCCAAAGCTTCGTTTTTGCATCTTTCGTGTACTCGATTTTAAACTTCGTCCGCTTTTTCACCACGTTCAGCTTCGACTCGTATTTCCTGACCATTTCCAGGCGCTGTCCACGGATATTGGACAACTCTTCCAACACTACGTCCCTCGCAGCTTCTCGGTCCACTACAGACACCGGAATCCGTCGCTTCTGCATCTCCAGTGCCATCCAGTGCACGGGCAACACGTAGTTTGTGTACAGCTCCCACAACTTCGCTTCCTTTAGGTTTTCTTCCAACTGCCAGCTAATCTCAAGCGTGCTAAACGTGTCTTCTGTGTTGTAGTTAAACAATTGGTCATCTGGAAACCCAACCTTCCAGGTTTTCGACTCCAGTTTGTAAAAGGGAAGGCTCCCGTACAGGCTTACAAGAAAGTCGAGAGCTTTGGGAAGTTCAGGGTGGCAGAGGGCGGCGGCGGACATAGTATCCATGCAGACGCCAGATGGTTCACAGCCATACTCAAAAAGTAAATCAAGATCAAAACTGAAAACATTCTGACCCACCAGTTGTGGGTTGCGGCGCATAAGAGTTGCCAGCAACCGCCAAACTTCAGCCTCTTCGGCGGCTGTCCAATAAGGCCCGGTTGTAGTTTGGATAGGTATGACAAAGGTAGATATATCGTTTGGGTTAGTTCCACAACTAAGGCCGACGCATGCAATCCAGTTAGCTCTTGTTTCAAGATCAAGGCACCATCTGGTCCCCGGTTGCATTGCCAATTGGATAAAGTCTGTAACTTGTTCCCATGTGGGCCACAGCACTTTATTGTAACATACGGGCTTGAAGATTGGCTCGCTAGCTTCTCTTTTGGCTTTTTTAAGATCAGAAATGGTAACATAATACATCTCCCATCTGCGCCCGTGCCATAGAGCAGCGGGGTGTATAATTGGAATTACTTTTTGCCCTGGAACCAGCGTGGACTCCAGCACAGAACCCCGGTAATTTTCAATTCCATATTTTCCTGTGAGCGCATACAAGGCCTCATTTCCGGCTGCAACGACACACCCCACCGGATGGTCGAGTAGCTCAACCCTGAGCCGTTCACGCCAGACTTCGAGGTTAGAGGTTGGTCTGGTAACTTTCTTCCCTGGCCGCCCTCCACTACCGCTAACTCCAATGGTTTCGTAGAAGTTCTTTTTAAACTCTTCACTGGTAAACCCTCCATCTGCACACTTCACAACGTTTGATTTGTTGTAACTCCTTAACCCAGCTTGCTTACACATTTGTGCAAGACTAGCACCGCTACGTCCAACAAAACCTTGAGGACTAAACACAGCGGCAATATTACACTGACTACAAATAGCAACCCCATCACCGCGCCCACAACGCGGGCACACGTGCCAATTAACTTCATCTTTCCCTGGTTTCTCACCAACGATTGTAACCGTGGCGTTTGGTTCATAGGTAGCTGGAACGTCGATGCTTAAAAGGTTCATTTGTGGTCCAAAAAAAAAGTGGGCTGCTTTCACAACTCACCCTTAGTTTACTTCGTTTCTTTCTTACCCGCACCCGCTGACTTCGCCTTGATCTGCACAATCTTACCTATCGCCTGCAACTCACTCATATTCGTTTCCAACGTTATTGAATCGCCCGCTTCAATGTCAAACTGAACCGTAACTGAATAACGTAAAATGCTCATTTTACTTCACCACCTTTCGTTCTTTTTTTAGTCGTTCTAAAGCCTGACGAACCATTACTCTAAGCACGTCTTTAATGTGCTCAGGAAGACGATTTGACGTATCCATCAGTTAGAGTCTCCGTTGCCGTGATGGTGCCCAGTGCCTGGGTTCGTCCCATCGCCGTCACCGTTTCCACCGCCGTTGTTTCCACCCGCGCCGCCTTCACCGCCTACGTTTCCACCTTGCCAATACACTTCCTGGCCCTGTTTTTGTTTTTGCTTCTGTTGCTGCTGTTGACTCTGGCTCTGCCCCTGGTTCTGCGCGTTCACGTTGTTTATCGAAGCGTCGTTGTCTACACTCACTGTATCAGGCCGTGTCGCTTTCGCCGCCTTCACCAACGCCTTTCCAATAACCGACGCCGCCCCTACCTGTCCACCCGCTTCAATGCTCGCTTCTATCACGCCACAATGTAGCGCCGACCCGCGTTCACTTTTGCTATCGACCAACGAACCCTTTTCGTCGAACAAATAGCTGACGAGTTGAGTGCCGCAATCAAGAAACGCAACCCCCGAACGGGTCTTGGCAACTTCCCACGTCCGCCCGCTGTCTAATTGAATCTTCAGCGTTTCAGAGCTAGCCGCACACCCGCCCAGAAACGCCGCACACACAATGCCGGTTAAAACTTTTTTCATTTCTCTGCTCCTGTTTATTTCCGCGCACGCCTAAAAACCCGGAGCCACCGGGGGACCACACGAGCGGAAGGAAGAAACTCGTCCGGTGTCTTACGAACATCCGGCCCCCGACGGCCCCAGCTTGCGGCTCGAAACCCCTACAGTTCCAAGCCACCCCGCAAACCTACTCCACGCGCCCCAACACAACGTTCAACCTCGGCTGTTGCTGCCCGTTCTTCTTGTTGGTCTCCAAGATAACTTCGCCCTTGAACTTCAGGAACCCCACCGGAATCGGCTGCTTTCCGTCCAGGCTCAACAGCGCCTGCGGTCCGTTTCCAGCCTTCACTTCCTCTGGCGTCGATAACTGCCCGCCGATCTTCGCCGCCCCGGTCCCGTCAACCGTGTAGCCCAAACCCTTCAAAAACTTCTTGGCATCCATGCCGCTGCGCATCGCGTGGTTCACGGCTAACCACATAACGAACTCGTTGTCCGCGTGGCCCTCTGGAACCAACACGCCCTGCAACCCGATATAGTCACTGCCCTCAGTTTTCGAACGCACAAGAAACGCTTTCGAGCCTTTAAACGTAAAGGTATAAACGCCCTGGCTCAACGGCGGTTTCTCTTTTACTTCGCCCATATCCACTGAAACTGTTTCTGCCACGATAAACCTCCTAGTTAAATCCGGCGCTGTTCCGGGTTACTTTTTTGCCCACCAGTCGCCCGACGTTTGACTTTCCTTCAAACCCTTCGCCAACTTCTCCCATAGCTGAACCGTTGCTTCTTCGTTCGGCTTGATGATCGACGGGAAAGCAGTTTTCGGCCCCAGCGTAACCGTGTCGGCGCACGTCTGCACTATCCGCTTCTGTTGTCCTTCTGCGTCCATACCCATTTTCAGATAGTAAACTTCGTTGAAGTATCTCGGTAGGCGCCCACTTAGCTTCCCGGTAACGTCTATCGCCCGTGCCGTTACGCCGCTTATCTCGTCCTTCGTCGTATCTTCGTGCCCAATCACAACAACGTTGCACTTCAGCGCCGTCAGCGCCTGCACGTGCTGTTCGATGTGCATCATTTGAGGCAAGTAGTGGTCACGCTTGGCGTACGGCTGTTTATCGTCGCTGCTTACACCGTCGAGAATGTCTTTGGCAAGGAAAGTCAGCGAGTCCAACACAACCGTCTTTGGCGCGCCTTCGCCAATGGTAATTTTCCTGGTCAACTCCCGCACGCGCTCCCTGAAAGCTCTAGCCGCCGCGCCTGGGTTCAAAATGTCTCGGTAGTGGTTTATCTCGATCTTGTCCCATTTGTCGGGCGCAAGGCTAGCCAAACTGCTTTTCAGCGTAATCGTACCCAAGTCAAAATCAGCGATCTCCATTGGTAGGAAATCGTCTACGTTTGCCATCAGTGAATAAAGCCACGTCTTACCATACCCGCTGGGGCCAAACAACAGACATCTGAGAAAATCAACCTGCAACGCTTCGAGTGCTTTCATGTAAACTCCTTTAATTACTGCCTTCCAATTTGTCAACCACGGGGGCGCGTCAATCTTCTAAGCGCATCCACGGATTCCACTCACGCTTTACAAAATCCATCTCCAACAACGCCGGTCGAACAGCCGGGGTCGCCTGGCAAACTTTTTTAAACGAACACCCTTTGCCATAAACCGTACAAGCCAACCCATCGTTTCGCTTCCACCGATTTTTTTCCACTGACCTTACAATGTCGTCGCACGTGAGAAGCGTGTTCGTTTTCCACTCGGCTATTTGGTCATCGTCCCTGTACGAGTAATCCATTTTAAAGTAGTCTGGCAAAGCGTACTTCGACTTGCTTCCTGGCTTCGGCTCAGAGTGAACCCACATGCCGTGTATAATAGCGCCGCCTATATCGTAGCCAAAGTGTTTCTCACACGCCCAAATATAACCCGTTATCGCGGCCCTGTTGTTGAACTGCGCAAACCACCTGTCATCTGGCGGACTCCACCCGCTCGTTGTCTTAAACTCCACTGGCCACAACCGGCCTTTGTGCTCAGTTATCTCGTCTATTGTGTAAACATAGTTAACCAACCAACCTTCAGGCGTCGTCCCCAATTCCTGCTTCCCCGGCACTTCCACCTGCACTGGCCTGAACTCCCCTACAGCGCCGTACTTTGCCAGATAACCACGCAACAGGCGCTCAAAATTCATCTTCCCACGTTTGTCGTCGATCATCACCGCCGACTTCATCTCGTCATTTTGTTCCTTCTCCCACACCCCCAACCCATGCTTCATGGCTTCTTCCACGGCTTCTTTAAAATCTATATCCCACCGCATCAACAACTGTTTAAACTTCGCCCGCCCGGCATGCATCGCGATCCCGAACGCCAACGCGCTCTCTGCTTCTCCTGGACTCCAGTGTTCTTTCAACCCTAACCGATACTTTTCCTCACACGTCCGGTAAGTTTCAATCACGTGGTTATCGGCGGTCACTGTCTTTGAATCAAAATCAACGACTAACATTGTTTAACTCCCTTGCTTTTCACCTGTGCCCATCCGCACATCATGTTGATTAAACCATTTCTCGGCTACAGACGGTGGATTTGTTGATGCTATTTGGTTAAACGCTTGCGGTTCCAACTTTTTCGTTACTTTGTTAAACCGTCGTGCTTGTTGAAGTTCCAATACCAGCTTTAAAATTGTTTGTAGTGCGTCTGATTCTGTCATATGCCCTGTAGACAAATGGGTCATTAACGCAACTAAATCATCATCAAAGTGCATGTTTACCTCACTTCAAAAAGGAATCTCGCCCGTGTCCTCAACCTTTCCGTCCGTCCGGCTCGCTTCAGTGTTCAACCCGTTGTCTTCAATAGACATCGTGGCTTCCTCGCGCTTCACTTCCACCAACGTCTTCAGGTCTTCTGGCCATCTAACCAAGTCATCGTTAATTGTTGTAAACGTTACGGTGTAAGCTCGCTTCCCTTGCAACGTGTAAAAATAACCCTTGTCGTACTCTTGCTTCACCGGGCGCATCTTTGGCAACAGCGCAAAAAGCTGCAACGCCGTTGCATGGTCACACACAATTTTGTCAGAGGCAAACCCTCCGTCAATCACTATTTTCATCTGTGTTTCCTCTCGCCTTTCGTGGTTTCTTATCTTTTGCTGCCCTCTGTATCTGCGCCTGCTTCCTCTCCCACGTCCGCCGTTTCTGTTCCGCTTCTATGCGCCGCGTGAAAACCGCGTCGTCCAACTCCACCCGGTTCGCCAACCCCAACCGATGAAGAACCCGCCCAGCAAACAGCGGCAACCCTTCCCAATGTTTGTTTTGCGCCATTTCCAACCGCTTCCTAACCCACCAACCCTACAGCAAACCCAAGCCCTGCCCCAGTCAGCAACGTAAAACAAACTGCCCACCTGAAAATTTTTTCATCCATCTATACAACCCCTCCGTTTGGTTTGTGGAACCCCGGTTTCACTCGTTTGACCTGCTAAAACGTTGTTTCCCTACACGTCAACCACTTGTGTTTTATTTCCGCGTCCCTAGCATCAATCATGCCAAGTAAGTAGACACGATTTTTTGAGTGTCAAGGGGCAGGGGTTCAGTTTACAAGAAAACACAGCTCGAACGGCTTGAACGGTGGACAAAGAAAAGCCCCAGGATCACTACTGAGCAACGCTAGGGCTTGGGAGCAGGGGTTTGGGCAGGGTTAAGGGCAGGTCACTTCAAATGGTCAAGGTTCGCCAAGCAACACACAACAAACGCTATCAACGCTGTTGATTGAGTCATACCCGGAAAGATCAGCCAAGCCAGTGCAACGCCTATCGCAATGTAAATCATTTCACACCTTTCCTTTCGCTCTCAGCATCCGCCGCACCGCGCTAGCTTCCAACCCCAGCCAATTGCAAAGCGGCATAAACGCGAAGAGATAGCCTTCTGAATCATCGTTAAACCACGCAACCAATTCTTTATACAACACTCGTTCTGACTTATCTCGTGGCCGTTTGTCCAGCGCCTTTATAGCATCCATCAACACGGCCTTGCCTAGCGCCTTGCACGCTGTTATTTCTCGGTCATTATTGGTCGTTGTCATTGTCTTCACCTTTTGCTTTTGCTAACACTTCCTTCGCTTGCTTTAATTTAAGCCACGCTAACCGCTGTTGCAAATAAGTCCCTATCGGCCACCCGTCTAGCTTATCCAGTGGTATAAACAACTGAGCTTGTCTATTGTTCATTTCGTCAAACTCCCTTCGTTTAAAATTTTCGTCACTAAAGCTTCTTTCCACTTACCGCGATGCTCTACAACGTGAGCGCGCAACTCTCTTATCTGTTTGCATAGGTTGGGGAAGCGTTCATCTAAGTTTTCGTCATCAACCAACAGCGTCCAATCCATCACACCCGCAACCGCCTCGCAGAACTGCCTGGCTGTGCGCGCTTCATTGAACGCACTACATACACGCTTCCCCGTGTTGACGTGGGTTACACTGATAAACTTCCCTTTTGGCTCGGTCGGGTCAAACTGGTTGACACACAAACCCGTGTCGCCCAAAACCAATGCTTTAACTATGACTTTTATCGCATGGTCATGGCTGTGAATCCCTACGGTTGCCCAGTGGAACTTTGCTTTCTTCATGGTTAGTCAATCCTCACTTCTATCACTTCCCCAAAAGGTGCACTCGCCCCCTTCACGTCGCAAGCCCAAATGACCGGATAGTCAGGAGCAGCGTCGGGGAAGCTTCCTTTAAGGTCTGTTATCCCTATCAAACAACACGGTTCGAGCCCTTGCTTTTCTATATACTCAAAGATCGGCCTGAAGTCGGTCCCGCCTCCGCCCTTCGGATCAAACTTCACCACGTCGCCTTCTTCAAACGTGTCAACCTTCGTGACTTTCGTATCGCCGTAAATAACAATCGTTCGTTCAGGCCTGGCGTCACTGATTATCGACGCTACTTCGTTAGCCGCGTACTTCACCTGTTCGCTTGACCAACGACTGCCAGATGTATCCCAATAAACGCAAATCGGCGGAAGCTTCTCGCTACGAATAGACGGCATGTATAACCCGAATTGCATGTATCGTTGGTTCGGTCTCTTCCAAGTAAAATCATTTTTCGCCGTTGTCTCTAAAAACTTCCGCAGCTCAGCGCGCCAATCATTTCGCGGATGCTTCAACTCATCAACCATTGCTTGGACAAACCCTGGCAACTTCCCACACTTCGCCGCTTGCTGCGCTGCTTGCAAAACCGCGCTTTTCCAGTTTTGTTCTTGCTCCGCTGCGCCTTCACTTGGCGAGTCAGGTGCCTGCTCAACCTGCCCATGCGCCTTGCTATCTTTGTCTGGTTGCCCCTGTCCCTGTCCCTGGCCTTGCTTGTCTTTCTTTTGCTGCTCGTTCTCCAAAACCGTATAAACTTGCTCCTCTGACATGCCGTCAAACTGAGCATCAAGCAACCACGTTTCATCTAACTTGTAACCCGCTTCCTCCAACTCACCATTAATAACGTAATCACACGCGCTGTTGAACAACTCGTGGTCACGAGCGCCTTGTCTAAATTGGTGAAGCTTTGCACAATGACAAACCTCGTGGACTATTTCCGCCTTCACCTGCTCGTGCGTCAGCGTGTTGATGAAATTGGGGTTGTACCGTATCCACTTCCCATTAGTCGCCTCGGTCTCAATCGTTTCATCTTCAATCAAATCCAGGCGCATGGCCAAGCAACCAAAAAAAGGTTCTTGCAACAACAACTGAGTCATTGCCTGCGACATTTTACTCGCCGCGTTCGAGTCTTTTTGTTTCTTTACCATTGCTTTGCTTCCTTTTTAACTTCCGCTGTCGTTTGTAGAGTTGTTTCAAAGCGTTAACGTGCAACTCACTGGGCTTTGAACCTAACGCTTTGGAAACAACTATAAGCTTGCTTATTTCTTTCTCAGTCGCCACTTCAACTCCTATGCCATGAAGCTTGCAAGGTTGTCCATTATAGTTTTCGCTCTCGTTGCTGTATCACTGCGGATGTATTTGTTTTGCCTTAGTGTATCCGGGTCAACTACCAACGACTGTTGAATCAATTGACACATGCCAGTCAACTCCACATCATCCGTCAAGTTCAACTTAGGCAAAACTTCTAACAACTCTTCCACGTTTGTCACTAACGTATCCCGGAAAATCGCGTCGCTGTTGCCAAGTGTTTCGGCCATTTTTCTAACGACTTCATACAACCGTTTAAACGGCTCTTTCATTGCCTCCGCTACAGCTGCGTTGACGTTCGTCTCCAATTCACTGCGGATAGCGGCCATGTCTGTAGGCTGAAGCGTAACCCTGAAATCATCAGCCGTAGGAAAAGGGCTGAACTTAATGCGGAAGTCAAAGCTACCAGACAGCTTTTGCATGGTTGGAAAATCCGCCGCATTGCCTAGCCCGTTTAGCTCACGCAAACTACGGGCGAACAGCGCCGGCGCGTCTATTACGAATTCCTGGGCCGCGATATTAAACTTAGTCTGGAGCGTTCTCATTGTGTCCGTATACTTTTGCCAGTTCGCGCACGGTAGAATCCGCGACCCTTCATCGCTCCACGGCAAGGTGTGTTTGTAGTGCGTTTGCCTTGCCTCTCCTGCTAACCCTGTAACCGCTTTGTAGCTATCGGGGTTGAAAGCCAACAAGTTTTTGTTGTACCTACCCGCTTTGTTCGTTGTGTTATGCTGGGCGGCCACTTCATTCGACACTTTCGCGTCAAACTTGTACCGATCCCAGCAACTAATGTTCAAACTCGCCAACATTGCCTTTTCGCTTAGTGTTTTCATGTTTCCTCTTCCCTTCGTGGTTGCGCACACCTAACTTCTAACCGTCCCCACTATCAAGTCACCTATCGGCCCACTGACAAGCTTTTGGAATTCATCAGTCTCACGTATCTCCGGCGCTTTCCTCTGCGCGTCCCTAATCAACAACACGGCAAACTGTCCTAGCGCCGCTGCGTGAAGCTTCTTCGCGTATATGTGCAAGCTTGGAAAGTTCTTTTCGGTCGCCTTGTTCGCCAGCCCCGTACACACAGCCCACCGTACACTAGGGTCTGTTGGGATGGTCGCGTTATTAGGGTCCAACAGGATAGCGTCCAGGTTCGGCAATGCCCTGCGCATCTTCTTAAACGCGCTAAACTCTCCCCCTACACCCTCACCTATCGCACCTGCAACGCTCACGAATTCAATGTGCGCCGGCAACCCCAAGCTTACCTGTTGCGCCACACTAACCCACAAACGCGGACACGGGCTATTCGTCAAATCAGCTGTCGCGTTAAACGCACACAAGTGTTCAGGCCTGAACCTTAGAAAGCTCACCACGTCAATAACCGAGTCTTCACTAATGCCGTACATCTCTTCGCCTTCATCCAACAAATGCGTACAGAAGTCATTCAGGTCCGCTTGCAGCTCCACTATTGAGTGAAAGCGGCTCTTAACCGGCTCTAACACTCCCTGCACGCCTGCCTTGTCGCCGCGTCGGTTCGTAGCCGCGATAATGCTTATCTTCCCCCTAAGCTTGTCCATTAGGGACATGTAACTCGCTTGCGTCGCTGGTAAACCTTGCCCTAGGTCATCCAGAACCAACGCGCAAAGCTTCCCTTCAGCTATCGCGTCGTAAACCCGCTGCAACTCGTCAAACGCGATAAACGTCGCCTTTCCGTCCACAATCCAAGCCAACCCCTTCGCGTCGGTCGGATCGCCTATAGATGGATACATGAAAAACCCGTCGGCTTTCAGTGCCTTCACCGAACGCTTGAAGATCGCCGTTTTGCCTATCCCCGGCGAACCAGTAACAAGCAAGTTTTGGTGCGCTTGAATCACGGCAATCAACAGTGTTTCCAAATCAACTGGTTTAATGGTTAACATCTCCTTGCTTCCTTTCCTTGGTTAGTGGTCAATCTCGTTCAAACCTTACCTGCCTGCAAACTGCCTCAACTGTATCGAGAAACTTTGTTACAAGTTCGACTTGTTTCTCATTCAATTCAGGGTCACTACATCCATCGCCGTCGCACCATTTACAGTGTTCAACCACTAACCTTAACAACTCAATTGCCGTTTGTTCATTTGTTTCCATTTCAATCCTCGCTTTCCCCTGCCTTTTGTTGCTTCTTGTTTTTAGGCAAGACGAACCCACGTCCACCGCACTCACGGCAAGTGTTTTCATTCGTTCCATCGTCTTCTAACCCGCTGCCCTTGCACCATTTACAGATCGGCCATGACATTTGTTTCGCCCCCTTTCAGTTGTGCCCGTTAATTAGTAAAAGGGCTAAAGCCCAGGCGTATAGAGAGCAATCCACGTGCCAACCTCTACACTCGACGATTCGTCAATGTTTTCAGTGGTGCGCCTCTGAACCGGTCTCTAGCACCCGCAGTCTAAATCATACAAACGCAGGGTAAACCAGACACTCAAATCCTTCACTTCCAACCAATTCACGTGTTTGCCACGTGTGTCATATGTGTCGCAAGTGTGTCAGTTTTGACAATTGTGTCAAACGGCTCAAACATGTGCATATAGGATTATAACTAACTATATGCGCTTATCACTAGGAAAGGGGTTGCGTCCATTGCTATCCCCCTTTCCAGTAGTGCCCTGTTGGCTCACAATTGCCAATCCTCCCCATTTTCTTCACGAGTCTGGCTCTCATGTTCTTGATCTATTTTTCTCTTCCCAGATTCAGGAGTTAACTGTTTTGTTTCTTCTCTAATCCGCTTAAGTAAAACGTTATCTTTAGCTTTTCGCCTATCATCGAACAGATGAATAGCCATTGTCACAATTTCCCATTGGCTCAATTTAGTCTCTTCGCAGTGTTCCTGTAGTTTTTTATAAGTCGTTCTAGCTAATGTTGGTAATCGGAAGCTAAATGGCTCGCCTGATTTGTGTTTCTTCATTTCTTCATCTCCTCTTGATTGCGCCCGTTAATCATATATGAAGCGTGAATCTAAAGCGCCTCGCTTCGGTTGTCAAGTGTTAGAAGTCTAATAGTAAGTTATGCACATATATGGGAAGTTGTTATTACATATGCTAATTAATGATAAATAACAGCAAGGTACGGGTGTGAGTACACGCATCAGGGACCACAAAAAGGGAAGCAATGAGATCAACGGTGGTTAGCACGTACGTGGTGCAGGTGTTGGGCACGTGGGCACGAGGCACAGAGTGTGTGTGTTTCACGTGGAACAATGGGTGTAGGCGTGAGGTAAGTGGGCGTTAACGTTGAGCTTTGTCCACTGGGCTGGGCTGGTAGGTGGACGTGGGCACACCGGCCCGCCCCGCTAAATGGGCACTTATGGGACCCGTACGCAGCGAAAAACAAAAAAGACCTCCTAAGTACCCGTAAACGTTCACTTTCCGTGGAAACGACCTGGAAACCACCCACAGGGGGGATTGACAGGAAAAACAAACGTTGTTATGGATGAAGCGTGGGGAGTCGTCTAAACAATAATGAACACGTGTGGGCAGTGCAAGGCTAGTTTTCCAGGCTGGACGGCCCTGCGGGATCACTTCAGGACTTCCCACAGGCGTGAATTCATTGCTATTTGTTTGTGGCTGGGGCCTGAAAGGTTCGATTCACTTTCAATGACTTCGTGGTGGTATTACGAGGCGAAATATACAAGGGAGATAGGAGATGAAGATGAAAAAGTTGACGTTGGCGGTGTTGTTCGGGCTGTTGCTTAGTGGATGTAGCACGTTTGGGATAGGGAAGTTGCAGGTTGAGGGCGCCGCGAGTGGTGCACTGTGCATTGACGGCAGTGGCCCGCCGATGACTGGTGAGGGACACGTGGCGGTGGCGCACACGAACGATGGTTTTCGTGGTCAAGTTATCGTCACGCCTGACTGCGGGATTCAGATTTTGAGTGAATAAGCCATGAAACTTGTGCATAGAGTATTGAAAAACGATACTTTGCGCAGTTGAAAGGGGTTGAAGTGGAAGAACCCAAGAAACCAGGCCCGAAACCCAAGGACAAGGCGCTTTTTAAAGGAGCAGCCGTGCAGGCGTTGGCAACGGCAGGGGTGACGCCGGGGCAGATAGCCGAAGACCTGGGTTTGAGCGTCAATTTAGTGAATGACATTGTAAA
>ERZ1292642.899-Hain-H14-01um-R1-899-length-15155-cov-4_pt1 | contig 15155 bp, 28 predicted proteins | sample MGYA00564403_ERZ1292642 | MGnify/ENA primary metagenome ERZ1292642 (study PRJEB36523, sample SAMEA6512643) | groundwater metagenome | collected 2019-01-09 | study: AquaDiva: Metagenomics assemblies of 32 groundwater samples | reverse complement strand
GCTGGCAATGGGCCGTTCTTCACTCGAAAGTACGTGCGATTTGCGACGTTTCCCAGTGCTGAAAATCGGATCATGGGTCTGAATGATACGTTGGCGCTGGCGGGAACGGACGTGTACATTACGGCTGACAATGGGGGGTTGCTGAGACTCTACGATGAAGATGGAGTCATTGGCAGCCCATCCAGTGCGCTCAGTCTCAATGTCTGGTATGCAGTCGGATTTCAGTACGACCGAACACCCGCCGCAGGCTCGCAGGTCGTGCGCGCTCGGTTAGATGATACCGAGTTTGCCGGTGCAGCGACACGTAATTTGTCGGTCGCCGCTCTGTGCCTGGTATGTGGCGGAAACTTAGCACTCGAAGCCCAGACGGTGGGGAGTTGGTTCTGGGATGACTTCGCGATCAACGATGGAACAGGCTCAATCCAGACGAGCTTTCCCGACGAGCAAGAGGTCATCCATCAGCGACCCAATGCGGTCGGCGACAATAACGTCTGGGCGCGCGGCGGGACAGACTCCGGCGCGAACTGGTCACAGGTCGAGGAGAACCCACCGAATGACGTGACGGACTACGTCCAGAGCAACACGGCGGGACAGATAGACGATTACAACTGCGAGGCGACTCCTGCTGCACTCGCATCGGATGACGTCATCAACGTCGTGCAGGTGGGAGTCCGCTGTGCCGTGGATGTTGCGACCGGGGCCGACCCCGACATCGTCTTGCGGATTGAAGCGAGTGCTCTGGGGACTATTGAAGAGAGCCCAGCGATTGATGTAAACAGCACGACTTGGCGCACGAACAACGCCGGAGCCGTGCTCAACTATCTGCTCACGCTCTACGACAAGCCGGGCGCACCAGCAGATGCCTGGACGAAGGCCGACCTGGACACAATGCAGATAGGGCAACGTGAAAGCGTGAGTGACACGCATTTTGCTAGAGTGACGGCGGTATGGGCGTTGGTGAGTCACAAGCCCGCGCCGCCCGCCGGGGCTGAACTGCCGCTCACGACGGCGATGACCCTGACTGGGGCAGGACACTAGATCATTCCCTTCCCGAGGTGAGACATGCCACAAGGCCCTGTGTTACGCAGTGAAGTGTTGAGCACGATCAACCTGATCTTCAACGATACGGCGAATGCCAAGTGGTCAGTCGCGCAGAAAGAAGAAGCATATGCGATGGCCTTCCCCGCCTCCTGGCCGCGTATCAAGTACATGGTGACGGACTCCAGCGTGGTGCTGTCGACGAACACGTTTGAGTACACGCCGAGCAATGCACCCATGCCTGAACTGGGCTGGTCACTGGGCTACGTGACGCTGCCCAACAATCCGAAGATACTGCTACGCCGCTTGAGGCAGAGACTCGACACAACCTTTCCGAGTGGGGCGCAGTTGAACCCGAAGATACTTGTTCCACCCGACATTGTGGCGAGCTATGTAGGCGAGACGTTGCACTTGCAAGCGATGGTTCACCACGACGTGTCTGGTGTGGCGAACACGACCTTCCTGCCTCGCGACTACCTGTGGAAGGCGACGGCCTACCACCTGTGCCTGTCGCAGATGGTGAGCGGCGCACACTTCGACGTGAACCCGTATCGTGAACTCGCGCAGTTCTACAAGCGCGAGATGGAAGACAGCCTGAACGCGCACCGCACCCACGACCTGCCGAGTATGATCCCCTGGGTCAACGACGTGGGCGCGGGTGACATCGCGTCAGGCAGATATGGTCAAGGTATCTTGATTACGCCGTAACACGCCATGTCTACACCTGTCGCAGGAACGACGCACGACATTACGCTAGAGAACACAGCGAACAAGCTGGGGTTTATGATCGCGCCCGGCTCGTACCGCATCGAGCGCGTGGACGACTTCGCGCCGCGCATTGCACAGGGCACGGAAGCCGCGCTGCGCGAAGGCATCTGGGACGTGTGGGCGCAGAGCGGCATTGTGGAAGGCATTGACCAGTTGCAGTTCTCGAACCCGCAGAAGATTTACCATAGTGACGGCAACGTCTTCCCCCTGCGAGACGGCAATACGCAGCTGGACTCGGTGTGGCGCGAGAGTGACCCGCTCAAGACGCCGACTGCGCCGACCATGCCCGACTTCACGACGGGCGGCACGGACTACATTCTCATCGCGATTGGCACGAAGGTCAGGCGCGGGAACATGACGACCGGCGTGTGGACGGACAGCACGACGACGCTCGGCGCGAACTGCGTCTGGCTGCACACGCACGGCGGGTATGTCTTTGCTGCAACAGGAACGGGCGCGGACTTCTACCGCTCGAATGATCTCGTGACGTTCACGCAACCCAGCGCGGGCCAGAAGGCAACCTGCTTCGCGTCCTGGGCCACGGCTCAGAAGACGTACCTGGTGCTGGGCACGGGCAACACGATCAAGACCAGTGAAGACAGCGGCGTGACCTGGGCGGCGGCGATCAGCGTGGGCGACCCGACGACGCTCATCACGGGCCTGGCAGTGGCCTTCGGGTTGCTCTTCATCGGCAAGGAAGATGGGTTGTACTACTACGATGGGACGGCGGTGTACGAAGCCCTGCAAGTCAAGAACCAGAAGTACGCGACGAACTTTCGCGCCATCGTCATGCACAGCGATGGCTTCATGTACACGCATGTGCTGGGCCGAGTGCTCAAGTTCTCGTTCAGCAGCGGCGAAGTGGCGAACATGGTGGACGTGACGCCGCTCATGCTCGGCAGCGCGAACAAGGAGTTGTACAACCACGGCCTCCCGGTGTGGATGTGGAGCAGTCCGCGCGACGTGTACTGTCTGTTCGACGATGGCGAAGGCGTGTACCCGGAGCTTCTCAGCTTCAACGGCTTGGGCTGGCATCAGGCGTATCGCGGCGCGTCGGGAGACAACGCGCTGGCCGGTGGGTATAGCACGCTCACAGGCCGCACGTTTCTCAACGATGGCGACACGATGGGGAGACGGCACACGATCCTGCGCGATACGCCCTTGCAGGACTACCCGGTGGGCGGACAATTTGACACGAGCTTCTTCGACGGTGGCCTGCCCTTCATGTTCAAGGCGTTTCGTGAAGTGACCGTGGAAGCGCGCGACATTTCGGCCAGTGGCTCGATCAGTGTCTTTTACACGACTGACAAGGGCGTGACCTACACCTCGCTCGGAACGATCACGGTGAACGGCAAGACGAAACTGTCGTTTCCATCCACGGCGGCAGTCGGCGCGTACACGCTCGGACTGCGGTTCCAGTTCAACCGTAACAGCGCGACGAGTACGCCCGTCCTGGAACGGTTCAGCGTGACCTTTCTCAATCGGCCCACGCCCATCTACGGCTACACCGCCACGCTGTTGCTTGCGCCTGACCAGCTCCTGCGCGACAATACCGCTGAGACACTGACGTTCGTGGAACGCTATGACTTTCTGCACAGCATCGAAGCGAGTTCAAACCCAACGGTACTCGCTGACATGAACGGCCTGGTCGTCAACGTGTTCGTGACCAAGACGAGCGTCGTGAAGGCGGCAGAGAAGCCGATGGATGGCGAAGCGCCCGACGAGAGACAGGCACAGATTGTCATGGTGCAAGCCTTCCCCGGCGGCGGGTGGGACAGCATCTATTGGGATGCCTTCGAGTGGGGCTAGACGATGCCTGCTCGTTCACCGTTCACGAAGCCCGCGCGCAAGCTGCTCGTTGGGCCTCGAATCAACATCCGGGCGCGCAAGGTGCGCCCACCGGGTGTGCAGGCGCTCGCGGACATCGTGCCCGTACCGGGGCTGAACATCCCGGAGTCGCGCATCTACTACGCTCTGCGAGAGTTACGGATCAACTTCCAGATGCAGGTCAACGCCTTCGGGGGGAGTATACTGGGGGGCGGGAGAGCAGACTTCTTGCTGCCGGACTACCTGATAGACCTGGAATACGCCGGGCCGTTTCACGGAACAACGGAAGGCAGGGCACGTGACGTGCTGCGCAACATCAGCTTTGAGGCGCAAGGCTACCGGATTGAAACACTTTACGAGCGAGACTTGTACCGACTCAAGCCCCGTATCCTAGAGATTGTAGGCAGACCCGTTGCGGTCTGACTGGAGACCAGAATGACAATCGCCTCGGGAAGTTTAGCCCTCGCCAGTGACATGCTCAAGCATGTGAACGCGAACGGGTATCTTAACTTCGCTGCTGCCACGACCAAGACGATTGCGGCAGGCGTCATTGCGCAGACTCAGAACTGGCACTTGGTGGACACGGAAGCAGCAGCCAGCACGGACGATTTGGATACCATCTCGGTTGGAGGGGGTGCGACCGATGGCTACGTGCTGGTGATCGCGCCCGCGAACGATGCGCGTACAGTCGTCATCCGGCACAACATCGGCAACATCCTGTGTGCCGAAGGGTTCAACTACACGCTGGACAATCAGCAGGACTTCGCCATTCTGATTTACAAAGCCTCGATCTCGAAGTGGCTGTGTGTGGCGACGCACACCGTGGACAACTCCACGATAGAAGTTGCACAGGGTGTAACGCAGGTCAAGGCACTTGGCATCGGTACGGCACAGTTGGCCGCTGATAGTGTGGATGACACGAAGGTCGGCAACCGTGTGCCGCAGTTCTACAGGCGGCAGGGCGGGAGCAGCGTGAACTTCCGCACGGCGGGAATCACGAACTTCACGCCGAGTGGTGGCCTGCGTATCCAATGGGGTGTCATCACCGTGAGCGTCGGGACAGGGCAAGCCAACCCGCAGCAGACCGTGACGTTCCCGGTCGCGTTCTCGGACGTGCCCAATGTGTTCCTGCAACCGCTGGATAGCAACGCGCGACAGTATCATCATGCCGCGCAAGGCGAGACGGCAACCGATTTCGTCATCAGCCTGTGGGAGAATGGACTGAGCGGTTCGTTCGGTTCTACCTTCACCGCGACGTTGGGCTGGTGGGCTATTGGGCCGGAGTAGAAAGGATAGACATGAACCGACGCGATATGTTCAAGGTACTGGGCGGCGTGGCATTGGGGAATACGCTCGCGCCGCTGTTGCAGAGAGTGCGCCTCGTGGGGCGCAAGGGTGGGAGCGCAGACTACTGGGGAGTGGCGGGGGACAATACGTATCTCGAAGAGGACGCGCAGTTGCAGATGGGGTGCGCCATCTGGCGCGGAGAGCCGAGCGATAGGGGCCAGGTGTCATTCGACTTCCCGTTTCCGTACACGGGCACGCCGCTGGGATGGGCGAACGAGAGCGTGACACACAACTATGTGGTCATCCAGTTCACGGTGGGAACATTGGGTGCGACGGTGTACTGGCGTTCACTGGGCGACGTGTACGACCATCTGGAGTTCAACTGGTTTGCGTTCGGGCCACGGTGATAGGACACGAGTAGGACACGTAGAGTGAAAGTTCTCAACCCGTATGAAGTCTCGGTGGTGGAGTGGACGCCGACGTACAAAGGCACGACGGTGGCCGGGACGTTCACGTATGTGAGCCAGGTGGGACGCGCCACGGTGCTCGGCCCACTCGTGTTCGTGCAGGGGGTGTGCGCCCTCAGCGCGATAGGCGTTGCGCCTACGGGCAACATGACGATAGCGGGACTGCCGCTCCCGGTGAGTGCTGTTCCGAATGGGGGTGTGGCCTTCTCGTTCATCAGTCATTTCAACTACAGTCTGCTCTCTTTGCAACTGATGGGAGTGATCGTCGGGAGTGGGAACGTGATTGATCTGTACGAGTCCTTCATCAACGCCGTCGCCGTGCGCGCCCCCGCCGCGAACTTCACGAACGTGAACTGCAACTTGCAGTTCTTTGGGTACTACATGAAAGGGTAGCGTGACATGAGCATTCTGCGCGTGCATGTGTTGAGACCGCCCGGCTGGACGGACACGGACATCCTGGTGTGGATCACGAAGGGACTCGAAGTCGTGCAGATAGATGTGGAGACGGTCGCGCCCATCACGGAAGTCCCGCCGCCTGTCGGCCCACCACCGCCTGACCCATCTCCACCCCCTGTCGAGCCGCCACCGTTGCCACCCCCACCCGTGATGAACTGGTGGGAAACGCTGGCAGTCGGGACGCACCTGCGGGTGACACGCTTTGGGGGAGCGCCCGTGTACTACGACCCGCCCAGCGAGAAGGAAGGCGCGGTGGAGCGAGAGCGCAAGCCGCAGGGCGACACGAGCATGACGGTGTACCGGGGCGACGACGGCAAGGTCGCGCACGGGACGTACATCATGGTCTACAAGTGGCCGCCGTACAACCTGTGGGTCAGCAAGTTCGATGTGGAAGTCGTGTAACATCTATCACACAAGGAGTATGCAATGGATACAGCAAAGGACTACTTTGGCGGTTTGGGGGCAAAGCTGGCGAGCCTGTTCAAAAGCCGAAAGTTTTGGGCGCTGGCTGCGTCACTCGTAGCCATCTACCAGGGGCACGCGACGGGCGGCGTGGACATGTACCAGAGCTTGCAACTGGCGATTGCCGCACTGGGTGCGTACAGCATCGGCACGGGTATCGAGGCGAGCAAGTCGTAACATGCCCGACGGCGAAGACGTCGGCAGTGAGCGGCGGGAGAATGACCGCCGCATGTTGCGTCTCGAAGAGCGTTTCTCGGACTACGCCAAGTGGCGGAATGAGATCAACATTCGCAACGCGAAGAGCGACATGCTCATCGAGCAATTCACGACTATGAAGAGCACCATCTACGGCGAGAACAGCAAGCGCATCGGGATGGTCACGCGGCTCGACCGTCTCGAACGAGTGTGGATCGGTATGAGCATCGTGCTGATGGTCATTATGACCCCCACCGTGGGCGCGATGGTCGCGCTCGTCTTCGCCATGATTACGGGCAACGTCAGCATCACCCGCATTCCCTAGTCTGACCCGCAACACAAACGAGCAGCCACTGGCGCTGCTCGTTTCGTGTTCCTGGGCGACCGGCTTGACAATGACACGACCTGTGGGCCACCGGTCGCCCGCTGCTTAGGAGAAGGCCCACAGGTACGATCATAGCACGACGTGGTTTGACACGCAACATCTCCAAAGTCTAACCGAGTTCTAACTGATTTCTAATTGACTCGAAAATGAAACAGGTGTAGTGTAGGCAGTATGGAAAACGAAACACTGATTGACTTCCTGCGCGAGAAGAGGGGCACGCGGGGGTATCGTGAGTTCGCGGAAGAAGTGGGCGTTCACTTCGCTTCACTGTATCGTTGGATGGAGAGGCGCGACCGGATCGGGACGTTGGGCCTGGCGCGCATCTGGCGGGCGTATCCGACGTTGCGCGTCAAGCGAGCGATTTGGGAGTACATCGAGCGGGAAGGAGAGATGGCATGATCCAAGACGAACTTGAACTGAGCGACCTTGAACTGCTGATGAAGGCGTTGGACGCGCTGAACTCGCGTTCTGCTCTCACGGGTGTGATGGGAACCATGCTTGGCGTGATGATGAGTCGCGATGAAGAGCAAGTCAATCGCACTTTACGCAATGCTGAACAACACGAGTTGAAAAGGCAGCGCGAACAGGAACTTCTCGCGGAGCGCATCATACTGGTCAAGGCGAAACTCATCCGGCTCAAGGATCGGGCGGTGGTGGAAGGAGAGTTGACATGACGTTCATCACATTGTCAGACAAGCGGCGCGTGAACGTGGAGCACATCCAGTACACGAGCTTTTCCCAAGAGTACAAGAACACTGTGGACGGCGGTGAAGCGAGAGTGCCCGTACTGCGCCTGAGCTTCGCCGGTGAAGACGAGTACATAATGGTGCATGACCCGTCCGACATCGCGCTGCTCGAAGCGGCGCTCCAAGACTACGACATCACCGCTTCGCTCAAAGAGCCGCGTGAGACACCCCGCTATCATTTTGGAACCGAGTCGAGTAATTGACACGCTGTCTCATGCGTCAGTCGGGTGTTCCGGTAGGCTATCTCAACAGCCGAGAGATTGGGAGTTGAGACCCAACGAAGACTGGCGCAGCAGAGAGCGTGTGACTCAAGACGCGCGACGTATCGGCTTCACAACCGGGCGCGTCTCATGCACAACATATGCAAGGTCTGCGAGTAACAGGAAAGTGCAGGCGGGAGCGGTTGACTTGGGTGACGCTTCCAAACCGAGCCAGCGGTACGCCCAGTGCCCAAGCGAGAAAGCAGACCCCGTGCGCGAGGCTCACTGGCAACAGAGAGGCGCACGGTAGCGAACGCGGGGTGGGTGATCTGGTAGCCCACCCCTTACGTGTGAAGTGGACATCGCAACGGAACCTGTAGCGAGAAGCGACATGACGAGCGAGCACCGTTGCGAACTGACCGGGACACAAGCCTGCGATGCGTCACGATTGGGGTCGGCCTCATCAAGCCGCGATAAAAGCAGTCGTAAGCCAATCGAATTGGAAGCTCACCAGAGCGCCGCCGAAAGGCAATGTCGGCTGGTTGGATAAAAGCCCAACGACCCGGACGGGACGCTGAGAGCAGGCATAACACAAAAGGAGTACGACATGCACATCTTGCACGACATCTTCTCGAAGTTCTGTTGTGAACGCTGCTGGGTGGCGCTCCTGGGAGTCGGCAAGCGCGAGCATTGCGGGCATTGTGTCTGCTGTAGACGGTGAGACATGCTACCCGACTGGATGACACAGTACGCACTTCCCATCCTGCTCCTAGCGTGCAGCGCCATGTTCGCCTTCGGCTTCGTGGTGTACTGCGCTCTGAGACTGGGCGCGCAGGCGGACGAACGGAGCGAGATGCTGGAAAGAAGTCGTGAACACAAACCACAATAGCCCGTTACATCCTGAAACACCACACTCTAGGCGTGCCATCGTGGAAAAGGTATTGCGGGACGTTCACGAGAGATACGGCTCGTGGCGGGCCTGTGGACGCCATTACGACATAAACGCGGGAGTGCTCAATCTGGTCGCCAATGGGCACAGGCGAGCGCCGAAGTACCTGTTGCGTGCCATCCAGTTCGAGTTGAACGCAGAGATGTACGAGCGGTGGAAGGTGCGACACGCCGACGAACTGAACGCGCTGGTGGCCTGGGCGACTGCTCAGACTGACCTACCATGAAGCCCAAGCCTGGCTCGCACCTTCATCTCGGCAAGGTACGCTACTGTCGGGTCTGCAAGGCGCAGAGGAGCACGACACGGGGGCGGTTCGACATGCACTATCAACAGTCGGGTCAACCGTGTCCCAACGGGGGGAAGAGAGTGAGTGAGACGTGACAGGACAATACATTCTCAACGATGGCGTACCAGTTCCCGCGCCTAGTCTCGTCGCCTGGGCGAACTGGATAGGAGTCAACGACCGGACGATAGCGCGTACCGAAGTGGGCGAAGTCACAGTCTCAACCGTCTTTCTCGGACTGGATCACAACTTCTTCGGGGGTACGCCGCTCCTGTTCGAGACGCTCGTCTTTGGCGGTGAGCACGCCGACGACATGGAACGCTACGCCACACTGGACGAGGCGCGACGTGGGCACGACCGAATGGTCGCGCTCATCCGGGGTGAAGCGTGAAGTATCTCGCGCGCAGCTTCCTGCTCATCGGGGGCGCGGCACTCATGGCAGCGGTCATCGTTAGCGTGCTGTCACACTGAGGTGAGAGATGCTCATCTATCGCAACAAGGGAACGGGGGAAGTGAGAACCGTCCTGCGTATTGAGCTTGTCACAGTCCCCGACGATTTTGTGGTGCACGTTTCTGACGTGGTGTACGTCTTTGACGATGGGACACGCTGGACGACCTCTGACTTGGAGGCTCAATGGACGCCCGTGGAGAACGAACAGGACACGAACGATGCCGCCTTCGGCCAAGCCCAGCGCCACTGAGAAGTTCGACCCCAAGACGCGCACGATCCACACGGCGGAGTGCAAGGACGTGGTGCTCATCATCAGCGTGCTGTCTCACTGACATGAACGCGAACGAAGCGAACGAAGTCTTCGCGCTCTTGCAAGAACTTCACGACCTGGACAGCGACCTGGAAGCGAAGGGGGAAAGGCGCACCTGGATAGCCATGCCTGAGACACAACGTGATGACGCGAAGTGGGACAAGAAGACGAAGACGGTTCACACCCTGGCGTGCAAGGACGTGGTGCTCGTCCCCTGGGTGAGCACGGAGTATCCACGGATGCGCGGCAAGCTGTGCGTGACTTGCGGACGGCTGACGATTGTGAGCAAGGAGAAGTGACGTGACTGACCGAGTGTACGCACTCACGGTGACACTAGAGAAGGACACACGCACGGATGATGTCGAGTTCATCGTCAACGCCATTCGCGCCATTCGGGGCGTGTTGGACGTAACGCAGATGGTCGCTGACCCCGGCACGTACATGGCTGAGATGCGAGCCAAGCGCGAGCTGGCCGACAAACTGTGGGACGTGCTCTACCCGAAGGAGAAGTGACGCGACATGATGTGACCTACTTTACACTCTGTTAACTTGTTAACCCTCGACAACCCTATCACGAAAGGATGCAACACCATGTCAGACAACTGGATATTCGACGCTCCCCCGGAAGCTGGACGGGGAGAAGGCAAGACACGCTTTGGCTCACTCGGGATCATCGCGAGCCGGGTGAACCTGGTCACGGGTGATCCGGGTTACACCGTGCCGGGACTGAACGCGAAGGGTGAACCGTTCCACTTCGCGGGCAAGCAGCTTGACCCGAACGGGAAAAGTTCGCACATCATTCTCACGCTTGACCAAGCGAACAAGGACGGGCAACAGTACACGGCCTTCCAGCACTTCATGTACTGGGAGAGTGACCCGGATTGCAAGATCACGTTTCCCACGCTCAAGGCCCACTTTGGCGAGAAGCTGGAGAAACTCAAGGGCACGAAGGTGAACGTCCAGGTGGACGAAGTGACCTATACCGAGAAGAACTTCACGCACTATGCCTGGAAGGTGGTCAAGGTGTTTGACTCTCTCCAGGCTCGGGACGCCGCCGAAGCTGATTTTTTCAAACGGAGCGCGAACGGGAGCGGCAACTCTTCGCCGGTCTCAGCACCCAGCGCGGCAAGCTCTGGCGTGTCAAGCGGAAACGAACTCGCGCCGTATCAAAGCGCACTGGTCAAGAACGTCGCCAAGTGGCGCGCCGAAGGAAACGGTGAGGACGCGCTCAAGGCGCTCATCGTCGAGAACTTCCAGGTCACTCCCAAGTCGGCGCAAGAGTGGCTGGCGGCGCACCCGGCCTGAGGCTGCGGGATACAGCATCATGGTCATCCTGGATACGAGCGAACTGCGGGACGGGTCGCGCCTGGCGGCCCTCCCGCACGATGCGGCACTGGACTGGCTGGAAGCGCGAACTGGGGCGGACATGCTGGTGAGCGCGTGCGACGACCTGCCGTGTACCGCCTACGGGCACGTCCTGGAGCACCTGGAGCGAGGCGCGTTACTCGTCCAGCGCAAGTCGGGCATGGACTTGGCGAGCAGCGTAGGCGACCACATGAGCGATCAACTCGCGCGCATGGTGAGTGCTGCGCCTCGTAGCGCCCAGCGTGTCCTTCTGTTCACGGGTCTGCTGCAAGCGGACAAAGACGGCTACGCGGTCATAGACGGCAAGAACACGCCCGACCGCAAGACTTACGCGGCCTGTCTCGGTGCGTTGTCGAAGTGGAACCGGCGTGGCGGACGGGTTGAGCAACTGCCGAGTGACGCCTACATCCCGGCCTGGTGCAAGATGGTGCTGGCCCACTCCATCGAAACGTATACGAAAGCAATCTACCCGGTCGTCGAGCCGTGGAACGAAGTGGACGAAGACAGCCCGCTTCAATTGCTCGTGAAGGTGGACGACTTCCGCGTCACGCTCCGCTCCCTGCCGGGCATAGACAAGCTGTACGCGCACGCTATCTGGAACTATTGCGGACACGACCCGAAGCTGTGCGTGCAGTTCGTGACTGACCCGTCTAGCGCGGGTCTCGTGCGCGGCTTCGGAGTGAAGAAGATTGCCAACGTGCGCGCGTACCTGCGCCTTGCGCCGAGCGAACTGTGGACAGTGGTTGACCGCACGGACGAGGCGCTCTCTGCGCCCATGCCGGAAGAAGCGAAGGAGTGACCATGACGCTGCGTGACCTGATCGCGAAGTGGCGAGAGCAAGCGGCGAGTGAGCATCTCAAGGCGTCGGCAGAAGTCAAAGCCTGGCGCAACCAGCGCGGCCTGATGCTGACGCAGTGTGCGGACGAACTCGAAGCGTGGCTGAACGCGGAAGAGACGCGCACGAGCGAGATGCTCAAGAATATGTTTGTGGAGGATTGACATGCCTGACCTGACCTACGAACCCGTGGACGAGAACGACACGACGATGCTCCCCAGCGTGAAGCTGAACGGGCGCAACGATGATACGCGCCTGGCTCCCGCGTCACGTCACTTGGCCTTCTGCGACCTGGTGCAGAGCGTGATGAACGAGGCGCAGTTTGAAGTGTTGACGGGCCACGTGCCGCAGCACGCCATACGCTACAAGCCGAAGGGCGGCAAGAACATGCCCTACGTGCCGCACGGGTACACGCGCGACCAACTCAACAAGGCGTTTGGCTTCGACTGGGACTATCGGGTGCTGCCCATCTTTGGCGGGATGCCCTATATGACGGGCACACTACGCGAAGGGAAGCGCGAGTACACCACGCTGACGGTCTGCGGTGAGTTGACGGTGCGCATCCGTGACCCGCAGGACGTGACGCGGGTACTCAGCACGATTGTGAAGCAGGACTTTGGCTCACTCGCCTTGCGGGACGGGATGGAGTTTGGCGATGCGCTCAAGGGCGCGACGAGTGACGCGCTCAAGCGGTGCGGCCTGGGGCTGGGCATCGCGCTCGATCTGTACTACAGCGATGCGGATAGCGCGGCGGCCTATGCCCTGTCGCAACGCATCCAGAAGGTGCGCGACCTGTCCGAGCAGGGTCAGACGCCAGTCGAGATTGCGTCCGCTGTGGGCGTGGACGTGTCCCAGGTCAAGGCCTGGCTGACGGGGTGAGACCCTTCGGCATGTCGCCTGACGTGATGCCCCACGGAGTACAACGCCGACGAACACGTGGCTGGAAGACGCCCGTCAACACGATCTACGTTGGGCGGCGTAGTCAGTGGGGAAACTACTGTAAGTCGTTGGCTGAGTTTGAACGGGAGGCCGAACATCGCGCGCAACTTGACTCCGAATGGCTGGAGCCGTTGCGTGGGAAGAACTTGAGTTGCTGGTGTGAGTTAGGCGAGCCATGTCACAGAGACATTCTGCTCAAGTTAGCGAACCGGTAGTGCCTAACGTGACGCCCACGACCCGCTGCGCGAACTGCGGGCACATGCAGATGAAGCATCAGCGCGTGGTCTATCACGTCGAGACCACGCGCGGGCAGAGCCAAGTACGCTCGTCTGTTGAGCCTTGCGCTTGTCAGTCCCGTGCCTGCAAGTGTGAAGCCTTCCTGTACCGTGCCCCACGCAAGAGAAAGAGAGTGAAACCATGAGTAGCACACCGACCCTGGATGCTGCACTACTTGAGTTTCAAAGGGTGAAGGCCGAACGTGAACAGCGCCAGGCGCTTGACCGCCTGCGCGCCGAGCGGGACGCCCTCGTTGCCCAACTCGCGGCGCTGAGTCAGGCGGCGCAACCATTCATCCGTGTTTACAACAGGCTGGGAAAGCCATTGGACACGTCAACCTTCTTTAGCGTGACCCTGGCGTGGTCAGATTGGGATGCGTTGGGTAGAGTTCTCGCCGCTCTCCCCGAGGCGGCCCGCGACCTGCTGGCGGAACTCGAACAGGGCCGCGCCGCTCTGGACGATTTGAAAATCATCCACGATGCCATCGGTCAGCCAGGCGCGAACCCAGCCGACTCGGTACGCGACCTGCTGGCGCGGCTGGCTCGCCTTGAGACAACGGGATATTGCGTATACTGTGGAAAGGAAGCGCCCCGGAAAGAGATTGCTGAGCATATCCTTGAGTGCATCAAACATCCCTTAGGTGAACTGAGTCGAAAATACGAGTCGGAACTCTCGCGCCAAACCACCGCCCTGCGCGCGGCGCGGGCAGTGTGCGAACAATGGCGTACCGCTTACGTTTCAAAAGAGTACGAAGGCGACGAGCGTGAAACAGGCTACGTCGAAGCGTTGCATCGAGCAGCAGAAGAGTTGCAAGACGCGCTCGCCCCGGCCGCCGCGCCAGATTCAGAACCCAGGCGAATGACCCCATGACCGACAAGCCACACGAGTGTCCGGCGTGCGGAAGTCCGGTATACCGAGAATACGGCGGCGGGGACAGCAAGTATCGTCCTACCGTTGAGTTTAGTTGCTTTGCGGCCATGTCGCTCGCAAATGGAGAGTGGATCGTGAGCAAGACAGAATGTCGAAATGTCACCTATAAAAATATGATGAAGCTGCGCGAACAGATCACGCAGTTGACCACCGCGCCAGAAGGAGAGTGAACAATGAACCGACACGAGTTCTTCAAGAAACGACTGACCGAGTTGGGACTCTACGATGCCGATGCAGACTATGGGGACATGATTGGGAAATCGGTCGAGCAATTATCGGAAATGTTTTCTAGTCAGGGTCACAGCGGGATGTCCGCTCAGATCACGCTGGCTGTGTTCATGCAGTTGATAGATGAATGGGAGAAAGGGATTGCACGATGAACCCTGACTACACGCGCGGCTTCGCGGACGGGGCGCGGGCGATGCGGGAGGCGTGCCGACGTTTGGCAGAACAGCTGGATGCCGAATACGCTCTGGTGGCAGAATCTATCGCTAAACTCCCGCTCCCCGCCGCGCCGGTTCCGCTCGGCTCCATCCATGATGTGCCCATGCTCTGCCCGAACTGTGGCTGGCAGGGAGCAGTGAGCGAGTGCGAGCCGGATGTGGACGGCGACGGCTCGCTTGGATGCCCGACGTGTCAGGCTGTCGTGCGAGACGCCGCGCCGGAGACGGGACAGGACGATGACGTGCGTCTACCACGTCTGCCGCTTTCACGTCAAAGCATGACCGCGAGTTCCGCCCTGACCGACGCCGAGTTGGAATTGCTCAACGAGGCCCGCGACTGCATTGACGCGGGCAAAGCAGGACACACCGACAAACGCCATTGCAATTGTGTGCGCTGTCGGATAGACGCGCTCCTGGCCCTGCGCGCGAAAGGAAGCGAACGAAAACTGGTGTCGTTTCCTACGCCAGAGGAGCGCAATCAGTGGCGAGACGATTCGCCCTGGCCGAACGAGCGCGCGAAAGGCAAGACATCGTGAGACTTCT
>ERZ1292642.897-Hain-H14-01um-R1-897-length-15163-cov-8_pt1 | contig 15163 bp, 23 predicted proteins | sample MGYA00564403_ERZ1292642 | MGnify/ENA primary metagenome ERZ1292642 (study PRJEB36523, sample SAMEA6512643) | groundwater metagenome | collected 2019-01-09 | study: AquaDiva: Metagenomics assemblies of 32 groundwater samples | reverse complement strand
GAAATGTTAAAGAACCGGATGTTATCCTGACCAGAGTCGTTGGATCTTCCGATTCCCAATATCCAGTCAGCTTCAGCTTGCTTAGATGTTTTCGCTTCAGCAACATGCGACATAGTAAGCCACTTAACCCCTTCTCCGGTACCATCACTCTGACAAATACCGATAACCGCACAGCCCCGTTTGGCAAGTTCCCTTGCCCATTGGTATATTCTGCCGTATACCAAGTCTGGTCGGTCGGCGTCGAATCCTTTGATTTTATCAATTTGGTCAAAAACAATAAGCTGTGGTTGCATACGTTCAACAACCAATTCCACGTCTTTACGATGAATCGAGGCGTCGTCATAGATGTGAAGAAGTCCTTTAGTGGCTTCACGATAGGCATTTAATGTGGCTTTCTTGTCTTTCCAAATTTCGTCCTGAGTAATTCCCAAGGCTGCTTGGAAAGTGCGTAAGCGAACTTTCTCACCCTGCTCTTCATTGTTAAACCAAACAATTGGGTTGGTAGCCTTGCTAGCCATGTACGTACATTGGTCGGCCAGGAACGTGGTCTTGCCAACTTCGGGCCTAGCAAAAATAAAGCCAAAATCACCCCTACGCAAAGGCCCCAGACTACGGTTAAGGCAATCCAAGCGCCAAGGTAGGCCAGTGCCTCTGATGGTGTGGGATTCAAGGACAAATAGATCATCTGTTACGAAACAACGTGAATCCGATTTGGAAATCTCTTCATGTGCCGACTCCATTTGCTGAAAAATCTCGTGCAGTGAGGACGCAGGTCGTCTACCTTCTGAGACCTCCAAAGAGGCCAAGGCAAGCTGTTGAGCAAGCGTTTTCTCTCGTGCATTCCCGAGTAGTGCGACGATGTGTTCATCTTTAACATCCACAGTCCTCATTTGGTTAATTAGACTAAATATAGCCTCTTTTTCTACAGCCCGCATTTGTGGGTAGGCTGTAGCCACCATAACAGAGAGTTCATCAAGAGACTTGTCTACATCAGGATATTTCTCATGGAGCAAAGCAACGCTGTGCTCCACTATTTTTAATTCCCGCATTTCTTTAGGTATCTTTAGATACCTAGCATATTGTTGGTAATTCTTATAGACTAGTAAATAGCGTAATATGGCTAACTCAGGTACGCTCATTATTCTCCTGTGCTCCGTTCAGCATGCACACTACGCACACTATATATTATACATTACCCCGGAGGGGTCTGCTTTATTCGCTTTAAGTTGGGCTTAAAGCTCATAACTATAAATCAACTGCTTGTAATATATTATACCAAGCTTTGAGATTCTTGTCAAGTCTTTTCTTTTAAGCAGGCTCAATTGCGCCCATTGGAAAAGGGTCATTCTCACTCCTAGATGTCTCTGGAATGTGGGGTAATTGGGTGTTATCTATCCTGTCTACCCAATAGAGATCGTTAGTAGCCATCTTTCTGACGAAACTACGTCCAAGGAGCCTATTGAGCTTGTTATACAGGGGTCTAGACCACCTGTTTGTTCTATTCATCCAATCGGTATAGGTTTCAGCCGATTTGGGCAAGATGGCAGCATTCTCTCCTAGAAACACATTGTCGTTGTCCGACAGGGGTTCTGGATCGTAATCCACCCCGGCCACCCTTTCATACCCATCAGTTGCTTTCATCATATGGGCAGAAGAGGCAGTAATAAACTCTCTAATAATCTCTGATGTGTATTTCTTGGGGTCTAGGGCTGAGAAGATAGAAAACGCAGGAAGGAATTGGGAGGCCCGTAGGGCCATTTTAACGGATTCTACACGTTTGTCGGGGTCTAGCCATAGACCCACTGCTGAAAAGCGCTCTGAGAGCTTCTTGAGCATTCCTAGAGCCATTGTTGATCCCCATATAGGCATTGCTTGGTAGACCCGCCCCACTTTAATGGCTGAAAGCAAGTCTTCGGTAAGAATTAGGGTGTCTTCTTTTTTGGGTTTAGCGGTTCCCGTAAAGTACATTATATCAGATTTTGGGCCATATGTCAAGTATTTCTTTCCTTGCTGATTTGCTAGGTAGTTAACCGAGAAGTTACGTCCCTGCCACATCACTAGATTGCCGTCATCATCAAAGATTGGCATAATGAGTAGTTCATGTGTCTTGCTGTAGCCCATACGGTGCTTCTCTATTTCCCAAGTGAATATGCCGTCGGATTTTAACCAACTTAATGCGTAGTTAGGAATGTCTGTTGTATAGTCCTTCGGAAAATTCAAATGATTATCAGGATCAGAAGAGGGCACTTCCATCACTGGTGAGCCCTTCATATAGGCATCAATTTCTGACAAGTCTTTCTTCATTTTGTCAAGTTTTTTATCTGTCGTTGCAGCAACATAATAGCTACAAGAAAAGCACCACTCATGTCCGTCGTCATATACAGCTAAGTTGTCCTTGCTTGTGTCCAAACCCTGGGCAGCACATGCTGGGCATCTAGTGTGATAGTAGTTTCGGCTACCCGAGGCGTTTCGTCTATTGGGAGAACTCATCGCCGTCTTTGTCCACATTTTGTGAGGCGACAATCTCGTGGGCATTCAAACCAAAATATCCCCATTCATCCTGAATGTATGTCGTATATGGTTCAGGAGTTTTAAAATCAGTTAAAATGTTGCCTTCTGGTTGAAAGTAGTCTTTAAATGTAAATACATCGTTTTTGTGTGGATACTTAATTTGACAATCTCCGTTAGTGCATTCAAGTGGTTCGGTAGTTTGTATCTTTTTACCACAAGTTTTACATTTAACTTTCATATTCATCGTCGTTTGGCAGTTTAACAGGGGTGGTTGGTTCATCGGCCTCGAAGTCAACAACGTCTTTTGTGGGATCATAGAGTCTAAAATTTTCCGAGGTATCAATGACATCCATAATAGTAGCCAAACAATGAGGACACAAATCCAGAAACTCACCACTAGCACAACCACGACGAGTTGCTTCAAAATCTGTAAGCTCCACATCACAGGCTTTACACCTCACGTTGACACCCCATAGAGGCACTCATGGAAGTTGTCCGGCAAGCACTACAATGTTGTTTCCTGAATTTTCATTTCTGTAGGGCTTACAGAGACTTCTGAATCCGAAAGAAAGGAAAGTTTTCCTAAGCCATCTATAGTATTTTATATCATATTCACTATTTTCGCTAACGCGGGTAGGAAGACCAACTATTAGTATTCGTTTATCCCCAGCAGCTCCTTTAATAAGTGAAGCAAGAGCACTTTCCAAAAGATTGTTGTCTCGTCGATGGTCAATCCAGAAACGAAAGAAGTCCGTTAAATTAAGTTCGGTGACACCACAGCACATAAGTCCATGGCTAAGATTCATAAACCTATCATCATCACCATCACCAGAATCATAGAACACCTCACCCCACGCTATCTCTATCTTTTCGTGTTTTAATGCTTTCTTGAAATGCTGATTTAACTTACAAGAATTATCCATTTAAATAGGCTTTAAACATTGTTACATAGTTGGTGAGGGTTTGTCCTTCAATGCCGGGAGCAGTGTTAATTTCGAACAGGGAAAGTCCATATTTCTCATGCCATCCAATGTCCACTGCTCCAAAGTCTAGATTTAAAGCATTTAGTGCCACCTCGGACACAGAGATTACTTCATCTGGCACTTTAATGTCTTCTCTACAAAACACCCAGCCATTGTGATGACTTCTGATGTATTGGTTAAAAGTGTCATCCTCGACACCATTGCGTCTCTTTTTCTGTTGGGCATCAACAAAACCAAATCTACTAGACACATGAATACGAAACTCAGCTTGTTTCGGTTTATACCGAGTATATAGCGGAGCAGGAACCACTTCATCGGGAGTCGTAGCTAAGGTTATCCCTCGTCCACTGTTGGCGCGAGTCAGACCCCTACAAACCACAGCATTCATTAACTTCCCATAAATAGGATTTGCTAGCCAGCCCTTGGCCACATTAATGTCTGTAGTCCATTCAGGTAGTGCCGCAGGCATCACTGTTTGAAGTTGCCTGAATGTTTCAATTTTGTTTGATGCAATGGATACAAACTGGGGTTTATTCAGAGTGGCCCGCATTGACGCGGTGGTCGCCCAAGTTGGCAACCTACTATTTCCCCAATTAACAACTAGATGGTTGTTGAAATGTCTATAATTGCCAGTCATTCGTACACGCTCTATGCCCAAGGCATTGGCAAGCAACAGGGCTGACTCAGAGCCCATCATATAGGGGTACAAGACTAGTCTATTGAACAAGGTGTACATCCATTGTCGGTTTCCGTGCTGCAACTATAGATTGCTGTAAACACGTTTTGCACAAGAGTCTCCAAGTGTTGTCACTCTTTTTCCTAACGATGGATTCAGAAACATCGGCTAAATCCAAACTTGTTTTACACTTACTACATGTTTGCACCTTCAACACGGCTTCCAATTCTTCCACATTGACCGCTTTACTTCCAAAATCTTTCAGAAATGTACAAGGCTTTAAATTTCGTACAAAGAGCATTGGTACACCTTGGTGTCCACGCCATTGCTGTACTGTGGCAGAAAATTGTACTCCCTTGGAGGCTTTCTCAAGTATTTCATTCACACCAAGACCCAACGGAGTACAGGCTCTAAAAATTATTTCTTTATCTATTACATCGTTAACTACAGGGTGCCCCAACAAAACATTGGCCCCATTATACATTTCGTAATTGTCAATTTCAACAACAACTGTATCTCCTGCCGATACTTTTAGCTGCAAGATTTTTCTTTGCAACATAGTTGTAGTGTCATAAGAATCAGGGTAGGAACGGGCTCTAGGTACAATTGGATAGGTTACAAGAGCTGGTTGTGGTGGTGTCCAATTGGTGTATTCTTCATACGCAACTTCGGTATATCCTTTTTCTAAATTCTTTAAATCGAAACACAAAAGTTTTTCTGGTTCAAGCAATTTGATAGATTCGTGTTTTCTTCCTTCGCGTCCCATTAACCAAATGGGAAGGCCCGCTTCCGACGATACAATGAAACATTCAGGGTAAGCAACGAGAAACAGTGGTCTTTCGTCATTTCTAGCTAAACTTAGTGTTTTGTCCTTCTGATCGAACCACACTAGAGCATAAGCCCCATTGATTCGTTTTAGACCTTCTTGTGCATGGTGTTGTGCTAGAGCTTTAGCAATTGCCATGCTATCAACCTCTACCTCTTTAGAAATATCATCCGCATTTCTCATGATACCATTATGCACTAAGTAAATATGTTCGTCCCTGAACGGGTGTGCATTGTGCGGAGATACAGAGCCTTTAGTTGCTTTTCGATTGTGACCAACTACAATCTGGTAATTACCATTAATTCTTTTTCTAAACTTTTCGTAAGAACTGGAAGGAACAAACCTATAGCCATCAATGTCACCTTTAATCATGTCTACAACACCCGCTGAGGTAACACCAAAAGCCCCTGTAGAGTCGGCCCCTCTTATTGAATCCATCCTCAATAGATCAGAAAACACATCATCAGCGAAGAACGGAAGCTTTGCGCCTCTACCAATAAGGGCAACTATGCCACACATGGTCTATTCATCCTTGAACTTTGGGGCTGCATATGCTATCGGTTGTAGTAAATGATAGTAGTGTTGTTGAAATCCTTTAGAGACAATCAAATCATACACAATTGGATCATGTTTGAGCAAGAGATAGAATTTCTCCAAAGTCATTGAAGGGGCAATGTCTTTCTTGAGGAAAGATAGACACTCTTTCTGTGTCTTACTAAGTTTTGAAATGTTAGACACTTCTGTTTTAAATAAATCATTAAAGTTGCTCTCTAGGTCCATAGTGGACAGCACACGACTGTGAAACACATTGTTTAAAGCACAATTCTTAATGACATACGTGGTGTTTTCCATGTCTTTTAACAAATTTGATGTGTCTAAATAGGCAGCAAGGTCTCCGAAAACCCCATCTACAAACCCTCTATATTGGCTGTTGGTATTAAGACCAGAAATCTGTTTGACAATCTCTGTTCTGTGAAATTTGTACGCATAAATCTTAAGTCTCGACAGCATGTCCATCCAAATGAGCAATTTGGTTACATTATTAGTGCCACACATTTGTCGAAACTCGACTGTTCCAAAGTTGGCTATTGGCAATAGGTTATAAGCACTATATTTAGACCAATAGTCTTCTATCGAAGACAGGAAAGACACCATGTTTTTGGCTTTATTGACTCCGGCTAATCCCAGAGATTCACTAATCGGAACACAGAAAATATTTTTACGTCGTTCTTGACTGGCGAATTTAAACAATAGATTCTCTACTGCCCCATATGTAAAAGACATCCCGTACAGTTGGGACAGGGTCAATTGTCTGACATCCAAATGCACATGAATGGATGTACGAGAACTAAAATCCACTGAATCATTTAATCCATTGAACAGTTGTGTTAATGCAGGTTGTGTGTATCTAAGAGGCATGGCACTAGTTTTAAATTCCCGTCCGTTGTTCCTTAAAGATCCATCCTCATGAATAGACCAAAATCCTAGTGTAATGTTAGGATCAATGCGAAGTACATTCTCCACTTCAACTTCGATACCAACAAGACTCTGTGAATCTTTGAATTTATATGGGTATGGGGGAATTAGTTCGGTATGTTGAGTTAAAAACTTATTAGCAAATTCATTGCTTAGTTTTGATGGCGGATGAACATCAAATAGTTCTTGTACCGTGGTTTTTTCTAAATCAATCTGGCCGGGTTTTAGTTCTTTTCTTGCTTTACGCACCGGCGGTAGGTGCCTAGGTATCTCCACGAATTCATCATTTGTGTTTGCAAAAAACACTCCTGCCGGGATTTGCGGTGCGGGATTTTCAGGCATCCAATTCCACTCTTAGGGGCAAAGTTGCGTGAGCAACATAATCCAGCACTTCTTGCAGCGCGGCTTCGTGTTTAATCGTAACAACATTCAAATCACATTCTCCTATGAATCCGAAAGATGAACACAGTAAATAACGCTGTTGACTTAGGTTTGAAAGACACACCGCGAATTTTGGACTAATTGCCAACACTTGATATTTTGGTAGGTCTTTAATGGCATCAAAATAGTTTGGATACACCGGATTTAACATGGATTTAACATCCATAAAATTCCAATTGCTACGCCATAGAGAACAGCCCCTCCCACTTGCAGCATAGAGATCAATTATAGGACACATCAATTTGGAATTCTCTATGGAGAGCGATCGTTTGTATTGTTTCTTTGCAAGTCTGACATATAAAGTTCCAGGTATATTGCTTCCTTTAATTTCTCTGTTAAAGAAGTGGGTATCAAAGAGCAGTGGAACAACACCATCATCATAAACACATTCTGTTTCCGTACCATTTTGATCTGTGTAAACTATATACATTACTTTCTTATCGTGATGATAATAAAAGTTGCTAACTACAATTAAATCCTTTTTATACTGTACAAATGTATCTTCATACTTACGACGCAAATCATCTTCTGTTTCAATGTACATAACTAATCAACTATTTCTAAATTATAGTCAGCAGCAAGTTGTTGACAAATGAAAACATCGGATTCGTCAATACATTTTTGTATCTCAGTGCCAATGGCGTTAAACAAATGGTCTAACATCTCTCTGTCTTTATAGGAGAGCACCCATTCATAAGCTCTAATCGTCTGTTCATACGCCCATCTAGAAAGACTTGGTGTTTTAATCCAGAAATTAGAGAGTGTGCGGTATTCAAATCCATATGGGGTAATCCGATGCGCGCCCGCTTTTCCATATAGTTGCCTTCGATGCAGATCGTCATCCATCAGAACGGAGGGCACACCCAAATACAAATCCATTGCTCGAACAAAGTCTCGGGATGTAAATTTTGTCTTTACCGATGGTTCCATTAGCCCAACATGAATGTGTCCACCGCATGAGCGAAGATTTTTGTCTACCGCATGCGGACGTGGATTCATTTTTCCTGTCCATGCATTAAAATCAGGATCACATCCGAAACTCAGTGCTTTGGGATCGAGTAATTCATAATCAGGAAATACAGCAGACGCGGCTATACGAAGTCGAAGACCCATAGGGGCTACATTGTCTGCAATGCGTTGCTTGGCCCATACAATGGACTCAACAAATTGATCTACATCTCTAGCGGGAGGGATGTTAAATTCGGCAGCTACATTGTCTTCTTGGACGAAGAAACCGTCACGCCCGAGGGGCAAAGGATCGCGTTTCGATCCCCCTACTCGCTCAATGGCAGAACGAACTGCGCCAGTTGCTTCGGTCTCCAAGAACAGTTCTGGGTCAGCACCAACAAGGGGTTTAAGATGCACTAGCTTCTGCCTTCTTAAACAAAGCTATCCATTTTTCATAAGTAGGTGCAAAATCCCCAACATTTTTCCAATAAATACCGATGTCTCGTTCTTCATCGGGATAGTTTCGATTGCGCGTGGGCTTACTGAATTCCCAACCCGTTCCATGATTTTTAATTAGCTCATAATGAGGACCTCTTGTATTGTCTGATCCCACAATGAGTCCGATGTTAAGATAAACACAATAGGCTTCTAACATTTCGACATATAACTTTTTTACCCAATTCCAAGAGGTGTCTTGGAGTTTTACTCTGGGAGCAGTGATGGTACGTGCTCCACAATTGCGGGTAAAGTCCTCTAGATCCACACCTGCAAATTTGTATCCACCCACATATGTGGAGGGAGCAATTCCTTTTGGAACACCAACAAATGACATGTCATATTTATGACCCCGGCTGTTGGGATAAGCAGAAGTAAATCTTACAAGAATTTCATTAGTTGCTGTACTCATCTGATAGATTGAAAGACCATTTATGGTTGCTATAAGTTTTGGATCTTGTAATTCAGGGAGTAATAAGAAATTCATCTATAAGACCCTTGACGTGTGTGTTGAATGGGCATTGTTCATCCATCCACTCTGGATGTCCTTGTACTGCCAAACATTTAATGGTTGGAAACCATACAATTTCAGGTTGTTTCATTTCAATAGCAAGTTTACATTCATCATCAGTGAGACCACCATTTAATGTTCCTAATTCAAGGGGTTGGTAATGTTTTCCAGTTTCCTGTTCCCAAGAAAATGATGGCCTTGTCCATGCCAACAGTTCATGTTTAACATTCCACGGATACATCATTTGATGATGACAGGATGTTGTGTAGAGAATTTGCCCATCGTTTGTTTCAATTGAATGTCCACGACCGTGTCCAAGCACATCTTGAATTAAGATGCCGCCTGCGGCTGCACATCCCATTTGGGCACCTCTGCACACCCCAAGAATGGGAAATTTTAGATCAATGGCCCTCTGCATCAAATTCCATTCGGAAACATCACGACTGGATGGTGTGGCAGACACATAAGAACCTCTATTTGGACGACCATAGAGGGAAGGATGAATGTCTTCTCCCCCCCAAATAACCAAAATACCCGGATGATTTAATTCGTGAGGAAGAGAAACACGCTTCAATGTGGCTTCTGGATACCACGTATTAAGGGGATAAAAATCGTTAAATAAAGCTGAATAGACCCGCATTAGACGTTAGAACCTCGTTCTAACTTAGACATTAACCGCTGGGTTTGTAGTCGAAGATGTTGGATGTATCCATAAGTATTTCGCCTTCGTTGGAAGTTTCGTCTTCCCAATTAATAAAATCACTTATCCACCTGCCTTTCTCATCGCATTCGATGACCATGCCAAACTCTGATGCAATGTAACACCGAATTGTCGATGCAATGGGGTGTTGGAATGGAAGTATTTCGAATGGCCCCTCTGTCTTAAGGCGGTGCGACGCCAACTCTCGACCTAATTTTCTTGAAAATAGGTCTTTGGGGTGACAGCGTGCTATGTTAAAGAAAATGCCTTGAAGTTCTTCCGATAGCGTATATGCAATGGTCAATCCACCAGCAGGCAAAATGTTTAATTCATCGTCACATGCTCGAATGTGCATATATTTATGCACGACTTACTCCTGCTGCACGTATCTTTGATCAATGCATTCCAAGATTTCAGTGTCATCATCACAGAGGACTACATCTGGATCATGAAGTCCAGGATAGAATGTATCCATGAACAACTTACCAATGTGTGGCGAGCCAAAGCTTATAAGATTGTAGACCCCTTTGTAGTAGTCATCAATAAAACTTAAAAAGGAGTGTCGATCAACACGCTTTTCCATCACATTACCCAGACCAAGACAGAGACCTAGACCTAGACCCAGACCTACACCCAGACCCAGACCTAGACCCAGACCAAGACCCAGACCCAGACCTAGACCAAGACCCAGACCCAGACCTAGACCCAGACCCAGACCCAGACCTAGACCAAGACCCAGACCAAGACCCAGACCTCACATTTTTTCTTCCAATCATTTTGACGCTCCTTCGGAGCTAATCATTTTACTACGCCAAAAGCTTCAATCATTCCAATCTGTAAATATAGATTGTTCGGAAGGGATTGTGCATCTTTCCAATTTTTTGAATCAAAACTTCCTGTTTCATAAACAATAGCAGGATTTTCTAATTTGATACATGTATCATTAACTCCAACTAGTTTTCCGGTGTAAATATAAACAGCGCAAAAACATGTGATGGTTTCTCCGAGAAGAGCAAAAAATCCCTCTTTTTCAACCTCTGTGACTTGCACCGCAACTTTCATGTTTGAGTTCCTTTCATTGGAATGTTTATTTTTTCACATTTCAAGTGAACAATGGACAGGCTATCTTCCAGCAACGCCGGTTTATCCTCTGTAAAGATGCGTAAAGCCTCATTTTCACACTCTTGCAATGACGCATAACTTGCAGTTCTTGAAAATAGAGTCAGATTTTTAACATCGAAAGCAGGATGAGTGGGCATCAGTGTGAGAAATACAATGAGTACATAGATCGTGTTCATGTTATAATGAATTATCTGTGACTATCGTTAGATTCACAAGCCCCACAATGCCTGCAAACAATCCAAAAAGAAGCGTTCTGTCGGACATTTCTGGAAAAATTGCTGTCATTATAAATATCATCGCCATCAATCCTAAATTGACTGTCGCAAATATCAAGTTAATTAGTTTCATTTCACACCCGCTGAAACATCTTCAAGTCAAACGAAATGTGATTTGGCATCTTAGCACTGGATTTATCAGGGAAATAGACTCTCGTAATGGTTTTGCCATTCTCTTCGACTTCTTTCAGTTCACCCTGGTATTCATCAATTCGTTCCTTCATCTGTTCTTTAAACGAAGTCCTCATTGTGTCTAGAAATTCATTCCGACGAATCACCATGTCTTGAATGCGAGAGCGCTTGAAGTGGTCGGCTAAAGCCTCCCCCTTTTTCGGGTCGAGGCGCTGTTCTTCCCACTGCCTGCGAATGTCTTCTGCTTCGGCATTGAAAGCAGGAACAATTTCATTGACAAGCTGTGTCGTGAGTTCCAAAACCACTGCATGACGATGTGAAGCGAAGGCTTGCGATTTACGGATGGTCATTTGACTTCTCCAGTAGTTACGTTACGAAAAGACCTTCTAATCCACAGATTGTCATCTGTGATGGTACATTTTACTTCAACCCAATCTACTGAATTGAAGTAAACTCGGACTCGTTTCCCAGCAATACAAGAAAATACGTGTTCTTCGAGCATTTTCGTGTAGTGCCGACTTGTGTCCACACTATAGTTTCCAATGGCAGGAGACAGCATTGGAGACCATAAGTATAACATCAATAAACCAAGCCAACGAAACATTAGGATTTTAACCATTTAGTAGAGTATTTGCTATCCAACCTAGACAACCCATTAAGTACAAGGATGTTGGGATTTCTGAAGGCACGTGCATGGACATCTACGACCCATCCACGCCTGTCGAGAAACTCGACTATGGCACCACTGCGGCTAATACCGGCTTCACAATGGGCATAAATATGGTGGTCTTTATGAGCAACGATAAAATCATAAATTTCTTTTAGCTGTTCTTGAGTCACTATTGGAAAAGCGGGATTTGGTTCTGTATTTGACGCGGTGTCCCAAAATGTTAGACACAACACATCTGCCCATTTACCATTTATTTCTGGAGGAACAGAATAGGGATCAGTGATGGAAATTAAACAAGCAACATTATTTGCAAACATGGGATAGAAATCCTTCACTTGTTCCCTAGAAAAACATCCTGTAAATTTGATGCCCTTATATTTATTCGGCATGTTCTTTGTTTTTACGTTGGGCAGGATGTGTTCCTGCTACCCATTCCATCTTTTTTCTTCGTCGGTGAGCACGATAATTCTCCTCGGATTAGCTAATTTAGTCAAATTTCCACTTCAACTGAAGACCTACTACACTGCTTGGGACTAGAATAATATTTACGCCTACATCCCTATATTCATAAGACAATGTAGGAAAGAAAAGGGGCACTACGCTGTGATTGTAACCGGTAGCAAGACCAAGCACAGCACCAACACGGAATCCGTAATCTCTAATAGGGGCATAAATGCCCCCGACATAAACCGTGTCGTGTCTGGTACTGTTCCGATAGATACCGGCTGCTGCTCGCCATGAATCTGTGAGAGTGTGTTCGAAACCCAGGCCCCAATTATTCTCATTGTAAAGAGTGGGTCGCTTGAAATGATAGGAATGAGTGAACAATGTGGCGTAGGTTTCGGCCTGAATAGCACCACTGCAAATGAGCATAACACCTAGAACAAAAACACGTATTGTCATTTGGTGATCTTCCCGCTCGCCGGTGCGGCGAGGAGCGCGGCCTCGACTCGCGCCAAAGCGTGATCCCACCCGTGCTCGTATCGTCCAACTGTCAATACTGGACCAGCGCGCAGCCTGCGAATTTCTTTCAGCACCTCGCTGCTCGGCTTGGCACGCACGAGCCGACCGGCTTCAACATCGAAACGCCACCACGTATTGTCTTTCTCGTGATAGAAACGGTCGCCTTCCTGCCAAAACTGCCATTGCGGGCCTTCATATTCACGAGCAAATGGCGTTTTCCCCGCCTCGCCGCTCGGCTGCGGCGTTCCAGCGTGTGACTGTGCCCCATCACTAAGCTGGAAAGCATCCTTGCCGTGCAGTGGTTCCTTCTCTCCGTACGTCACATCCTGCTGCGGGTTGGCGTAGAACTCCACGCTGGCAGACGGAGCTGCGCGGAGGGCGGCGTCCATACGCTGACGTAACTGCCGAATAGAGACGGTAAGGAAAGTTTGCGTGGCAGGCGTGTACTGCGGGTAAGGAACGTCCAACTTGGCGGCGAACATATCCCGTATTTCGCTCAGCAACTCCACCGCCCCGCTCGCCGGTTGTGATGCCACCTTCCCGCTCGCTGGTTGCGGTGGGGGCTCCGAGAGTAGCGCACGCTGTAAAGCGGCTTCCGTCCCTAGTGTTGCTGCCTTCTGGTGGCGTTTCCAGTTTTCGATTTGCTCTGTGGTCATTTCATCAGGACAATACTCAAGCATCAGCGCGTCGATTTTGGCTTGTAACTCGCCTGCGACCATCAGGGCCTCCTATAACAAGTACGGGTTATGTTAACAGGGGTTTCATACATGGAGGTAAATTCTACACCACGCTTCAATGTTATCCAGCTTTGTCCTGCTTTTTCCCAAAGAGGCTTATGGTGTGTTTTTAACGAAGGTGTTGCTGTTGAAAGAGCTGGTTTGAGTCCAGCCCTAGAGAGAGATTGTCGCGCAGCAATGATCTCTAGGCGAGATATGAAACGCTGTTTGCGTTTAATCACCACTCGGTTAGATACCCCAACACTGCACCAACGATTGTGCAGAAAACTATTAGAAAAACAAATATCCCTACTCCCTCACCAAATGTTTCTTCCATCCAGAGTATTAGAGCAATTAGGCCGATTAAACCAAGAATAAAACACAAACCAATTGTCGCACCGATTAAGGCATTCATTATTCCTCCTTGTTGATGGTGCCCGAAGGTTTCCTGTCGGAAGGCAAAGCAGGACTTGAACCTACACGCCTTCCGGCAGGGGATTTTAAATCCCCCGTGTCTACCATTTTCACCATTCGGGCATAATCATTCGGGCACGTTTCCGTGGTGTTCATAATAGACTCCCAGGAATATGCCCATTATTACAAAAAAGAGAATGAGGATCAAAAATTGTCCTAGAAAATCAATTAGCGGCATGAATTGATCCATGGCTGCTTCCTCTTAAAGTTTACCTTACGTCAGTAAAAGTTACAAGCCTTGTAACCTGTTTCTTTGCTGCATTGCAGCAAAAACAGACAACAAAAAGCCCTGCCCTTGTTAGGGGCAAGGCTTAGAGTTTCCTTCTCTTGCTTGTTACGCTGTGCCTTCCGCCGGAACAGCAGCGGTTAGCACGTCGAGCAGCACCTCGGACAGCAGGGCCGCGTACTTGGCACCCTTCGCCTTGACAATGCGCTCGGCATGGGCTTGCACTTCGTTCGTCATCATGTTGCCGATGGCCTGCGTGGTGGCTTTGGCCGCAATTTCTGTCATGCGGCCTTCCGCTTCGGCACCAGCGGCAAGAATCTCCGCTGCAAGCGGCTTGACCATGTTGCTGGCCAGCTTGTCTGCCGCTTTCTCGGCGTCACTCTTGAGCCTGCCCCCGTCGGCCTTGAGGTTGTGTTCGTCGAGCGCCTTACGCGCCAGACTCACCGCCTTGTGCCACCCGATGTTCACCAGCGCTTTGTCAAAGCCGAGAATGCACTTGAACGCGCCGTAAATCTGGCGCGCTTCGCTGGCTCTCACCTTCACCACGCCGTATTCCGCGTCGGTGGGCTTGTGAACCTTGACCGCTTCCGTGAGCAGTTTCCTGCCTTCGGTGAGGGGCAGGGCTGACAGACCGCCGATGATGGCTTGCAGCCTGCTTTGCGCTTCCGGGCTGTCTGGTACATCGGTGACTCTGACCAAAGCATCGGCCAGTCCAGAGGCCGTAAAGCCCGTGCTAACGATTGCAACTGCGGATAGAGCTTGTTTCATGTGGATACTCCTAGATTGCCCTTGCGGGCGGTTGGTGCATCACCCCCCGTTGTAGGGCTGAGGGCAGGAACCCTGACTAGCTTTCAGGTCACAGCCTGAAGGAGTCCAGTGTCAGACAGCACCCCTGCCTGTTAGTTCCACCTTTCGGTGGGTTTTCCCGCTCTTTCAGGTTACAAGGTTGTAACCGGGGAAGCAGGTGCTAGCGAGCATAGGGCGCTTGAGTGTTGGACAACAGCCTATAGGCTAAGTT
>ERZ1292642.896-Hain-H14-01um-R1-896-length-15163-cov-8_pt1 | contig 15163 bp, 13 predicted proteins | sample MGYA00564403_ERZ1292642 | MGnify/ENA primary metagenome ERZ1292642 (study PRJEB36523, sample SAMEA6512643) | groundwater metagenome | collected 2019-01-09 | study: AquaDiva: Metagenomics assemblies of 32 groundwater samples | reverse complement strand
CATTTTCTCTCACGGTAGACGTGATTAAGCTCGTTAGGAAAATGAATTCAATTGCCAAGGAGCTTTTGGAGAACGAGGGGAAGCACACAGCGACTAATCGGTTGCGCAGTGAGATGATTGATAAGACCATAGCGGGGGCGGAGGCAATGGCGCGGGAGGTGTGGAAGGAGGCGAAGAAGGCGGATGAGGAGGCGGCGGAGATTGACCGGCTTACAGAGCAAGAGACAAGGACTTCCTGGATTCCCGACTCTAGGTGGCGAGTTCTGGCGCCGGGGACAGACAAGCAATGCCAATTGACCGGCTTTTGGCTTTGTCCTAAGAAGGCCGTGGCTGAGCTAGAGAAGAAGCGGAGCTGGTCTCATAGGATGCGTAACTTCAGGGGTTCTTATTCTGACTATTACCAATGGTGGGCTTACTGTGAGGACCATCTCTACGGGAGACGCATCCAAAACGGGTGCGTGGAGAAATTGTCATGACTTCAACGGCAGATGGCATAATCATATTATGTGACTTCAAGCTCTTTAACCAGAAGCCCGTCAAATGGGCGCAAGCCCTTCGAGAGGGGGTCTGTCCAAAGTGCGGAGGGAAGGTCGAGGGGTTGAACATGGGCCTCTTCTTCGAGATGGATTCGATGTCTGTCTACTATCGCTGCCTCATCTGCAACAGAATCTACGACTGGCCTCATTCTTATATTGCTAGAGGCAAACGAGGCGGGTGTTGTGTGTCCCTATCAGAATTTGCTCAGGCTTCCCGTCGTGGTTTATTCCCGCCTACATAACTGCTGTGGAGGATTGGCACGAGCGCGGCGGGCGCGACGAGAAGGGCAGGTTTGCATCATATCCAGCAGGGGGGAAGCGCTATGACTGAGAGCCACTCCGTCAAGGGAGAAGCCTTGACCGAAATCCTGGACCTCCGCAAGTGCGGCTGGCACCCCAATGGCGATTGGCGTGGCCTCTCATAGTTACCCCTTAACCAAGAGGAGAGAGAGATGAACCAGTCAATCTCCACGTGTTCTGAGGCTTGTTGGCTTGCCAGACAAGATGTCTGTCGATGCATCTGCAATGGTACAAATCACGGGTGCATGTTAGTCAATGGGGCGCCCCTGCCAGGACGTACCAAGCGGGTCAAGGACACTCGTTATCGCCTTGTGGCTGTACTGAAATGGGAGCAGCGCTTTGACTATCGCCAGCTAGAACGTAAAGCGCATTGGGCTTTTCAAGTAGTCCCTAAAGGGTGTGCTTGGTCCGAAGCCCGCGATGCCGGAGCAGGAGCCCAGTTTGCATGGATTGAGGACACCTTCTCTCTAGAGCAAGCGACAATCGAGATGGACGCAGCCAAGGCTTATGAAGACACCCAGTATAAAGCCTATCATCTCAGAGAGTGTGATGGTGTAACGATGCACTACAAGTATCCCAAGATTGCCTCGCCTTGCGGCGAATCTGGACAGCACAACTAGGTTGCAGGCACAGGGGCAGTAAGTAAAATGAAGTTCACTTTCAAACATACTGTTTGTAGCAAGAAAGATAAAACTTAGCGGGGCATGAGTTAAAAGATGCTTAGTTATTTTTGTTCTAGCTGTCAAATGTATTTTAGAGAGGCAGAAATTCTATCGAGGAAATGTTGCCCCGAATGCAAAGAAAACACTAAGCCAAGACTTGTTTTAAACGGCCAAATTATGGGAGATGATAAATAAATGAGAGTGTTAAAGCCTATTTACTTTTCCAAGGAAATAGTATATAATATAAATAGGTAAATATAGTTAAACGATACAGCGAAAGGAGGAGGGACACAATGTACGTCATAGTTAACCCAAAAACACTAGCTCAATATTATGGTGGTGTGTTTTTGACACAAAAAGGAGCAGAGAAAGCAAGGGACGGAGGCTTGGAAACCTATGGCATTACCACGGACTTCAAGATATACAAGTTGGTAGAGGCAAAGGCGACACTTGTAGAAGCCACCAAACCCATAGTAACAAAGGGACTTCCTGAACTTTTGACGCAAGAGGAGATAAAGGTAATAAATCGGCAAATCAAAGCTGCCGCCAAGCTCGCAACGCAGACAGAGTGACGGGCGTAGTTGGCATGGGACCCAGGAGGGATAAGGTATCGGCATGAAAGGAAATGATATGCAGATACATAGACGATCCCTCGTTAACGAAAATCAAACCCTTTGCACAAAAGCTGGGGCTAAAGCTGACCTACCTTCTCAAATAACTTGTAAAGATTGTTTAGATAAGCTAAAGATCTTGATACTAATGACCATAGCAGGAAGAATTTGAACATTGCCAAGGCCACCTGGGCAGGCAATAAGACCCCAGCAGAAGGAGGTAGAAATGAAATGATCTATATCAAGCCGTGGGCAAAAGGTAAAATACATATTACACTTGACCTGGATAGTCTGTACACATACTGCAATCTTGGACAAAACATACCATTCTCAGCCCTTGTTACAAAAGAGAGGGAGCCAATGTGTATCACTTGTCTAAGACAAACTAAACATTTAAGGGAGATCAGTCTATGAGCAGCTTAGACTTCTATCATTCTCATCAAGATGAACTAGTGGAGAAATATAATGGAAAGTATATTGTTATCAAGACTGAGGAGATCCTTGGGATATATGATGATGTCTCTACTGCTATGGAGGAGACTCAGAAGCATCCATTTGAGACCTTCCTGGTGAAGATAGTATCTAAGGAAGATACTAAAGAACTTCCCCATGCTGTGTTCATAGTCCACTTCCCCGTGTTGCGTTCATAGTCCAATAATAATCTAAATATACAGTTGTCTGATTGGGAGGCCACGAGGAGGAATAGGCGAGATCATGAGCAAGTATTTCTCTATTACTAAAAATGACTAAATTGTTTTTCTTTAGAGTGACTTTTAGTAATTCTGTTTTTAGTTCGGTGTCGGTTTTCTCAGGAGTATATAATACTAGATTATTTTCTAGCTTGATTACTAATTAAAATCTGGGTATGGAAAAAATGGTAATGTTTAGTAAAAGGAAGATATTTTTCTTTGTATTTCTGGTATTTCTAGCTGGGTGTTCAAATTCTATACCTATTGCAACCGTCTCTATTAAATCTGAATCAATAGAAATACCAATAGTAGTAGAAGAGTCCTTACATTCTATTCATATTCCTTCCTCTCCCTCTTCTCCCAGTGCTACTCCGCCCTTTCCGATACCCACAATATTTGTTCCTATGGTTAAGAAACTAGATGTTATAGTATATTTAGAAAATACATCAGAAGGATATAAAACTTTAACAACAAAGATAATCAATGTAGGAAATGCTGTAGTAGGTTTTGAGGTAAGTGTTTTTGCTTCTGGCTATACTACAATGAACCAAAGAGTTGTTTTTAAATTTCAATGGAGCAAAGACAAGATTGAAGTAGGAGAAACAGTTTACTTCCGCTATTTGGTAGAGGAGCCGTATCCTGTGCTCGATGAAAATCAAACAAAAATTAAGATAGACAATCTGTTTTTATATTAAAAGCGATTCAAATTTCCAGATTTGGATACTAGGGGTCTGTCTAAAAATGTAATGGTCTGAAATATAGTATAATATATCTATATGAGATAAAGGAAACAAATGTAGAATTTATCAGAAGCCACTGAGTAGATAATAATAGGAAAGCCTCAGGAAAGAAAAGAGATCCTGGGGTTTTTTGTTGTTCAAAAACTGGTCGGAAATGGCTAAGACCAACCAGAAAGACAAAATGGTAACATAAAAAAATAAGGAGTCGAAACAAAATAAATATGACAGATGAAATGGATGCTGTACTTGCTAATATCACAAAGAGCCAAGAAGGAATTGCTGCAGGACTAGGAGCTGTTGCAGAGTTTCTAACAAAACAATATGATAAAGAGGAAGAGAGGAAAGAGGCTGAAGCACTAAAAGTAGCAGATGAAGAAGAAAAAGAGAAAGAAGAATTAGAGAAACAATCACTTGTAAAAGCTGTCACCGATGCAGTTATGAAGCAAATTACAAATCCAGCTGTGTTAAAGCAACTTCAGAATCTCCATGGTGATACTGCGTTCAAAGTCTCTGGAAAAGATACATGGCCAATGTCTTCGCGGCCTGCTGCAGAAGATAAAGAGACTACTGCAAAACTAAGAAATGAAACAGAAGAAGTACAGAAACCTATCCAAGCAATGCAGAAACAATCTCCTGTTGAAGAGGTAGCACCTGAATTAGACGACGATGTTCATCCAGAAGAATGTCGGTGCGAAAATTGCCCAAAGGGTATTGCAGTAAAGGCTTCAGAGTTTCCAAAGGAAGAAGATAAATTTCCAAAGCAAGAGGCTGAATATCCTGAAGATATGAGAGCAATGCTAAAGAACTTACAAAAGCAAAATTCTGTGTTAACAAAAGAGCTTATTAATCTAAAGAAATCTCAAGATACTCTGGTAAAGAGTTCTGTTAAAGGGGCTTTAGAGAAAGTAGGTTTTAGAGAAGAAAAAAATGTAAGTGGAGTAAGGCTTCTTAAGTCTACTCTTGGTGTTACAGAAATGGACATTAAAAAGTCGGAAGATCCAAAAGTGAAAGATCCACTAGATAGTTATTATGCTTTTGGAGAGCAGACTCATGGAGCTGATACGATTTCTTGGAAAGAAATTGCAGATGCAAAACTAAAGGAAGTGTATGGAGCACAAATTTTCGGAGGAATAGAAACATTATCCCAAGGAGGTTCTAATTAAATATGCCTTCACTAGTTGAATATATTGCACAAGCCCAGAGAGGCATAACAGGTAGAGTTTTTGGCCCTGAGTATTTGATGAAGCAGAACTACTTAACAGTAGATACTGCTACAGGGATTTTCAACACAACCTATGGACGAAAAATTTGGCATGCCCTGAATAACCAGACCAAGTTCTTCAATGCTACGCCTAGGGTGGTTTGGGGAAATATAGCTGGTTGGCGTGTGCGTACAGACAGAGGCTCTGGGAGAACTCGTCCTATTTCAGAGACTGGATCACTTCCAACAGTGGACATTAGCAATATTGCCACGGTGTCTAGCTTGCCTAAAATTGTAGGCACGACCTTTGGAGCTTCAGTTAAGTCCATTTTCGTAGCCCAGATGGAAGGTGGTGCTGGTGATGTGTTGGCGATGGAGTTGGAAAATAGTCAAATAGACCATATCAAGGGAATCAACGAACAGCTATTAGCAGGTAGTGCTTATCTTGTTAGCACCGGAGCAGCTACTACGTTTACTGTCCCGGCTTCTATTGCAAATCATTTCAAGATCGGAGACTCAGTGGGGATGCATGATGAGAGTGCAGGAGCATTTGACAGAACAGCTGGCTCTGTTGTTTCTGCTGTAAATACTGGTACAGGAGTGGTTACAGTTGCCACTGGTACAGCGTTTGCAGATGGGGATGTGGCCTTTATTCACAGGAGAGAGGGATTTACAAGCATCGATGATGTAGTTTCTCGTGATTATGCAGCTGCTAATAACACCGGCCCAGGTGCAAGTGCTGCTCAGGCTAGAGCATATGACCTAACACTTGGTGGCAGGACAGCTGGTACATGGAATGCTCTAGCTGGCTCTGGAAATCCCTATAACGCAGGAGTAGGTAGAGATTTAATCCTCAGTTTAATAGACAATGGTTTTAGAGACATCAGAATAAACGGTGGTGAGCCAAAGTTAATTCTTATTGGCCATGACCAGTATTTTAGACTAGAGCGACTATTGAATACCGTGCAGAGATATGTAGGACAGGAAGAATATCAGGTGGGTGTAGGTAATGAGAGAACATTCCCCGGAACTAGAACTGGACTGGTGTGCGCTAGTTATCAAGGAATCCCAATTCTAACAGAGCCTGATATGCCACGAAGCGTGGACCTAAATGATGTAGTTCTTGGCTCTAATATATTTATCCTAGACATGGACTACATAGAAACAGCTATTGCACAGCCTACTCAGTATATAGAAAATAGGGACTACTTCGCCGTCGGTGCACTAGTAGTTCGCGGACTCTTCTATACCATGGGAGAGATGAGAGTAAAGAATATCTGGGTACAGTCAAAGATCGCGGACCTGAATGAGTAAAAAAGTAGCTGAATTAAAAAGCTAGATGTTCCAGGGAGAGCGGGAGTAACATTTTAATTAGTTACTAATTTTAATCCGCTCTCCCTATTTTTTGTCAAGTCTTTAATGGAGGAAATAATATATGGCACTGGCAATAACAGTTAGAAATAGAGGCATAGTAGGAGATCTACGGTATGTAGTAGCTGCTGTGGCCTTTGATGCTTTCTATGCTTCTGGTGGTGAACCATTAACAGCAGCAAACTTAGGACTGGATTTTATTGACCTACTTCAAGCAGACGCTCCTGCGGGATATGTGCTCTCCTATGATTATACAGGTGCTGTTTTACGTGCTTATAGGATTGATGTTGTAGCAGGCGCTGGAGTTTCGGGTGCTGATAACACCTTAATAAAGAGCGCAACAAGCACACTTGAGGTAGCAGGAACAGGAACTGCATTTCAGGTAGCACTAGGCGAGGTTACTGCTACCAATGATATGTCTACTGACCTGGCTGCGGTTCGAATATTTGTTGTTGGTAGATAAAAGATGGCATTAACGATAACAGGAGTACGTTCTGGAATAATGGGAGATCTGCGTTATAGAGTTGTAGATGTTGCTTTTGATACTACTTATGCTTCAGGAGGAGAACCGTTAACACCTGCGACTCTAAGTTTTGACCAGATATATTTTCTAAGGGCACATGCACCAGCGGGGTATAAGGTCAGCTATGACTATACCAATGCTACATTGAGAGCATACAGAATTGGAGTTGAGACCACGGCTGCGGGGGCAACTGCGAACAATTCCTTAATTAAGAGTGGCACTTCTACACTAGAGGTAGCAGGTACTGGCACAGCATTTCAAGTGGCTTTAAGTGAGGTTACTACAGGCACAGATGTGTCTACGCCCCTGGCTAGAGTTAGTCTATTCATAATTGGAATATAGCTAAGAAAATTGAATTTCGTTACGCAAGAAGTAATCAAGCTAAAACAAGGTTTTATATTTCAGGATCCGGGCCAAAAGTAATCGAACCCAAAAACCCAATTACGTGAAGTAACTAGATGATAAGAATAAAGGAGCTATTTAAGTAATGGTAAAAGGATTGACCAAAAGACAAAAACTAGAAAGACTTAACGAGGAAAATGATGGGAAAAAAGAGGAAGCCAAAGAAAATAGTAACTTTCTTCCCAACAAAGAAGAAAAAGAGTTAGTAATGGTGGTGCCCGATATAGTGGTGCTGCAAACAGAAAGAATATATGATAATGGTGCCATATCCGTACAAATTACAGCAGAACCAGTATGTAACTGCAAGGACTATGATGGACAAGATTTCTTTTGTGGATCTCATAAAACCATAGCAGAATGTCCAAGATGTCATAGCATAAAGGCTGATATAGAAATTACTAATTGGATTTATCCTACAAAAAACTTACGATGCCGAGTATGCGGTATTTTCTATATTAGAGATATGGTAACTGGACAATATACTTGGATGTCATGATAAATGGATGTTACTAATATAACAGCGCTGATCGGGGCGGTATCGGGAATTGTGTCATTAATGGGCATTCTCTATTTAGCTGGCTTCAAGTGGGGAAAACTGGAAACTCAAGTTAACTTAATGTGGAAAATTAACGTTGAAGATGCCTTGAGAGAACAACGGAAATTAGGATTTGTGAGTGCTCAAAGTCCCTGGCAGCCAACAGAAAAATTCTGGGAATTATACAAAGACAAGATGGAGAAAGCAACACTAGATAAATTCCGTGTAATAGCCTTAACATCTAAATCAAAGACCCCTGATGAGATAGTAAAGCAAATAGTCAAGGCACTAGGTTGGATGAAAATAAATGAGAGAAGTATGCAGATGGATATTACGATAAAGCAGTTCTTAGCTAACGCAGTAGCAGTGATAAATAGTCTAGCAGAAAAAGACATAAATGGAAGGTAAAAATGCCATTTGATTTGAATCCCTGGATTTGGGACACATGGGAACTAAATCCTTCTACTAGAACTTCTTATAGTCTATGGACTAAATGGGTGCCTGTTAGCTCGACATTAACCACTCCTGGCACTGCACAAGACTTGTATTTAATAAACCCTGAATATCCCACTGTAAATATAGCTACAAACCCTTCCTTTGAAACAGGATCGCCTCCTACTGGATATACTGCTGTAGGGTCTGCACTTGCTCAAAGCGCTGTAATTGCAAGGTCTGGTAGTAATTCACTACTAATAAACCCAGATAATCTTGCAGCAGGGGAAGGAGCCTTCTGGACGACCCCAGAATCGTTAGGCGGACCCACTGAAGGAGCTCATGTAATATATTTAGTTGCATCTGCGTACTTTAATGATAATGCAGGCTCAGGAAGCGGAGCTAGAATCGTAATAACAGACACCAATGGGGTTACATTAGCGAATGGTAATACCTTAACTTTAGATGCTACCTGGCAAAGAAGTGTAGCTAGAATTGCTTTATCTCAAACTGCTGCATCATATCGGGTATATTTTGTTACTTCTGCTCAGCATAATACTAACTTTTATGTTGATTCTTTCCAGGCCGAATTAAGCAAGTCTGGTAATGCTTCAGCATATTGTGACGGCTCACTGGGCAACTTTTATGAGTGGGATAGTACGGCCAATGCAAGTATGAGCAGAAGACGCGGAGGATTAGTAGCTATAAGAGGCTATACACTATATAATACTAGAAATATGTATATAGCCTATGACCAGACAGCTTCATCCTCTCTGGGGAAATATACCAGAGCAGGTACAGATTTTTGGAATGATCATCCAGTGCATATTAAGCACCGCATTTCCTTTATCAATGAACTGGCAGGAGAAGCCCCCAGGGTTTACGGAGAACTTTGGGGTGTACATTTGGAAAGGGCAGCATAGGGAGTATAATATAAAATGATTGACAGAAAGGCTTTTTTAGCGAAACTAAAGACCAAGCTCTTGCAGTCAGATAAGCCATTAAATATCCTAAAACAAGAGCTTTTGCAGGAAATGAAAGGGAAAAATGAAATAGACTAAAACCGATATTAGAACACAAAAAAGAGCTAATAAGAAAAAGATGATTGTTACTGGGGCAGGAAATAGATTACTTCAGCAAATCATCAACAATAAGGCGCTAAAACTTAATCAGAAAGAAAATGAATCTAGAAAGGAGAAAACAGAATAATGTCAAGCTGTAATGTGAGAGACTTACCATAGTGTCAAGTTGTAATATAAGGGATTTACCTGATGCCTGAAACCGTAGATAGAATTCATGATGCTCTAATGGAAGACCCAGATTTTGAAGCCTTTCCTGACAAGACAAAAGAGGAGAGTGCCTGGGCTGTTGCCTGGAAAAGATACAAACAACAACAGAATAATGAGAGGGCACTTACACTTGGAAATCCAGAAGAGGAAGTAACAAAACAAACTTTTGAACTTCCCGCCCCAGACTTTACAGAACTGCCTAAAAATGAAAGATTGCCTGACAGATTCCAGGTAACAAATCCTGTAGCTAAAATGGAAAAACAAGAGGTTGACACACCCCGAAATCAGGAACAACCACCATATATTGAGGCTAAAAAGTCTCCTGTGTGTTTGGAAAAAAGCTGCCCTATGCACAAACAAGACGAGGATGGTTGGGAGGATGAAGAAAATGATGAAGAAGTAGAGGAAGAAAAAACTGAAGAGGAGCTTTTTGATGATTTAGATGAAATAATTGAACGTTTGGCTGATTTACGAGAAAAATTTGCAGACCACGAAGAGACAGAAAAAGAACTTGAGTTATCTAAGGGGAAAAATGCATACCAAAAGGGACTAGCCTTTAATAAAGATATAAAACGTTGGACAAAACCAAGAAACACCGAAACACCAGACCAAATTACAAAGCAAATTAGAAATCCATTTGCTGTAGCTACTGCAGCTGCGAAGAAAATGGGTTATAAAGATTTTGCTGAAGGCTCTCCTGGAAAGGAGAAAAAGGGAGAAATTGCGGAGGCGATAAAGAGAACAATGAAATCAGATGATAACAGCATCATTAAAGCGTTTCTAAAACAGGAGTGGGCACATCCTACTACTCCCATGACTCCTCCGCATCCTGGTTTAATTTTTGATCGTACAAGGCATCGCTGGGTACGACCAGTGGGGCATTATAGGATTCCTAAAATAGGATATCATCAATTAAAGAAAATGCCAGTAACAAAACTTGGTTTTCTGCATCAAGATGCTGCAGACAAAGTAATGCAAGCCGCTCGAGAGTATAAAAGACAACAAGAGCTACAAGATGTGGGACAAACTACTGCTAGAGACTATAATGCTACTAGACAAAATTTCAGAGCCGCTCTGGATTGGAGAGAAACAGTTAAAACTGCATTAACATATGCAAAACATTTTAGAGGAGTAAAATAGCTTTGGTAGATTTTGATTCGTTGCAAGTGCAGATTCATAAAACAGCAGTAGAAAAAGGATGGTGGAATGAAAAAAGAACGGTAGGTGATATAATTGCCTTAATTCATTCAGAGCTTTCTGAGGCACTGGAAGAGTATAGACATGGGCATGATATCAGAGAAGTATATTATAACGATACTACTACGCCAAGGGGGTTTCCTATAGAGTTAGCAGATACAATCATTAGAATATTAGACTATTGTGGAGAAGAGGATATAGACATTAACGCCGCTCTGTTGACCAAAGTAGCGTATAATACAACTAGACCATATAGGCATGGAGGTAAAATAATTTAGAAATGGCAGTTAAGACAGTTAGAAAAACAGTAACCTCGAAGATTCTAGTATGCGATTTCTGCAAAAGTGAATCTTTTTCTAGGTGTGATTTTTGCAATAAAGATTTTTGCAGCGAGCATGGAAGGGTCCATCATCCACGGACTTTTACTAGCTCAGTAACAACTACAACTTATTATCCTGACTATACAACAGTAAGCATATGTCTTAATGATCTGTCTGAAGACATGAATAAATTATTAGATCTGCTGGAGAGAAAAGAAAGGGAGTTGAATTATGCTACTCCTACAAACAGCACAATTCCTAATAATTTTAGTGTTACACCATGATATTCTTCGTCTTTTTTAGAGCAGATTAAGCCAATGGAGTTAATTATGTAAAAAGTGGGCCAACAATCTTGGAAAACTATTTTTGCTCCTACCTTCTCTCCTGGTGGACTGGATTCTGTTGTTCGAGGGACTGTTTCTAGGCTTTTTGATGATTTTGAAGCATATGCAAATGATGCTGCATTACAAACTGTTTGGTCAGTAACTTTTGGCGCCGGAGGAGATCCTCAGCTTACTACTGCTGCAAATGCATTAAAAGGTCAGCAATCTCTTCAAGTTACTGCTACTGGTGGCACAGCAGTTGTATCCAGGGCCATTAGCAATAATTTCTTCCATTTTCCTGCTGGTAGAAGAATTCGTTATGTAGCATTTCGTGGTACTGTTGGAACTGGTACTAGCAGCATAATTGTTAGATTAGGTAACGTTGCCAATACTATTTATCGTGAATGGACAATTACAGTTGGAACAAGTAGATTACAAAGACACATTATTGATCTATACTCCGGCACTTCTGGATCCGGTGGCTATGATAATGAAGAAGGCTTTCCAGGATTTTCTGGTAGTGCAGGAACATGGGCACCAACATCCGTTAATACATTCTCCTTTAGAAGCCTTACCAATGGCTCTGTATTTAGATTTGATGAACTAGAATTTTTCTACGAGTATAGTTTACTTGATGCAATTGGCTTTGGTACAGAGCCTGCTACTGACGACGGAGCGGACGGTTCACTTAACTCTAAACTTCGCTATTTAAATAATATTGTTCTTCAGTTAATTGGAACCACAGAACAGTACGCAAAGTATGGGCCTGCGGAAGTAAGACTAAATAATTCCTATACATGGGGTCTGGAGTTAAAGGGAGCAGCTGAGCAAGGTATTCCTTCTACTACAGAAATTACTCCTGGTAATTATCAAATTGACAGAATCAGACATGGCACCACTACTAACATTGTAGCCTCTTCTGCAGCTTCTGAATCTACTGGATTTATTTCTGCTACATATACACCCCTAGAAGATAACTGGCAGCTAGGAGATGAAATTCTAGTAACCTTCTCTGGGGGAAGAATAGACGCTGACACAGATACTACAGTAACTCCGACAGCTAATATTGGACTAGGCGCTACAACTATTGCTCTTGCTAATGCAGCCCTATTCCAAGCCGGACAACGAATCAGAATTTATGATGATTTAACTACGGAATGGAATTCTGTTATTAGTGTAGACAGCCCAACACAAATTACAGTTACTGCTACAGCCAATGCATATACTGCTGCTAATAACTTTAGAGTGGTTCTGGTAGAGAGAACAGAGCTAGAAACAGCTAGATTTGCTGCAAACATTGCTTACCAGCCTGAAATCACTGCTGAATTAGAAAGATGGGTATTAGCAGATTATGATGACTTTGATTTTGCCGATGCTGATGGCAACAATGAAAGATGGGATGTAGGCTATATAGCAAATTCTGATGGTAGTGCTGCTGGAGCCGAGGGTGGAACTGCTGATATTAACACTACTACTGCTGGAAGAGCTAGGGTTTCAGTAGATCCTGACGCCACACCAACACAAGCTGCATATGCATTGAAGAGAGACGAGCCAACTCGATCCAAATACTTTTCCTTGATGGCAGATGCAAATGTAGCATTAAATGCAGCCCAGGCTACTTCTACATTTGCAGGACTAAGAGTGTCCGCAGGAGACGTGGACGACCCTGCTAACTATGTTCTAATTGCTAGAGAAGCTTCTACTACTGTTAATAGAATCACAGCCAGAGCAGAGTTTAATAATATAGTGCAATCTACTGTAAACTTTAGCACCACAGATAATGCTGTAGCATTCAAAATAGAAAGATATAACAATGTTTGGAATATATTCTACTCCTTAACTCAATATCCTAACTGGATATGGACAAAGCTAACACAGTTTGAAGATGCTAATGGAGACATGACATCTTCTGTTAGCCCATATCTATATACAGAATCTGGTGGTACTGCAGATGCTCAAACAGCAGTAGCTGACTTCGATAATTGGAAATATTATATTGGCTCTGGTGCCATTGATCAAATTCTCTCTTCTCTGGTTTTAGCTTCAGGAACATTTACTACTTCTTCTACATCTGTGCCCGCCGACACCGGACGGCTTGAGGGAGATAACTACTGGAATGGCACCCTATTATTACCAGTTACAGGAGTAGCAGCATTTCAGCCCAGAACGATAGTTAGCTTTGCCAATGCGGGTGGCGTATTTACCATAGATCCAGAAGCACTATTTACCACAGCGCCTGCAGTTGGAGACGAATATGTAATATTAGCATATCAGTATCCATTAGAACCAGCAACTGATTCTACTAGCAATAGCGCCTCTGCACATGTAGTTGGTAGCAAAGCAGACACAGCTCAATATGATGGAACTAGCACCAATAGTTCTTTGATGAGACTATTACGAGCAATACATCGTGGTGAAATTTTAGCTACAGGAACTTTAACCACTTCTTCTGTAACTGTCCCTGCTGACACTGCTAGAGCAGAAGCTAATAATTATTGGAGCGGTTCATGGTTAATGCCAGTTGCTGGTGCTGTGGCATTTCAACCACGATTGATTACCTCATTTGCTAATGCAGGGGGAGTTTTCACACTAGATGCTCAGCAGCCATTAACTGCTGTGCCTGGACTAGTTGCATATGTAATACTTGCTCCAAATAGCCAATTGGTTCCTGCTGCAGATGCGGCCACAAATACAACTCCTGCTCATGCAATTGGTAATAAATCTGACGCAGCTTCTGTTGCCGCCGGAACAGCATCAATTATAGCTAGATTACGGGCTATTGAAGCCGCCTTATCTGTTAATGCTGTAGCGGGCGGAGAGTTTGAACTAGACGGTGTTCCAGATTTATGGGACGCCTTAGTTATAGATAGCTCTGCTCAGGCCGATATTGTAACATTAACAGGCAATAGAGATGCAGCTGTAATTCAAAGATTGGCTGCGCTTATTAATGCACTAGGAATAACAGATGCTGGAGCAGCTACTGGATTTGAAGAGGACGGAACTGGTGGTGACTTATGGCAAGCTACTATAGCTGTAAAGGGTACATTTACAACCTCTTCGGCTACAGTTCCAGCAGATACTGGCAGGACCGAGGCCAATGATTACTTTAATGGAGATATTATTGTTCCATTAAGTGGTGCAGTAATTGGGCAAGCAAGAGTAATAGCAGATTTCGCTAATGCTGGCGGAGTATTTACCCTTGATTCAGACCTTCCATTCACCGCTGTTCCAGGACTAGTAACTTATGTAATTCTCCACTTCAAGTATCCGTTAGCTCCAGCAGTAGATTCTACTGCCAATACCACAACTTCACATGTAGTTGGAAATAAGACAGATACAGCTACTCTTGATACATTAGCTGATATAGCGACATCTTCTCTTGCAGCAAGATTACGCAGAATACTCCTAAGATTTTCTGCTGACGCCTTTAGTGCCACCGTTCAAGGAGTGGCCAGAGTAGATATAGAAAACATGATACAGGGATTAGCTAATTACCTCTCTACTGGTGGTGCTGCCTGGTCAGTAACGGCAAATCCTGGAGCAGTGGCTAGGGACAATCTTGAACAAACCCTAGAAGATTTCGCAGATATGCTGGCAGGAGCAACTGGAATAGTTACGTTCCCAGCTGCTGCAGTTGCAGGCAATGGAGTCTCCTTTGCTGAAGTTCTACGGCATGTAACAGAAGCTGTTGGAGAGGATACTGCAAATAACACTTTTGCTTCTACAAACATTGTTGCAAATATTGATGGCTCTGTGCTTGAACGACTAGAAGCTATTTCTTCTGGTATTATTATTGGTACTGGTACATTCACAACTTCTTCGGCGACTGTTCCTGCAGATACTGGACAAGCAGCTAAAGCAACTGATTATTTTAAAGGCGCTCTGCTTATTCCAATAACAGGGGCTATTGCATTTCAACCACGTTTAATAACAGCCTTTACTACAGCAACTGGAGTTTTTACATTAGATGCTGAAGAGCCATTTACAGCTGTTCCGGGCCTTGTAACTTATGTTATAGTTCCTGCTGAAGCT
>ERZ1292642.890-Hain-H14-01um-R1-890-length-15194-cov-20_pt1 | contig 15194 bp, 20 predicted proteins | sample MGYA00564403_ERZ1292642 | MGnify/ENA primary metagenome ERZ1292642 (study PRJEB36523, sample SAMEA6512643) | groundwater metagenome | collected 2019-01-09 | study: AquaDiva: Metagenomics assemblies of 32 groundwater samples | reverse complement strand
CGCGAGGCGCGAGAAGGTCTCATTCTTGAGCCGGTTGATGGTGGTTGCCATGGGCTAGATCTTCTTGATGCAGTTCCACGAGAACGACCACAGCGACTTCGCGCCCGTCCAGCCGGGCAGGTCGGCGATGGGCTCGAACCGCTTCGCCATGGCGATGAGAGCCACGCTCACGGTGTCGACGGAACGGTCCGGATAGTAGGCGAACGTCATGGTGCCGTCGTCCATCATGGTCTCCCACATGGTCTGCAGGCTTTCGTTCGTGGTGGACTCGGTGATGACGTGGACCTTGCTCGAGAGCAGGTAGCGCCAGGTCATGCGCGCTTCTTGGCGCCGGTTGTACGTGATCACGACGGCGGCCCCCGTGGGCGCCTGCGCCACCACGAGGTCGGAGTCCTCGATCCCGAGTGTCGTCGACGTCGCCGACACCTCCGGGCCTTCCGGTTCCGACCGGCCGACGTTCGGCAGCCAGATGTACTTCGAGGCGTTCGCACTCACGTACGAGGCTGACCCTGCGGTGAGGTCAGTGGAGAACCCGAGCGCCGCCCGGATGACCGAACCGTAGGCAGTCGCCGACCACACGAGCGAAAAGGACGCCGGGCCCGCCGTGAGGCTCATGCTGACCTTGCCGGTCCCGTTCGCGTCGGCGTCGGAGACCGTGAGCTGGTAGGTGCCCGACAGCGTCACGTTCGCCGTCAGCGCCGACTGGATTGCGCGGAGCATCGCCGACGCCGTGGCCGTCGAGTTGGTCAAGAAGTACCCGCCCCACCCGCTCGCGTCCGCCACGAGGACGGTCACGGTGGCGCTCGCCGCCGTCTCCGTGACCTTCAGCGTCATGTCGTTCGTGACGGGGAAGAGCGCCTCGAGCTTTGGGAACTCGGCCATCAGCGGAACCTGACCGCGACGTTATTGGAGTCGCGCGTGAGGCCGGCGCGCGTGGCGGCTCGAATCGCCTTGTCGATCTGCTCCCCGGCGTTCCGGTGATCGCCGAACACGTCGCCGACCTGGATGATCGTGATGTTGTTGCCGCCTCCGCCGCCGCCAGCACCTCGCGCGAACCCGCCACCGCCCCCAGCACCGGCACCGGCAGGGGCCCCCGCCCGCCCACCGCCACCGCCCATGAGCGCGGAGGCCGAACCGGCAGCAACGGCGGTCGCCGCGAAGATGGCCGCCGCCTTGAAGTGCGCCGCCGCACCCGGGGAGCCAACAGCCAGCGACGCGAACCCCTTAGCCGTTTCCCACAGCGCCGACACGGCGGCCTGCACGGCGGTCGCCTTGAGTGCTGCGGCGGCCGCCCGCTTGAACGCTTGGCTGATGCTCTCCGATCCGGTGATGGCCGCATTCACGGACGCGGCGATACCGTCGGACAGCGCGCCGTACGCCGCGCCCGCCATCTGTTGCCGGTCGGCCATGTCGGCCATGAGCGCGTCGAAGGCTTTCTGGCGTTCGGCCATGTCCGCGACCAGATCCGCGCCTTGCGCAACCCTCCCGCCGCCGCCGCCCTGCTCGCTGGGCATGCGCCCGCCGAGGTCACGCTGGCTGGACGGCATGTCACGCTGTGACCCGCCGCCCTGAAGGTACTGCGCTTGAAACAGATCAATCTCGCGCTCACCAACGTCCTCGAAGTCGAGTTTGAACCCTCCGCCAGCGCCTGTGTCGCGCCGTTTCTTGTTGCGCGCCTCGCCCTTCAGGATGTCGGCAACCTCGCTCTGGCTCTTTTCGAACGCACGCCGCGCCGCCACGATCCGCATCCGGGCGCTGAACTCCTGTGCCAAGATTGGATCTCTGGCGATGGCAGCTTCGTCGAGCATGCCTCCGGCTTCCGTGGTTAGGTCATCGATTGCTCCGGTCCCGATGGTCGTGAACTGAGATCCCAAGCGAGCGACTCCGGGCATCCAAGTGGACTCGAGCGCCTTTGCGCCCTTGCCCTGGCGCCCCATCTGGCGCATGACCTCGTCCGCGTCCCGGTCGCGCTGCCCCTTCCGCCCGGCCTGATCCACCATGTCGAAGAGCTCGTCCAGCGCGGCCAGGAACGACATCACCATCTCGCCGAGTGCCATCTTGAGGCGGGCCACGGCGTCGTCGAGCCGCACGTTGAACTGCTCGAAACGCTTGTTCATCGCGTCTTCGGGACCACCTTCGGCCGCGATGTCTTGGAACTTCTGCATCAACTCGTTGACGACCCCCTGCTTTCCCTTCGTCTCGTCGGCGGTGATGTTGTACTCGCGCAACGAGCGCGTCGTACCGAGCTTGAGCGCCCGGGTCAGGTTGTCCGCGATCTCCACCGTCTCGCCGAACCCCTGATCGTTCAGCGCGTCAGCCGCCCGGAGGACCCTCTCCATCTCGGTCCCGGTGAGTCCCATCTCGCCGCGCATGGCCTTGTTCGCCACGGCCATGAGCCCCATCTGCGAGACCGTGCCGTCGACGGCCTTTTGCAGGCGCTCGATATCGACGCCCAAGCCGCGGAACGACGCCTGCGTTTGCCGCATCTGCCCGGTCTCGGACGCGATGTTCATGAACTTCTGGAACGTCGCCACCGCAGACGACAGCTTGCCGGCGAAGTTCGACGCCATGCCGCTCAACTTCTCAAAACCGCGCAAGGCCGGTGACACGTCGGCCTCTACGATCAGCTTCAATCGTTCGGCGAACGACATCTCACCTCTTGGCTCGCTCGACCGCGAGCTGGTGTTTCCTGTGCTCGGAGTTCTCGAACGTGCGCAGCGCGTCGCCAGCGACGAGCGCCGCCTCCAAGACGATCATCTCCAGATCAGGGAAGTACGCCTCAAGGCAGCCATCGTGCTTGGCGTCGTAGGCGATGTACGCCTCATGCACGCTGGCCGCCGAGGTCAGGTAGCCCGGGCAGTACGTCACCGGCGGGATGACCGGCAATGCGAGACGCACGCCGTGCGGCTTGTAGCCGAGCTCCTCCGGCCCCGCATAGGCCACCCAGTCGGTCTCGTCGATCATCCCGCAGTGGAGCCAGCGCCGCTCCTGCCAGCCGTACTCGCAGGAGGAGCACCGCCAGAGATACCTCCCGCTCTCGGGATCCGACCCTACGAACGGGTAGAGGCGGACCCCAAGAGCCTGGTAGGGTCCAAGCGGCTCATCCCCTCCACGCGGGCGGCGAGCTCCATGAACAGATCCGGGTCGTAGATCTTCTCCAGCGACGCCGTGTCAGCCATCTCCAGCCCGTCGATGGTGACGCGCTTGATCGACACCGCCTCGCCGTTCACGGTCACCCCCTCGACCGCGACGAGAGCGAACGCGACGAGGGTGTACACGCGATCCTCCTTGCTGATCGCGGCGTGCGCGCGCCGGTACTGGCGGGAGGATAGGGGGCGAATGACGAAGCGTGAGGGGGTCTGGCCGTCGCGGAGCGGCATGTGCTCCTCGTTGCCCGTCGCCATGTACCGCTCTGGGGAAAACGAGGTGTGCTCCGCGTCGAGGGCGGGGTCGAACATCGAGATGTGGCGGACTGGATCGGTGAGCGAGCGTTTCACGTCGAAGGCCATCGTCGTCTCCCCTCAGTGACTCCTTAGCCGAACCCGAAGCGGATCGCGGAGCGCGTGAGCGCCGTGGCCGTGTCCGTCCCTTCCGTCCCGCGCCAGCGCGCGGTCAGATAGTTCAGGTCGTTGACGTTCTCGACCTGGTTCGGGCGGTTGCCCTCGTAAAACATCCGGGGCATGTAGAACGCCCAGCGCCGCCCGCCGGTCGGGTTGGCCGTGAGCAGCCCATGCTCGTAGGTGTAGGACTGGTTGGCGATGTCGAACGCCGTCTCGCGCGCGGTCTCCCACGGGATCTGGATCGTGAGCGCCGGTGACACGGTGGGACGCGACCAGGCCGTGATCACCTGATAGGTGCCCGCGCCGCCAGGCCCTACGGTGGGCACGAGACCCATCTCGAGCTCGAGCTGGATCGTCGCGGGCGTCTTGGTCGTCCTCGTCTTGGTCCCCACGTTGGCGAGGAAGAACGAGCCGCCCGCGCACGGCGCAGCGAAGTCGTCTTGCAGCGTGAGCGCCGACGGGAACGTGGTGGCCTGCCGCGCCCAGTAGGCGACGTTGTACGTCCAGTGCCACTTGGGCAGCCCGCTGCTGCCATCGAGCGGGATCGTCCACCGCAGATCCGCGAGCTGGCAGCCCATCATGTGGAACTGCGCGCCCGTGTCCGAGGACATGCCGCTCCAGCGGGTGGTCGTCAGGGCGGCCGTCTCATCGTGGTAGATGAGCGCCATCCTCGAGATCGTGTCCGTCGTCGAGCCCGACGACCCCACCGCCTCCGTGAGCAGGTCGATCTTGCCCGACCCCCCCGTGATGCCGGAGGCGACGAGCACCTGTCCATCGCCCCGCGCGTCGCCCTTGCTCCCGTGTGCGAGCATGTCGCCGGCGACCCAGCCAGCGGCGGACGCGAGGTAGAGCACGCTGGTCGTTGACGTCGCGCTGCCGATGATCGTCGAGCCAGCCCCGGCCGTGCGCTTGCCACCGAGGGCGTAGCCGAGGAGCGTCACGGGCCACCGCTCTGTCAATGACCCGCTGGACGGATCGGTGAAGTGCCCGCAGATGTTCGTGTCGAACTCCAGCGTTCCGGTGCGGACGCCGAGATGCGACAGCCCCCGGTTGTTCGCCCGGTCCTGCGACGCCAGGTCGGGCATGCGCTCGTGGCCGAGCGTGAGGACGATGTTCTCCGCCGGGATCTTCTGATCCCACGTGTTGGCGGATGGGTTCTCGGCGTTCAACGCGAAGCTCGTTTCGCTCGCGTACTCCAAGGATCGCAGGCGGAAGACCGCCATGGTTCACCTCACCCTCGCGTACCAAAAGAAACCGCTGCCCGCGTTGGAGATCCCCGACACGGCGTCGTTGCCGTTCGTGTTCGCGCCGCCTTGCGTGGCGGACCAGACCCAGACGTACTTGGTCGCGAACGCCGCGAGCGGGAAGTCGGTCACCGACGCCTGCACCTGCGAGTACAGGACGGATGCGACCTCACTCGACAAGAACGCGCCCTGCAGCGGGTGCCACACGTGATCGGCGCAGATCACGTACATGCCGAGCGAGAGCGCGGACGTGATCCCGCGACCCGCAGACCCGGTGGCCGAGATCGCGACGCGCGTGGCGGCGGACCACATGATGCGGTCGAACCAGTCACCAGACGGCCAGGAAGGCAGGTCGGCCATGGTCGTTGCTCCTCTCTACTACTCCGGGGTCCACGGCCGGGCGTCGGCCGCCGGCTTCACGTTGCCGTCGTTCAGGTCGATGGTCGAGCCGGGCTGGACCTTGCGCCGCACCAGCTCTTCGGTGAAAGCGAGGTTGTACCCGGCGAGCGCCTGCTGTGCCTTGGCCGTGAGGATCGCGGCCTCGCCGTTGAGTTGCGAGTACGCGCGGTACTTGTCGCGCAGACCGGCCAGCGCGTCTGGTGACGTGTCGCTCACGGCTTCACCGTCATTCCCTGGGTGCCGAGCACCGCGCGGGCCATCTTGGTGATGAGCACGGCGAGGGCGGACCGGTCGGCAGGCGCGGTGAGCACGTCGCTCAGGAGACCGTCGAACGACGCCGCGCCGGGGATCGTCACGGTGACGCGCGCCGCGACCGACCCGTCGGTCTTCTTCGCGTAGTACAGCTTGAGCGAGCGGTCGAGATCGTCCTCGTCCACCGTGGTCGCCGTGGTCTTCTCGTACAGAGCCATGTGAATTCCTCCCCTGGGTGGTTTACGGCTCGATTGCGATCTGCACCGCGGCGCCCGTCTGGAAGATCACCATCAGCCTGGTCTTCACGCCGGAGACGTCTGCGTAGAGCCGCGCCGTGTCAGCGGCGCCCGCGGACGGGGCGGTCATCTCCGACATCTGCTGATACTTGGCGCCCATGAGGAAATTACCCGTCAGGGTGGCGTCTAGCGATGTGGCGGCGAACGCGAGAGCGTCGGCCTCGGTCACGCGCAGCTTGAGCGCCGTCGTGCCGTCCAGGTACGAGATCCCGCCCGTGTGCTGGATCGCAATGCCAGAAGAACCGCTGGCATTGACCTTGCCCACGAAGGTAGCGACACCATCACTGTTGAGCGTCATCGGCTTCGTCCACCCGCCGCTGTTGATCTGCGACATGACGTCGAGGATGCTCGTTGGGTTCGTGGTGCCCTGCACCGGCCGGTTCTGCAGCGCCCACTCGACGAGTTGGCTCGCCGCTGTCGCCGCCGTCTTCCAGCCCTGTCCTTCCACGATGAGCATGGGGCTGTACTGCTGCGCGCCTGTCGCCGCCGCGGTCGTGTTCTCCAGCGTGAGCCCGGCAGTCTGGTTGGTCGCCACCGCGTCGATGGTCACGACGATCGCGTTTCGCGTGCTCGTCGTGACGCCGCCGGACGGCAGCCCGTGACCGGAGGAAGGCAGGGACATCGCGTCTCCTTGCTAGGTGAGCGTCTGGCTCGCGGTGTACGTCAGCCTGAGCGCGTACTCGTGGAACCAGATCGCGTCAGTCTCGCGCATGGTCGCGCGCCGCACGACCCGCATCTCGCTATGCCCAGCGATGAGGTTGCCGGTGCTGGTGAGGACGTCGCGCACCTGGTCCGAGTCCGAGTTGATCACGTCGTCGAAGTTCGCCAGGTCCTGGTCGTCGTCGTCCTTGTAGTACAAGGCCAAATCCACCGGGTACGCGATGACCAGCGTCGCCGTGTCCATTCGCTGGTACGCGGTGCTCTCGAAGTCCTGCGGCTCTTCGACGACATCGTCGAACGTGATCCCGAACGCGCGGAAGCACTGCGACCCCGCCGACTTCATCGCCCACGCCTTGAGCGGGATGCGCGTGTTCGGCGTCGAGAACACGTGCCCCGCGAGCACAGACGGCGTGATCGCGCGGATCTTCGTCAGGTACTGCTCGCGGATCGCGGCGAACGTGGTCGTGGTCGCCACACATCACCCGGTCGTCCACATGGGATGGGGCGTCGTGACCGATGCGGCCCCCGTCGTCGTCTCGTCGATCTTGACCGACGTGCTCCCGCCGAAGTGCTTGGTAAACTCCGCATCGTACATGGCCTTGGCCTTCGGCTCGAACTCGCCCGACGTCCACGAACCGGGCGCCACACCGTGGTAGAGGGCGGCCACGTGCAACGCCTTCAAGACCACGCACCCGGAGACGATCTCCTGGTCGCGGATCTGCGCCGGGTCGCGCTGGGCCGCGATGAGGTCGCGCCGGAACGACTCCCACGCCGCCTCGATGAGGTGCGCGAACTGCTGGCCCCTGAAGCTCCGCGGGTCCTCGTTCACGAGGTCCGGCCAGTACTTCTGGAGATCGCGCAGCGTCACCCCGTGGCGCGACACCTGGCGCACGAGGCGCAGGTACGTGTAGCCACGCCGCGAGATGGCCCCGGCCGTGTAGGTCCAGATCGCCTTGTACGCGGGCCAGTGGGGCAGGAGAATCTTGTTCGCGTCGGCGACCCACGTGGCGTCGACGGTGAGCTCCATCCGCAGGCCCTTGACCGTGTTCGACGTCGTTGACGCGTAGTCGTAGCGAAGCTCGTTCTCGAGATCCACGTACGCGCTGGCCGCGTTGACCTTCATGGGCATCACGACCTCGCGCTGCTCGTCGCCGTTCTCCGCGAGGTACATCACCCCTGGGTCCATGCCACCCGTCGAGACGACGTAGAGGCGGCGTGGGTTCGACTGCGCCGGCCCGGACGCGACCGCTACGGTGGTAGACAACGCGTCGATGGTCACCGTGGGCGAGAACTCGGCCGCATCGGCTAGGCTCTGGTCACCCTTGAACACCGAGCACGTGGCCGACGTGGGCACGCCGAGGGCCCACTCGTCATGGTAGGCGTAGACCTTCTGTCCCGTCTGGTTGTAGATGATCTCGACGGTACGGAAGGTGGCCACGGGTCACTTCACCGCGGTCCAGCCAGCCGCGAGCTTCCGCTTGACGAGATCCTCCAGCGAGGCGGCGTCCGGCGCGACGAGCCTGCAACGGTTCTTACGTGGGTCGATGAGTTCCCGCGAGAACGCCGGCGGCGCGGCCTCGATCGCCTTCGCCGGCTGTTCGATCTTGACGTCGGCCATCGCTGCCTCCTTCGCGGCATGACGCCGCTCATTGGTCGCCTGCCTCGCCACGCTCATCCGACGAAGAGCACCGTTGCCACTGGCTTGCGCGGGTCGCCGAACACGGCGAACGACTGCCGCACGATGGCGAGTACCCGCTCCACCTTGCGCATCCCGTGGTCCTTGCACATGCGGATGGTCTCGCACGGCCTGGCCATCGTGCACGGCCCCTCGTGCGGGGAGATCCACGTCGCCTCGATCCGGGTGCGCCATGCGGGGATCCCATGCAGCAGGCGCAGGCGCGACTGGACAATGCTCGCGGGGATGTCGTCGTCCCCCACCGTCACACCGGGTGCGTAGAGGGCGCCACGCGGGTCGTCCGGTCCCGCGACCGCCCGCGCGACCCCATCGGCTCCGGCCACGTAGGCGACCCCCGGCTTGGCGACGAGACGCACGTCCGGGTCGCCGAGCGCCCGCGCCATGGCAGGACCCGTACGGGCCCGCTCTGGTCTCATCATGTCGCGCGTGCGGTCTTCCTCGTGCTCGACCTCCACACGCGCCAGGATCGGATCGAGGAACGATTCCACCGCGGGCACGTTGGGGATGCGCCCCACGGCCCGCGCGTGGTCCGTCATCGCGAGCATGAGGTTTCCCTTCACCTCGCGCATCTTGCCGGCGGTCACCCGCAGGCGACGGTTCGCCACCTACTTCTTTTCCTTCGGCGCTTGGGTGGCGCTCGCGGCAGCCTTGGCGATCGCCTCCGCCTCTTGGCGGAGCGCATCCGTGATCGTCTTGGCGAGCTGCTCGTCGCGCGGGCGCCACGCGTCGTGCGCGTTCTTCTGCGACTTCAGGTTCTTCGCGCGGCGCTTCTCGATGAGCCCTGCGTTCGCCTCGACCCACTGCTCGACCGTCTGCACGACCTTGCTACCGGGTGCGGTACGCTCGTAGAACTTCCAGCCTTTGCCGGTCTTGTACCGGCGCTGGATGTCGGCGTGATTCGAGTCGCACTGGTAGCGGCTGTCGACGCGGTTAGTGGACATCACCACCGGCACGATGTTCCCTGCCGGATCGATCGCCCAGTCGTAGTCCGACATGGGGACGATGAACGGCTCGCCCAGCGCGCCCTCCTCGTCGTTCGGGTCCTTTGCCACGTACCTCCGGGCCGCCTCGTTCCAGCCCGGATCGTCTTCAGCGAAGACGCCGGGCCGGTTGGGCACCCGCGAGTGGTGTGGTACCCACTTGGGATAGGGAGTGGTCGTGATCGTGGGCATCGCGTCCTGTCCTTTCTATTCCTGGCGGTCCCCCGCCGCGGATCTTACGCCGTGGCCGAGGTGACGACCTTGACGTAATTGAAGTCGCTGATCTCGGCCTGGCCGACCATGCTGGTGATCGCGACCTCTTCCGCGCGGGCGCTCGGCGTCGCCGAACCCGACCGCTCGATCTCCGGGCCCCAGACCTGGCAGATCCCGATCGGCGCGTTCTCCGGGTTGCGGTTGCCGTCGATGCTGATGATCCCGACGTCGTCCACGGCCGTGTTCGCCGTGGCGTTGAGGTTCGACAGCCAGTTCTCCATGCCGAACAGCTTGCCGATGTAGGCGTCGGAGCGCGCGTTGAGAACGCTCTCGTCGGTGCGGTCGGCGGCGAGCACGGCCGCCTGCGACGTCGCCACGGCGTTCCGCAGGTTCGCCGCCTGGTTGTCCGAGAACACACCGACCTTCGTGCCGCGCGCGTTGTTGGTGTCGAGCTTCGCCATGCCCGCGACGTAGTTCGCGAGGCTGAGCGGGAACCCGCTCTGGCCGACACTCGTCGAGGCCGACGGGTAGATCGCCAGCACGTCGGTGTCGAGCTTCTCACCGATGAGCTCGCCGCCCTCACGCATGATGAACTGCATGAGGCCCTCTTCGCCGAGGATGTTCGTCCGCTTGGCGACCTTGCTCACGAGGCGCACGATCCCGACCTCGGCGGCCGTGATGCCGACCTGGCTGGTGTCGAGCGCGACCGCGTCGACGTCCGTCCCCTCGGTCATCGCCGCCGCGCTGTCCTTCACGAACTTGGCTGCGCTCGCGACCTTCGTCGCGCGTCCCGCCAGGTTGTACATCCGGCACAGCGGCGCCGCGACCGTCTTGTCGATCGCGTACGCCAGCAGCATCGGATCGATGAACTCGCTGTTCACGATGTCCGTCACCGTGGTGAGTGTCGTATATACGTCAGCCATCTGCCTGCTCCTCTCGTTGGGTACTGGTTAGCGCGCGTTGCGCCTCATGGCGTACACATTGGTCATCGAGCCCTTCCATGCCCAATTCTCGACGCGGCGGATCATCTCGCGCGGGTTCTTGTAAAGAAGGGCGTACGCCTGATCTCGCGTCCACTGCAACGGGTTGTCCGGGAGGACCGCGCCGCCGGCGCCGCCGGGTGCGCCCGTGTCGCTGCGCCCCTGGTGCGCGGCCGCGACGGGCACCACCGGCGCGATCGCCGCGATCGCCGCGACTGGGGCCACGGGCGGGTACTTGATGGCGTACGCGGTGACGAACGCCTCGATCGCGGCGGGGTCCACCGGCATGTCCGTCGAGCGCGCGAGCGCCTCGCGAATCCCCGGATCGACGAGCTTCGCCTTGTCGAGCGCGCTGTCGATCGTCATCTTGCGCACCGCCGTCACGGTCGTCGCGAACTGCTCCTCCGGCGAGGCCGGTTTCGCGGGAACCGGCGAGGCCGCGATCTTGGCCATCAAGGCCGTCGTGAACGCCTCGAAGTCGGCCTTCGTGACGTACTGCGGCGATGGAACAACTGCTCCCGCCGCCGCAGCCGGCGCTCCCGCTGCAGGCGCTGGCGCAGGAGGGGGGACCGCCGCGGGCGCTGGCGCAGGTGGCACGACTACTACGGCGGGAGCAGGTGCTCCACCACCTGGACCGGGCACGATGGGGACGCCCGGATCGGGTGCCATTCGATGCTGATGCCTGATTCTCCACATGTCGTCTTCCCTCCTCAGATTCCGTCACGCGCCATCTCGGACGCCTCGTCGCGCGTCAGCAGGCCGTCGCGCACCATCGGGCCCATGGCCCCATTCGTCCCCGGGTTCTGGCCCGGCTCGTCGACCGTTGCATCCTCGGGGATGTTGAGGGCACGGCGCCGCAGGATGAACGCAGCCTCGTCCATCATGTTGCGCTCGAGCTCTTTCGCCGCGCGCTTGCGGTCCCCGTCGAGCTCGGGCTGGTCCTCGAGCAGGTCGTCGATCACGGAGCGGAGACCCATCGACCGCTCTTTCTCGCGGATCGCGAGCTGAGTCATCCGATCCACCCGGTGCTGGATCTCGCCGAAGTCGATGTAATCGAGCGTCGTCTCCATCGCGATCCGGCGGCCCTCGTCCGGGTACTCCTGCGACACCATCTTCATGATCGTGAACTGGTCATGCTCCGCCCAGAACATGCGTTTCATCATCGCGGCCCGCGACTCCATGAGTCCCGTGTCCGACGATGCGTCAGCCTTGTCCTGGTTCAAGCGGGCGCGCGACACTCCCCGGCCGGCCGCCGCACTGGCCGCAGCAGATTCCTCGGCCTTGAGAAACATGTCCAGGCTCGACGTCTCCGCCAGCTCGTTGATGGTCACGCCCTCCCCTGCGATCAGGATGTTCTCGGGGTCGAATACCTGATCTTTCGGGAAGTTCATCGCCGGGCCACCGGCCCACCGCTGGCGGAACGCCTGCGCCTTGAGAGCGCGCAGCTTCCAGATCTCCATGATCTTGCATTGGAGATCGGCTGCGACGTCCGACGATCCAGAACAAAGATCCCAGTAGCCGTCGCGCTCGTAGGTCAGGTGCGCGGCCATGATCGGGATCGCCGGCATCAGATGCGCCTCGGGACCGCGCACCACCTGAAGATCCTGGTCGTACTCGAAGGTGACCGTATCGTCCCAGAACACGCGGTGGGTGACGGTCGCTCCGGTTCGCCAATCCATCACCGCCCGATCGTACATGTACGCGATGGCCACCGAGTTGTCGTCGGGGTCAGGGATCACCGCCATGCGGTGTGGTGGGATCACGGTGCTGACCGCCCGGTCGAGCCGGGCCACGTACCGGGTGAGCAGGAAGGCGTGGTTCGCGCCGGCCAGCGTGCACAGCACGGCGTCCATCTTCTCGTTCAGCCGGGTCTCGGCGGCCATGGCCGCCCAGCGAGACTGCTGCGATTCCGGCTCGACCGCCCGGATCGCGGGAACGAAATAGACGGGCCGGGTCGTCTCCGCAACCAAGCGCGCGAATGGTGCCTGCGCCACCGCCAGGTGAGCAAACCTTTTCATGCGCCGGCGTAGTTCGAGATCGGTGTGCGTGGCGTCGATCTCCTCGCGTACCACCATATCCGCCCAGCCATTGACGAGAGACGCGCGCTTCTCGAAGATCCTGCGCCGCTCGATCTCCTCGGCGCTCTTGAAGTAGCCCCGGGCGTACTCCACCGGGTCCACGCCGAAGAGCTTGGCCACGCCCATCAGGCGTCTCCCCGCGCGTTCCGCATCCGCCGTTCCTCGATGGAACGCACCGCGTCTGCCGGGCTGTGCTGCTTGGGCGCCTCCTGCCCGCGCAGGCTCTCCCACGGGATGAGCGCGTAGCACGTGTCCGTGTAGTGCGATGGGTCGCGCCCATCTTTGTTGAACTGCTGCGGCTCCCCGCTGGGACCCCAGCCGTAGAACTGGAACGACCGCACCATGTCGGGGCACGCTGGCGTCCCGTCCTCGAGCTTTTCCACGAACAGGCGCCGCACCCCGTCCCCGTCGCAGAGGAGCGTGTTGACCATGCCGAAGCGGTCGCGGCGAGGGATCTGCTTCCCGTACGCGGCTTTCACCGCGTGGAACCCCGCGCGCTGCATCACGCTGTAGTCGCTCTCACTCGCCCCGTCGTTCGACCTCGTGCGTGAGCAGTGGGGATCGCCAACGACGAGGATCTCCTTCGGGCCGGCCCCAAACGTCTCCCGCATCCACGAGATCAGTCGCGGCACATGAGCCGTGATTCCAGCCCCGTCCACCGTCGCAAGCTCGCCCACCGCCCACCACAGCCGCTCGTTTGGCCCGTCCCCCGCGAAGCACTTGAACACCGTCGAGGCGTTCACGCGCTGCCCGAAGTCTTGCCCCACGATCCAGCGGAACGGTTCGCCGTACCGCTCGTGCGTCACCTTCTCCGTGATGTCCCGCCTCGTGATGGGGCGCGGCGCCACGTTGAGGTCGAGGTCGAAGCACGGGTAGATCCGGCCCTCGATGGGCGGCCGCTCCCCGTCGATGAGCCTGCGAAACTGCACCGCCGACAACCGCCCGCGGAAGCTGTCCCAGTACGCCGGGTCAATCCAGCTATTCTCGTAGCCCGAGAACCGCAGGACCTTCACGTGAGGCGCCCGTTCGTACACCCCGAGCCGCTCTTGGAACTCGGAGATGAGCTGGTTCGTCGCCGTCGAGTACACGACGTACGAGGTGCCCGCGCGCCGCCCGCGCAGATCCACCTCCAGCAATGCTTGGTCCGTCATGTTCTGTTGCTCATCCTCGATCGCCACGTCCCAGTCGTACCCCTGCACCGGAACACCCAGCGCCGCCGACGCCTGCTTGGCCGCCCGGAACTGGTACAGCACCCCGTTCACCAGCGTGATCTCGTGCTCCTGCGGGGACACGTCGTCGATCCAGCCCAGCGGGGACACGATCTCGAGGAACTTCGACCACATGATCTTCAGGCGGGCCGCCGTCGGCGCCACCATCCCGATGATCCGGTGCGCCGCTTTGGCACCCTCGAGGACGCCCTTCAGCACCACGGCTTTCGTCTTGCCCCCGCCCGGTGCCCCGATGCACAGCACCCGCCGGATCTGCTGGCTGGGATCCCGGAACGTCAAGAGCCCTACCTGCCCAGGGTGGCACGCCAGCGTCACGACCGCCTGCGGTGGCCCGGTGTACTCCCCTACCCGGTCATCGTACCGCCCGCCCCACACGTAGGGACCGTGCTCGTCACCCAGGAACTCAGCAGGGTAGACCTTGCCGCCGTCCCGCCGGTGCACCTGCACCCGGACACCGAGATCCACCACCCGGTGCTGCCCCGCATCCCGGATCCTCTCGTAGAGGGCTCCGCGATTCGCCACCGATCACTCATCCTCTGCAAGGTCCCCGACCTCATCGAGCACTCGCATCGCCGAGCCGAGTATGGAGACCACCGACTTGCCGAGGATCCGGTGTGCCGCCTCGCGCATGGCCGCACGCACCTTCTCCTGCTGCATCCCGGCCCCGGACCACATCGGCACCCCGCCCAGAACCCGCGGCAACGCCGTCGACCGCGCGCCCGCCACGTAGCACGTGAACCCCTTGCCACTGCGATCCGGCCGTGTAAACACCGACGCCGCCAGCATCCCGGACACCACCCCGCGCGGCCCGCCAGCAACGGGCGTGAACACCTTCCCCGCCAGCGCCCCGCGCGTGCCTACATACTGCCGTTCGTACTGGCGCCGCACCTTCGCCCGGTACCCCGGGTCGACGTACCGCTCAGCAGCCTCGCCACCACGCCCGCCCTGCTCCGCCAGTTCCTCGCGCCGCACGGCGGTGTCCGCGTCGATCCCAGGCAACGCCACCCCATCCGGCCCGCGCCCAGCCGCCAGGTTTTCCTTCATCTGCTCCGTGATCGCCGAGGCCAGCCGCTGCGCCACCTCACGGTCGTCTGGGTGGAACAAGAGCCTCGACCCAGAACCCTCCACGCGGATGGCGAACTTCGTTCCCGGGTTCTTGCGTGACACGTCGCGTAGGCTAGCGAAGATATCGATATCTTGGCTCACGCCTTCCCATCCCCGTTTCTACGGCTCAGAGGGTCGCCGTTCCAGGCGCTGCCCTCGCTCCGCCGCTCCCTGGCCGCCAACGCCGCAGCCTCTCGCGCCCGCCGCTCGTCCTGCATCCCGGACAGCACCGCCTCAGCCCGAGCGATCTCCCCCTCACGGAACGACCCATCCAGGTTTTTCCGCATCGCCTCGACCGTGTCCCTCAGCGCGTCCGCCGCCCGCGGGTCGAGACCACGCACGCTCTCGGTGAGCAGCCACGCGAGGAACCCGTCGATGCTGTCACGCGTCCGCTCGAGCGGCGGTGGCGGCCGAAGGGGCTGCATCCTGTGCGTTTTCCGGGCTGGCACGCGGTCACCAAAGCATCACATTTTAGGATCGGAACACTAACATAGTGCCGTGGG
>ERZ1292642.664-Hain-H14-01um-R1-664-length-18577-cov-4_pt1 | contig 15216 bp, 27 predicted proteins | sample MGYA00564403_ERZ1292642 | MGnify/ENA primary metagenome ERZ1292642 (study PRJEB36523, sample SAMEA6512643) | groundwater metagenome | collected 2019-01-09 | study: AquaDiva: Metagenomics assemblies of 32 groundwater samples | reverse complement strand
GCATAGTGCTTACTCGTTCTTGGCAGACAATGTTCCCGCCGAGCCGTCTCCGAGTCGTCCAATGGTATGACCAAATATACATGGCCATGCCTGGTTGTCAACCAAACCCGCTTTCGTCGAGAGTCAAACACGCTTATGATGCAATGGTTTCTCCTCTTGTTCAATCAGGACTCCCACTGATTCAATACGAGGATCTGTTGGACCCTGCTACATGTCGAGCAAGTCTTACGCAGATAACAGAGTGGCTGGGAGAGGGAAACTTAGACCGATTAGCAGAAACTCTCTCCCGGACAGGACGCGGAAAGTCTGACGTAAGAGGTCGCTGGCTCCTCAAACCGACACTCGCGGGGGATGCTTTGTGTATCGTTTCGGGAGACCAAGACAATCAACGAAAAAACCCCGGAGAACTTCCGGGGTCATCGTTGTAGTACGTCTTGCCGCGAAGCGAGTTAGATCGCGTCGGCGGCTTTCTGCCCTGCGGCGGTCAACTTGAACGCCTTCCCTTTGGCCCCTTCGATGGTGATTTCCTTGAACAAGTTCGGGTTGTTGACGAGGCAACCGCCGAGATTGTCCGTGCTGAGGTCGGCGAGAATCTTGCTGCGGGATTCGCCGTTCGGGTGCTTCTTGAGGTACTTGAGCACCTTCGGGAGCCATTGGTCAGCTTTGGTCACTCGTCCGCTCGTCTTGGGCGGTCCTTTCTTCCCCCCCTTCGGAGGTTTGGCCTTGGCGGCTTTCTTCGCAGCCTTCGGGGCGGTTTCGGTTTCGGTCGTGGTCGCTTCGGTCGTCGGGACTGGCATGATCTTGCTCCTAGTTTGGACCTGTTCGCGGCGGTCTCGTTCCCGCACCTCGTCATCGAGGTAGGTATAGTATCGGCTCTTCCAGCAGAAAAGTAAAGCGAATCTCCAAGAAATAAACACCAAATTCCCGCGAGAATATGATGACTTTGAAAAATCTTGTAATTTTGGTCGATGCCGATGAGGTTCTCTTCGACTTCGTCGCCGGAGCGGCGAGGGTCCATGGAGTCGAACCGGAATCTCTCAACGCCTATCGAACACCTGGCATCTGGAGTATCTCGGACCCACTCGGTGAGCTGGTACTCGGCAGGCCGTTTACTCAGGAAGAGTTTTGGGCACCGATCAACGAAGCGAAAGAGACGTTCTGGGAAAACTTAGAGCCGTTGCCTTGGTTCAAAGAGTTGATCGAGTTTGTCGAAGAGCATTCGCGTGAGTGGCATATCGTTTCTGCTCCGTCAAGATGTCCGACGAGCTACAACGGGAAGGTCCGAGCATTCAAGAAAGTGTTTGGAAAGGACTTTGATCGGTTTATTCTTACGCCACACAAGCACCTCTTCGCGAAACCAGAAACGATACTGATTGATGATCGCCTTGAGAACGTCGAGAGATTCAATCGAGCAGGTGGCTACGGATTTGTCTTTCCAACAATCGGGAATTCTCTCCACGAGTATCGGGACGTTCCGCTTGATCAGCTAAGATTAAGTTTCGTGGACCGCTTTTCTATTTCTTAGGAGCAAGCAGTGTATAAATTTTTTCTGAGCTTGAAGCAGTTGTTGTGTAGACATGTTAAGGTTCCTAGCGGAGGTATGGACTGGTCTGAGACTGTCTGTACAAAATGCGGGTTACGGCAGGGAGTTTGCGGTAAATACTATGGACGAGATTGGAACAAAGTTCTTAACAAAGGGAACAACTAATAACATTACAGATTTCGCAACGTCAATGACTCGTTCAAAGGATTAGTTACAATCTCCCAATAGAAGGAGATACCAGCGTGAGTCTCGTCCTATTCAACCGAGGTGTAAGACAGGTAGCAGACTTCTGTCTCCTCAACGGTATTCCTCGTCCAACGATCACCAAGGTCTCGAAAGCCAAGTGGTACGTCGGAGCTTGTGCCTACTATCGTCCAAGAGACGGGATACATATCTGTACTGAATGCTGTGCCCGGTCTTGTACGGAGACCCAGACAAGGAATTGGAACTGGCCGGCATCGGTGACGGATCGAGAGCCGTTCGGAGTAATCTGTCACGAACTCGGACACCATTGTGATTGGCAGGCCGGGCAAACGAAGTACACCTACGCAAGTGAGTATTCGACAATCATCATGAAGGATTCTGGAGAGCTGCCAATCACGAGCTACGCTCCGAATCCATCGGAATGGTTCGCGGAGATATTTCGGTTGTTCGTCACGAATCCAATTCTCCTAAGTCTTATTCGTCCGAAGACTTACGAGATATTATTGAGGAAGTGGAAACCTCTTCCGAGTCGCGGCTGGAAAGAGGAATTGGGCAAGGACGTGCCTCCGAGGATCATCAGAACCCTTGTCAACAAAGGAGCAAAGTAATGGCACATCTCAAATTTCGGAATGTCAACGACGCCTTCAGTAGCCTGGTCCATGTCTTCGCTCACAAGGACAGTCAACACAGGAGGATTCCTCACTCCACTTTACCGATCGCGAGTGTCCAGACACGAAATGGTCCTGTATGGCAGATCATGGAACCCGTGATTACCACCTATGAGAAGCCGTGCGAGAGAGTTCTCTTCAACCAAGCCCGCGACTGTAACGTGTTCTTCCATTTATATGAAGCCCTTTGGATGCTTGCCGGACGGAACGACGTTGCTCCACTGGACTACTACTTGGGAGGACGGTACTCTCAGTTCAGTGATGACAAGACGACGGCGAATGGAGCTTACGGCTACCGTTGGAGGAAGGCGAATCCTCACCAACATTGGAAGACTTCGAGCGAGCAGGAGATGCAGTACACAGATCAACTCGCTGTGATTATTGCCCACCTGAAGAAGAAACCAGAAGACCGTCGTTGTGTCCTCCAGATGTGGAACGTGCAAGACGATCTCCTCAAAATGGAAACATCTCGTGACGTATGCTGTAACCTCTGTGCCTTGTTCTTACTCCGAGACAGGGGAGAACCTTGGCCAGCGATGGAAGGGAGTCCAAGACACGTCCTTGACATGACAGTTATGAACCGTTCTAACGACCTGGCCAACGGGATGCTCGGAGCGAATGTGGTACACTTCTCATTCCTTCAGGAATACATGGCCGCCCATCTTGGAGTTGAGGTCGGTGTCTACAACCAGATCAGTAACAACCTCCATGTCTACACCGAGTCTTTTGGTGGATTTCCCGCCGAAAAGTGGTTGGAAGAATACCGCTCACCGGAGACTTCGACGGCAACTTGGTACACGGACGATGCAACAAACATGGTTCCGCTCGTCAAAGACCCGGCGACGTTCGACCAAGAGCTACCAGAGTTTGTACAGATTCATGGTACCGGGGACGAAGTAACTATGCAGCAAGAACAGTTCTTAGAGAGCTTGACAGAACCTTTCTTGGAGCACGTTGCTCACCCAATGTTGATGGCTTTTCATGCTCACAAATGTAGATTTTACACAGATGCGTTGAAATGGATTGACTTGGTTCGAGCTGACGACTGGCGAGAAGCCGGATTAAACTGGATCACGAAGCGGAAAGAGAATTGGGAGGCGAAACGTGTTGCCGAGCGATCTTGAAGCAGCTATCTCAAGGATCGAGAACCCGCCTCCCGTACTAACCAAACATGATTTCGTCCGTCGCTACAGCCTTGGTGAGTTTGGAAACCGTTCCCCGACTTGGGACACGATTCACGAGGCGATTCGAGATGATCTGTTCTACAGCGGATTGATCCATATTCGGAATCGAGTTGCCGGGGCAGAGACCTGGTACAATGTCGATCCGACCATGGCTATGGAGAAGTACCAAGAGTGTCTAAGCAAAGGATGGAAACCTGACCAACTCTACTTCTCGTTGATGGCTCCAACGGAGAAGACAATCTGCCAGGGCGAAGTTTTTCAATCAGCTGATCGTGGATTGGCTTTGTACTACACAACAGTCGCTAAACCGATGAGAGAGGCGTTGAAAGAAAACGCGATTCAGGTCTACGGAATTCGAGCGGTTGAGACGCTAAAATACTATGTAGACCCGTCTTCTTACGACTGGCTTCAAGTTCTGCTAGAGAGATACCCTTCACATGTAGTGGAGTTCTCGACGTACAGCGTTGAGCTCGGAACAGTTCCGGGTATGCGAACAATCTTTTGGGAAGTGAGGATGTATTGATGTTCTCGCCAAATGACTACCAGAAGCTGGCTATTCGTAGTCAGGCCGATCAACAGGTGATTCTCAACCGGCTATACGCTCTTGGCCCCAAGGCGATGCAAGCCGACAATGCTTATCGAGGTCTCTGCAACGACATCGGAGAACTCGGTGATCCGATCAAAAAGTGGATTGAGTACGGACAAGAACTCAACATCTTCGGTAAAGGAGGGATCAAAGAGGAAACTGGCGATGTTCTCTGGCGACTAGCCCAACTCCTTGACGCCGTAGGACTTACGCTTGAAGAATGTATGGAAGCAAACATCCAGAAGCTCAAGGTTCGTTACCCAGAAGGCTACTCGGACTTCAACGCTGCCGAGGAGAATCGTGACCGGAACAAGGAACAAGAGGCGTATGGTAAGTCGGCAGTACCAGCGATGGAACACAACTACCATCCGTCCGTCACAGTCCGTCGAGTGCCAGAAGTCGAAAAGCGGTATCAGACTGGACAAGGATTTGCTGAGCCACTAGAAGTATGCGAGCAGCCTACAGGTCGGGCAATCCGGGTTGGACAGGGAATCACTCAGATGCCTGCTGTCCCAGAAGAGATCAAAGTCAAAGACACTCCTTCAGTGTTGACTGCTCACTTCGGAGATGGCCTGGTCAGAGAACCGAGAGACAGTTCGTATTCAGGATTTTGTGGAGGGTGTAATCGACCTATTCACCACACCAACTCGGCTGGGCTTTGTCCAGACTGCATGGCAGACCAGTTAGCGGGAAGACCACTTCACAGTGAGAGGAAAGCCAATGCCCAAAGTTGAAGCAGAAACAGTACCAGAGAATCTTCGACCTTACCATTTCCACGGAGTAGACCTGGACTGGAAAAGCGGAGGTAAGGAGGCAACAGGTGACTGCCCGTTCTGCGGACGCGAGGGGAAGTTCAGCGTCGTCGTTCAGACTGGGCAGTGGCGGTGCTTCGTTTGCAACGAAGGAGAGGATAAGGGCAAGGCGGTGAAAGGAGGCAACGCCCATGTTTTCATCCGTAAGTTGTGGGAGTACAGTGCCAAGGCGACGAACGGTTGCAAGGAACTCGCCGCCGGTCGCGGCTACGTCAGCGACGAGTGCCTCCTCATGTGGGAGGTCGTCAAGTCAGTCACCACTGGCCACTGGCTCATCCCCGGTTACAACGCCGAAGGCGCGTTGCACCAGCTCTACATGTACCGGAAGTTCCCTCAGCCAAACCCGACTCTCGGTCATCAGTTACACGGGGTCAACCTCTACGACGCCTCCAAACCGATCGTCGATCTGTGCGAGGGGCCGTGGGATGGGATCGCTTGGTGGGAGATGCTCAGCCAGGTGAAGGACTTCGAGGGGAAGTTGTCCCAGACCGGAAACGTCAGCAACAGCCTCCTCGTCGAGCGGAACGTGCTCGCCGTACCTGGTTGCGGGACGTTCTTGGAATCTTGGCTGCCCCTCTTCGCCGGAAAGGTCGTCAACCTCCTCTATGACAACGACCTACCGAGGAAACACCCGAAGACGGGAGCCACCATCGCTCCGGGAGGACTGGAAGGGATGAAGCGGGTCGCCAGAATCCTCAGTGAGTCACCGGAGCCACCGGAGTCGATCAACTACTTGAAGTGGGGCGAGGAGCACTATAACACAGACCTCCCCCACGGACACGATCTCAGGGATTACCTCAACAATGTTTAGCTACTTTGGCGGGAAGTCTCGGTTGGTGGATCTCTACAGACCGCCAGAATACAGTTACATCATCGAACCGTTCTGTGGATCGGCGAGGTACGCTTGTAAGTACGGGATCGACTCGGCTGTTTGGATCAATGACAAGTACCATGTCATTACAGATATCTGGTTGTGGATTCAACAAGCGTCGAAACAAGATGTCAGAAATCTCCCGGTCCTTAAAGTAGGAGAGAACCTACAAGACTTCAAACAACTTTCAATCGCGGAAAGACAATTGCTAGGTTTTTCGATAAATCCAGGATCAGCTGCACCGCGAAATATAGCAACTGCTAGGTCTGTTGGAGCAAATGGTCAGACTCATAGAACCATATTACTCAAAGCTGCGTTACTACAAATCGTCGGAAAGATCAGTCATTGGAAGATTACGAATCTTGACTATCGCAAAGTCTGTACGAAGCAGAAAGCAACTTGGTTCATAGATGCTCCTTACCAAATTCGACGAGCGAACTACGCAGCAACCGTTGTTGATTATGGAGAACTCCGTGACTGGGTATTAGCTAAGCAAGGACAAATAATCGTGTGCGAGAAAGATTCAGCGAACTGGCTAGACTTCGATCCACTGACTACGCAATCTGGTCAGAACGGAATTATACAAACAGAAGTTGTTTACTATGGCTGAGTCAGCTGGATACGTCGAACGCAGACGAGCGTGGTTAGATTTGGCTGACGAGATCGCGAATCCGCACGGGATCACTGGTAGGCAGCTGGTGGCAGTCCTGTTCGCTGTCAAGAGACCAGACCAGGTCGGCACGGACTGGAACGAACTCTTCAAGTACGTGGAGTGCAACAACTTCGCGACAGACATCAACGGAGGTACTGATGACTGAGTTCCGCAGCCCGTTCCTGTCGCGTCTGGTCGAGGACGTCTCACGAAAGACGGCGGAGGTGTTCGAGACGATCCTGCGAAGGGCGGGAGTGACGGAGGACAAGGCGTATCTGTGTCGCGTGCTCCGTTCTGAGACTGAGCGAGGTTGGCGGGAAGAGATCAGGATTCAAGGAGAACATGTCGGCACGATCGTGACTACTCTCGGTGAGGGTCGAGTGCTGATCGAGTACAGTCTGTTGGAGGAGAAGGCCGATGTTATTGGTAGACAGGATTCAGAGATTTCAGGCGTTGCTGGAGATGATCGCCCCGGTCCCGAAGGACTGGCTGGGAGAGCCGAAGCGTGACGGGCAGACGCGGGCTGCCGAGGGCCTGGTGTGCGTTCCGTGTGAGAGCTACAAACAGCTTGAGAACAGCTGGAAAAAAGCAATGAAGTGGACTGATGGGTTGTCTCATGGTCTCACGTTCATGCTCGCGGTGACGACAAGCACCAAGAGTGTCGGTACGCAATTGTGGGGCAAAGTCTTCTCCCCGGCTGGCGGAGGTAAGACGACGTTGGCTGAGGCGGTGTCTGTAGCAAGAGAATATGTCTACCCCAAGGACTCGTTGACGGGACTCTTCAGCGGATATCAGATCGACGGTGCCGGGTCTCAGGACTTCTCGATGATCAACAGTATCAACGGGAAGACGCTTATCATCAAGGATGCCGACACGATCATTCAGAATGCGGCGTTGCCCGCGATCATCTCCCAATTCCGGGCGTTGTACGACCGCTCGATCCGCACCCAGTTCAAGAACAAGATGTCCCGCGACTACGAAGGGATCAGTGCGACGGTCCTGTTCTGCGGCACCTCCTCGATGAAGCAGCTCGACTCTTCGGAGCTGGGGGAACGGTTCTTGGACTGCTGGCTCATGGAGAAGATCGACGAAGACCTGGAGGACGAGATCAACTGGAGGGTCATCAATCGGGCCGACAGGAACCTAGCGTTGGAGGCAAACGGAAAGCCGGAGAACCGTCAAGACCCGGAGATGACGGCCGCGATGCAGCTGACGGGGGGTTACGTCAACTATCTCAGGTTGAACGCTCAAGACCTGCTCTCCCAGGTAGACGGCTCGGACGACGCGAAGCGGACCTGCATCAACTACGGCAAATTTGTAGCTTTTATGCGGGCGAGACCGTCTTCCACTCAGGACGAGACGGCGGAGCGAGAGTTTTCAGCCCGCCTGGTTGAGCAGCATTGGCGTCTCGCGAAATGCCTCGCAGTCGTGCTCAACAAGAAGGACGTTGACAAGGAAGTCCTCAAACGTACTCGACGTGTGGCGTTGGACACCGCGAAGGGGCAGACGCTGGAGATCGTCAAACAGATTTACAAGACCAAGGAGGCGGGAGCGGAGATGGCCGCCATCTCGTTGCGGACGAACATCAGCGAGGACAAGACTCGCCAGCTGGTGAAGTTCCTTCGGCAGATCGGGGTCGTCGAGCTGTTCACGCCGAGCACCAAAGGACGGGCGAAGACTCCACGTTGGAGGTTGACGGAGAGGTTGAGGGACTTGTACCGAGATGTCGTGGGGAGAGAGCATTCTTAGCTTGAGCCTCTCATGTTTACTTAGTACCTTATAGGTAGTAGTAGTTAGGGTTCGGGCCTTCCTGTCAGATACTCAACTACGTTTGTAGGAGGAAATCTGAGAGGTCAATCGCCGCAGCGACTCTCGAAAGGTTTTCTTTCGCGGCGGTAAAATAGCGGGAGGCGGTTCGCGAGTAAAGGGATCAAATTTCTAGGAGCAAACGATGACGATCACGAGAGAGCAGTTCAACAACCTTCCTTGGGAGTATGAGATCGGTGAATACGTGTACCTCGTCACAGCGACTCATGACATACATCACACACCGAAGCGGCATCGTATCTTCGCGAGGATGCTGGTGGTCTCTGCGGGTTCTGACAAGGATGAAGCTCCGTGTAGTGGGTATCTACTCCATAGCGTGGGACAGATTTACTTCGCCAACAGCTTCACCAGGGTGATTCCGCCTTTCAATGACGATCCTGAGTTGAGAAAGGCGATGCAAGCTCGGTTGGAGATCAGCCCAGGTATTCTTTGGCAGTTGGTTGATTGATTGAATTTCCGGTCAGCCGAAAGTCAGGTTAGTGGCTTTCTCTGATGAGTAAGCTGATCGGGATTCTCTAAGGAGGAGTGATGCTAGAATTCGTCATCTGGTTACTCGGTTGGGACTTCCTCTGTACAGCGACTCACGCGGTCATGCGTCATCAATCGTTGGACCGGGCGAAGACGGAAGCGTCCATGCCCCTTCAAGCCTTGTTCGAGATAGTCGTCTGGGTCTATGTCGGTTGGCTAGTCTATCCAAAGTGAGGCGGCAGGCTGGGGAAGGAGTCCGCAAGGACGATCAGGTGGGTTCTCACCGACCGCGTATTCCCAGACTCGGTGCTCAGCAGTTATGATAATCTGCTTGGTCAAATATCTCCTATCAAACATGGAAGAGCAGACGTGAAGTACATCGAGACTCAGGTCGAGGACGTCATCAAAGTCTCTCGCGGAGAAGAGGTGATCGAGATCACGTTAGGTGCGGCAGTCTCCGGCAAGCGGAGAGTCGGCGTTCAGGCAGAACGTGATTGGCAGATCGAACTTTTCAGGGATGGCGTCAAGGTCGAGGCGGTCGGCAAGAAGTCTCCTCTGAATCCTGACAACTGGAGAGGTTGATCATGCTCAAGCGTGAACACGTAGGCTTCGTCCAAAAGACGGTTGACGTCGGAGACCATTCGGCTATGCCGTCGGGAACGGTGAAACTTCACGCGGAACTGCGGTTGACCGCCAAGGGATTCGTCTCCGCGAGAGAAGTTCAGAACAGTAAGTCAGATGCTGTCGAGCGGATGAAAGATGTGCTGGCTATGAAGCTCTGGCGAGAACTCTACGGCGATCTGGAACAGGAACTGACCGAGGCTCGGCGAGACGTCCTCAACGCTGTAGGTGATCCATTGGCTGCTCACGACAGGGTGTTCGAGGTGTTTGACAGGTTACGCAAATTCATACGATGGGAGAGATCATGAAGCAAGAGTATGAAGGCTCACTCGAAGTGATCCAAGAAGACGGTCTGGTGACGTGCGTCGGTATCGTATTTGACGACCGGGAAGGATTCTATCAGATATTTACACCTCTGACTTCTTGGCAGATCATCTACGTCTCAATCGAGGACGAGCGAGCGTCTCCCGATCCTCGTGACGCCCTCGATGAGCTAGACGTTGAGTCAGAGAACCTCGCGGCGGAATTGGATGACATTCGAGCAGAACTCAAGAGACTCCGAGCTGAATCGAAGGACTCCGTAGACCAAGCACTTGCGGTTTGCAAATACGCGAAGCAGAAAGAAGCTGAGGAGAAATCTCGCAGAGTCTACTACCAGAACATCGTCTACGAGATCTGTCGAATCGTGGATCAAGCGACCGGAAAGAGCGGGACTGACTACACAATTTGTGGTACGGTCGAAAACCCTTCTGACGAGTTGCAAAAGGCTGTCAGGGCGTTGGCAGCTCGTCGCAGAGACGGCGACTTGAAGGATATGGCGGGGTGGGAAGCTCACTTCGGTACGAAGATACTTGACCCAGACGGGTGGAGACGTGACAACACTCCGAGTGACTTCGTAATGACCGCCCAAGAGTTCGCGAGACGCTGGTCGCAGAGCACGACGAGTCAACCTGCTCCCGTCGAGTTGGAGAAGATTCTTCAGAGGATTGGGAGGTAGTCGTGGAGATCGTTCCGAAAGTTGTGTTGAAGTTGAACCCGGAGACCCTCGAATGTCGTTGGAACTGCCGAGGTTGCGGAGCGACCAACGACGTCTTCCTGTTCAGCGAGAGGGTCGAGGATGCCAAGAAAGAGGCACGGGCGATCGAGACTGTGACGTGTGATAGCTGCTGCCGTAAGTTCGAGACGGACTGAACCGTCCGAAGAGACGGACTAGCTTTGGTGGTCGTGTCTAGTTATATGTATCGCGAGAAAGGAGCTACGAGATGGTACCTGCTGATGCTCTGTGTTTCTTCCGAGACGGTGACGCCTGGTGTTGCGTGTGGAGTGATTTTGTCGATCTACAAGAGTCGAACGCAGGGTTCGGGAGCACGATGGACTCGGCTTGTCTGGACCTGAGGTTGAGAGAGCCGCGTCACTGGCCGGTCGAGATCATGGAAAGGGCGAGGAGCAGCTATAGCTCGACGGATTTGGGCGTCAGGGCGGGTCTCAGCGTCTTCGACGATGAGGATTGATCATGCTCCCTAACGTCTTCGCGCAGTTCGTGGGAGGTCCGCTCGACGGAGAGTGTAAGTGGATCGAGGATCGCGGCTACTTCCAGGGGGCCGGCGCTGATGCTGGGGTTGTGCTTAGTATAGGGTCGGGGGGGAGTTAGGGGAATTATGGCCACGACATTGATACAACCTGCTAAACGTGGAGCGAGCTTGAGGAGGATGAACACTGGGGAGCAGATGTTCGTCAAGGCTCTGATGGCTGATCCTCAGTGGAATCCGACCAGGGCTGCCAAGGCTGCTGGGTGCAAGAATCCCAGCCAAGACGCCAACCGGATGCTCAAGAGTCCAGTGGTGCAGGCGGCATTGGGAAAAGCGATAAGGGAGCGAGCTGAGAAGTTCGAGATCAAGGGTGAGCACGTCCTCAAAGAGCTGGCCGCGATCTCTAGCGTGAACCCGCAAGACCTGGTGGACGAAGAAGGAAACGTGATCCCCCTCCATGAGCTGCCGAGGCACGTCGCCGCAGCCATAAAGTCGTTCAAGACCGTCGAGCGAGAGGTAGCTGGCGAGGGTGGGGAGATGACGACCGTGAAGGGTTGTGAAGTCGTCTTCCACGACAAGTTGAACGCTCTGGAGATGCTCGCGAAGCACTTGGGACTGTTCGAGAAGGACAACGCTCAGACCAAGCCTACGATCACCTTCGACATCTCTCAACTCTACCAGAGGCCGGTCACAGACGATCCTGTCGAACGGTTGATCGCGAACCCCGAACCCTCTCAGACCGAGTTGAGGGACGCTAAGATCAAGGAGGACGAAGCGGTCGATCCCAAGGTCGAGTACCACCTCGACGAGTTGACGGAGGAAGAGTGATGAGTGAGACCAGGGAAGCTGAGTGGAGTTCGATCGTTCGCCGTTGTGCTAGACAACAGAAGAAGATCAGCGAACTCAACGAGTTGATCGAAGTGGTCGCCGACGAGTGGAAGAACCTCGATCTGACGTGTGCGTGTGATGCGACGAAACAACAAGCCTGCTCGATCTGTGAGATCGGATTCCGACTCAAGGAATGGCGGGAAGACCGTGATGCGGAAGGGTCGCAAGAATGAATACTGTCAATTGCCCTCGTTGCGACGGTACGGGTTACGACGACGGGACTGGTAAGAAGTGTTCGACTTGTAGTGGTACGGGCAGCGTCGCTTCTGACGAATGACTGAGAGGTGGGTGATGCAACAGTACGTCCACATTTATCTGACGGTCGCCGTCTTCACCGGGACGAGGATGGCGTTGGACTTCTCTGATAATGAGAAGGAGCCACGAATGGCTTCCGCTATCGCGTTCAATCTGTGCCTTGTTCTGGCCATTTGTGTGGATTTGGCGGACGTTTCGTTAGGAGATTTGATATGACCAAACCGACACGAGACGAACTAGCTGCGGCTGCTGGCGAGCTTCTCGCCGACGTAAGAGACGCTTACAACCAAGACGGCTCTCCATGCACACAAGACATGGTTGTTGCGCGATCTATCGTTGATCGAATTCAACGTACTCGCTTCGCCTCGCAGCCCGCGTCTGACGAACTGAAAGAGATCGACCAAGTCCTCATAGACGCTGGCTGTCTTGGCTGGGAAGGCCAGCCCGTCACGACTCTCGTCCGAGTCAAGCAGTGCATCCAGTCGAGGGACGCTTCCTGGAAGGCTCACGAGTCTGCCGTAGAGACTAATCATCACCTACTTCGTCGGGCGACAGAAGCTGAGAGAAGCACCGAACATACGTCGCCCGCTCATGTCAAACATCTCGAAAGGCGATTACAAGAACAGATCGACGACAAACATCGAATCCTCCGAGAGTACGAGGAGAGGTATGCGAAGTTGAAATCGTCGTCTGCCGAACCCGTCAACACGAAACTGCTAGAGGCGTGCGAGAAGTTGGGAAGCTATCGACACGTCATCGACGTCGAAGATGGTAATTACGTTTCTTGTATCGTGTGCGGCGAAAAGGTGAGTGATCCGCATAAGCCGAATTGCTTTCTTGGTATTGCCATCACCGCCGCTCGTGCCCAGGCCGAAGAGGACGCGAAGCCTGTGGATGAAGAGTGGTTGAAGTCGGTTGGGTTTCGCGATAGTACATATCCAAATGGTTTTGGTTACATGTGGCTGCGAACAACCGGCGAACTGGAACTAACCGTATCGAAGCCTCGCGACCGGGCAACATGGGAACAGGAAGAGTGGATTTGCGAGGGTGAACGAGTCCCGCACAACCTGATGCCAGAGACTCGCGGTGACGTCCGCCGACTACTAACCGCGTTGGGAGTGAATCTATGAAACACAGCGATTCGATGAGAGTGTTGGGGACGTTGGCGGTGCTCGCGGGCATGAGTGCTGGCAGGGTCGGACGTCCCAAGTCGCCGAAGTCGGACGCTCGCTGTCCTCACTGTGGTACTCGTTGTCGAGGAGCTAAGTGTGGTGGCTGCAAACGAGACTTTTCGTGACTCCCGGCGTCGGCCCTCTCAAATACGAGCCAGGACGGTTCGACTGTCGGAGGTGCCTATGGATCGGGCTGGACGACGGTACGGGCATCGAACGCTGCGTCAAGTGTGGGGCGAGGCGAGTCATCCCTACCACTGCTGAGAGGGTCGTCCCTCATCCAAGCGACGTCGTCAAGTACCTGGCACCGAGGAGGGCGAGTTGAGAAAGCGGACCCCGGAATCCGGTAAACTAGGAAAGGAGGTAAATAAGAAAAGAGCTACGTAAAATGTAAGAGAATATCTTTTCCTTATTTCCCTCTTTTCTTCGTTTTCTTATTTACCGTATTCCGGTCTCCGCTCTAAGGTTCCGAGAGTCAGTACCGCTTTCTTGAAAGGAACCTCGCAATGCCTAAACCGATTACATTTTCTCTATCTGACAGGTTACATGGCCACGCTGAAGAACCTGAAATCGGATCGAAGACTGGATCACAGGAGATCGAACTCGTGAACGCTTCAGACGTCAGGAAGATCGTGGGAGAAGTCAAGTTCCTCGTACCGGGGTGGATTCCTTACGGGATGGTGACAGGAATCATCGCCGCGTCAGGCACGGGTAAAAGTGCATTTGTTCTAGGGAGCCTCGTTAAGACGGTCATCTCAGGCGGTCGGTGGTTCAACGGATCTCCTGGACCGAAACCAGGAGGATCGGTTCTTTGGTGTCCGACTGAGAGTGACATGGCTATCACGCTTGGTCGAATGCAACGATGGAGAATCCCTGACAGCCACCTCCTCTTACCCCTCGAAGACCCGCTCGAATCTGTAAACCTGATGGACAAGAGGCACTTAGAGAGGATCGAATTGGTCATCAACCTTCGCAAAACGAAGTTGGTCGTGATCGACTCGTTGCGAGGAGGGCACGCCGAGGACGAGAACAGTTCCAAGATTTTCTACATACTCAAGTCCCTGGCAGAAATTGCTGAACGGACGAAGGCCGCGATCATCGTGATTCATCATCCGAAGAAGCCGTTGTTTGAGGGAGACGAGCTTACAGCCAATAGTAGCCGAGGGAGCAATGCGATCGTCGCTATGTTCCGTTCTATGCTCGGAGTGACACATCCTGACCCAAAGAGCGATTGGTGCCGTTTGTGCATGCTGAAAGAAAATCTTGGTATCAAACCAAAGCCAGTTGGCTACTTGGTCACAGACACGGGAATCGAGATCGGAGAGCCACCTCAGAAGGCCAAGAGAGTAAGTGCATTGAGTGAAGCCGCTGATTGGTTAGCCGATTTATTGGCTTCTGGAAAACCGCGTCTCGTCTCTGAGATTGAGGAAGAAGCCGGAGAGGTGGGCCACAGTATGATGACTATTCGGAAAGTGGTCCGGGAAGGAAAGCTGGCTGTCAAGACTGAGATACTGCGAGCCGGAGGGAAGATCACAGGAGCTAAGTGGAGTCTTCAGAAAGGTACACGATAGTCTATGAAAGTCCTTAACAAGTACCGAGACAGGATCACAACGAATGCCGTCAACATCATGCGACCGTCGAAGTGGGGGAACCCGTTCGTGATCGGTAAGGACGGCACTCGACAGGAAGTCATAGCCAAGTACGCGGAGTGGATCGAGACCCAGCCAAAGTTGCTGGCGTCTCTCCACGAGTTGAAGGGCCGCGACCTCGTCTGCTGCTGCAAGCCGGAAGCGTGTCACGGTGACGTCCTCCTGAAGCTAGTGGAGGGTGTATGATACTCGCTGACCCCATCGCCTTGCAGAGACTCTACTGGCCGCAATACACCATCTACAATAAACAGGTGGAGGCGATCTATTCTGTCTGGAACGACGGGGAG
>ERZ1292642.628-Hain-H14-01um-R1-628-length-19325-cov-14_pt1 | contig 15240 bp, 22 predicted proteins | sample MGYA00564403_ERZ1292642 | MGnify/ENA primary metagenome ERZ1292642 (study PRJEB36523, sample SAMEA6512643) | groundwater metagenome | collected 2019-01-09 | study: AquaDiva: Metagenomics assemblies of 32 groundwater samples | reverse complement strand
TAAATCGAATTTCCAAAGGCGCGGCTTTTTCCCGCAACTATCGCACACGATTTTGTCTTTCACGGTATCCCCCTTTGTCCTTCCGCCGGCATCCGCCCGGCGCGGTGTTAGTCCCCGGTCCAGCATCCCTTGCGGTCTCTCTGATAGTGCGCGGCGGTCGTGAACGGGTTGACCGCTGGAGGCTTGAGCGGCGCGAACCTCCGGCAGCGGCAGCCCCGATAGTTCGTCAGGCAGCGCCCGCCACCCTCCTCGTGGCCCGCCTCGTAGCAGCCGCACTCGCAGACGCGCGGATCGCTCGCGCGCAGGCCGGCGGCCTTCATGGCCGCGTCGAATTCGTCGACTGCCTGCCCAAGATAGCTTCTAAGACTCATAGTCAGTCTCCTTTTGTTCCAAGCCTGCTCTATCCCGCCCTCTCGCCGGAGAGAGGGAGGGTACGGCAGGCATCAGGCTGCTTTCGCTTCGGTCTTGGTTTCCTTCTCGGCTTTTTCGGCCTTCTGCTCGTCGGCATACTGCTTCGCGGCATCGCGGAGAATCTTCTGTTGCTCGACAGTCAGTTTAGCGAGTGCCCCGCGCTCTCCGGTCTTGCCTGCCCCGATTTGGCTTCTGATCGTATTCTCACTCGGCATTCGCGAAACGCCAGCCTTGGTTAGAGCGGCCTCGACCTCATGGAAATCGAAACCATCTCCTCCCATCCAGCGAATAACCGAAGTCACTGGAAGATCGAAAACGAGAATCGAGCCTTTGCCCTTTCCGCCTTTCAGCGTCTTCGTTTTCCTTTTTCCCATATTTGCCTCCTCTTCTTTTTGCCCATCCGCGAGCCGGGACGAGCTGCTGGCGACGCCGTTCAAGGCGTGGTCGTTGTGTAGCTCTTTCAAACTCTCCTCGCGCTCCGTGCGCATGGCCACGAGCCGTTCCCGCGCCACGGCGCGATTGACCGGATCGACGGGCGAGACGCCCATCTGGACCATCATGACGAAGAGCACGTCGGCCTTCGGCCACCGGGCGGCTCGAATCGCGGCATCGGAGTCGGACGCGAGGACATGGCGGGATTCCCTGGTCGCGGCATTCTTGACCAAGAAGCGGTGGTTGCCTTCAGCGGGCTCCGTGTAGCAGTGGATGCAGTCTGCGGCGTGCATGGGGACCTCCTTTTGTTTGACCGCGCTGTGCGGCCTAGCTGATTTATGATTTTATTATAAATCCTACAGGGCGAGAAGTCAATAGGGGAAGGCTCCTTTTTTGAAGATTTTTTGGGGCGGCTAACTAGCGAAATTCATTGAAGAAGTTGGACTTTATCGACTTTTTGATCGTTTCTTCGGAGGGGGGATATGGATGGCAGTGAGCTTCGGCTTCAAACCCATCGCGGCCATTCGCTCCAGGATCACGGCGCAGTATTTAGGCTCGATTTCCATGCCATAACAGATACGTCCAGTTTGCTCGCAGGCCACAAAAGTAGAACCAGAACCGGAAAAAAAATCGGCAACAATATTCTCCGATTTGGAACTATTATTGATAGCCTTGATGATCAGTGGAACGGGCTTGATAGTCGGATGGTCGCCATGTTCCTTGTCTGCTTCCCATATCGTGTGCTGAGTCTGGTCACCATACCAACTGACAACTCTGTTCTTTTTATAAATATAAAAAATTGGCTCGTGCTTATATTTATACTGAGCGAAATTGAATGCCGGACTATTCTTTGCCCAAATGATAGTAGCTCGCCATTCGTAACCGGCTTTTTCAAAGGCAGATCTAAATTGAACATGACTTTTATCTGCATGACATATATACGCAGCGGCAGAATCTTTACTTGCAATGCCCATATTCAAAAATGCAGCATACAAAAAAGCCTCGAATTTTTCTGGTTTCATTAGATCACCAGCAATTTTATCCCACTGCTTAGAATTCTGCATTCCATCATAATCAACATTATACGGCGGATCGGTAAAGATCATATCGGACTTTCGTCCGTTCATCAGATATTTCATATCTTCAATTTTAGTACAGTTCCCGCACATTAACCGATGCTTTCCGATCTCCCAAATCTGTCCTCGTTTCACTTTCCATTTTTTCTGAAGTTCATCGGCTTTGTCTATTTGCGGCTCTGGGGCCCCTGGTGATTCATTCTCGAAATATCCTCTATAAAATTTCTCAAAATCTATTTGCGGAAGGGCTAGAAGGTCTTTGAGGGAATCAGCCTGTAAATTGCCAGTCGTGATAAATTCATAGAGACTTTCATCGGTCATTTTTCCATATTGGCTTGTTAACAAAAGAATTTTTTCCTTAGCTTCCTGTTCATCTTTGGCCTCGATAAAATCGACGGGTAGTTTAGGAATCCCCCAGCCATCCTCGCGCATGATTTTAAGCACACGATCTCGCTGAGTGCCGTCGACGATATATTTTATTCCATTATTTACCCATAGGAAAATCGGGAAAGTAACTCCGTATTTGATAAGGCTGTTTTTAAGCTTCTCAAAATTAACTTTATTCAATTCTTTGAGATCGCCCTGGAGAGGAACAATTTCATCAAGAGAGACAAAATCAGTGGCAGTGCAGGCAACCTTGAGTTCCTTTTCCATTTTCTCTAAGCCGCAAGCCTTTCTCAGTTCATCCCGCTCCCGCAGGCCGTCGCCCACGGCTCGCCCCGGTAGGCCACCGCCCCATCGCCTTGCTCCCCGTCCGGCGCGTAGTAGATGACCCGGCTGCCGTCGGACTCGAACCGGAACGGAACTTCAAGGAATCCAGTCAGCGCCGCTCGCACATCTTCTTGTCGCTCTGGCGGAGCGAAGAGCAAAAAAAATCCACCACCTCCGGCCCCCACTAGTTTTCCCCCCGTCGCGCCGGCCGCGAGTGCCTTGCCGTAGATCAGGTCCGCCGCGCTCGTCCCGACGCTAGAACCGAGGCCGCGCTTCAGCTTCCAGCTCTCGTGGAGCATCTCGCCGATGGCGGAGAGGTTGCCGGACGCTAAGTTCGAAGCGGCGTCGGCAGCCATGTCGCGCAACGCGCGGACCTGGGCCCTGTTCCTCTCCGCGTCCGCGACCTGCTCCCTGGCGACCTCCGAGGCGCTCCGCGCCGCTCCGGTGTAGAAGAGCATCAGGCGGCCCTCCAGCGCCGCCAGGGCCTCCGGCGCGAGCGTCACTGGGCGCACAGCGAAGTCGCCGCCGGGATAGAAGTCGATCCGGTTCAGCCCCCCGTAGGAGGCCGCCACCTGGTCCTGGGAGCCGACGACGGCCCCGGCGCGCTCCCGCTCGACGTAGATCGCGTCCAGGGCGAGCCGCCGCTTCGACGGCATCTTCCCCTGGAGGCCGTAGAGCGCGTGGAGCAGGCCAACGGCGAACGCCGAGCTCGAGCCGAGGCCGGAGCGGGCCGGCAGATCGGCGTCGTAGTGTATCTCGACCCCTTCTCGCGCGCCGCAGAAGCGCAGGCACTCGCGGACGATAGGGTTGTGGATTTCCGGGACGGATTTGACAAGCTCGATCTCCGACCAGACGATCCGCCCCCGGTGCTCGAAGAACGGCGGCAAATAGCGGCAGGTCGTGTAGACGTACTTGTCGATCGTCGCCGATAGCACGGTCCCGCCGCCGTTCAATTCGACCCAGGCGGGGTAGTCGCTAGTGCCGCCCAGCAGACTTACCCTAAGCGGCGTGCGTACGATGACCACTTTAGGTTTCCCTCAACAGTACGTCCCCAGGCTCCAGCCGCATGACCCACCGACGCATCTCCTCGCAGTCGTCGATGTTCCTCGGCGGTCTTTGTCCCAGTTGATCGAATTCCTGCCTCGTCGCGGGCACGTGGATAAGGGTTTCGTGCTTCCCGTTGTCTTTATCCGCCCACCTCAGGTGAAGCATCCTGATCTTCTCGTATCCGTCCCAACTCATCTCTATCAACTGCGTGTCGGATGGTTTACGCCGCAGCGCCGACTTGCCTTTCTCGGATACCACTTTGTGCGGCAGATCGTCCAGCAGTTTCGGCCCGTACTTCTCCAGCAGGACCATTCTGACCTCGGCGTTCCTTTCCTGCATCAGCATCTTCCCTGTCACAGGTTTGACAATATGTTTCTCGGCAACCCTGACTCCCCTAAGTGCGTAAAACCCGTCACCGGAGGGGAACTCCACCGCCTTTCCTGTCTCACTGTGAAGTCTGAAGCGGAAATCCAGACTAACTTTCGGCTTTGCGCAGACGAAGAACACTTCATTGTCCTGCGCGAACGCGAGACAGTTCTCCGCGAGGGCGCGCAGCCAACCGTGGAACTCGGGAACGTCGATGTTTAGATAATGCGCTTTCATCTCAGAAAAGGCCAATCCGGAGAACCAATTGAACGTGGTCGCCCCTCCCCCGATCAATCGACTGATTCTCTCAGGCTCGTCGAACTCCAATGTTAGATCGAGCATCTTGTTTTGATTCTGATGAGGAAACCATACTGACCCACAGGATACAAAGCTCACGCTGCTAACCAACATGGGCCGCGTTTCCGAGGACGCGCTGAAATAACTTGCATATATCGCCGAGATCAGATTGGCGAGGTTCACGACTTCAGGGCCTGCGGGTTTAATCAACGAAGCCGCTTCATGAAACTTCCCGTAATCTTTGCAGACCATAAATCGAGTCGGCAAAGTGAACTGGGGAGCGTGCTTGTCCCGGAATTTCCCGACTATATCTCGCACCGAATCGGGGTCGCCGCAACTCTGCAATAGCAAAATATATCTCGCTTTGTACTGGGCCTCGGATATCAACTCTCGGCTCATTTAGTCTACCACTTTCTTCTCCAGGCCCTCGACCCAGTCGTACTCGCGCTCAATCAGGACCTGATAGTCGCCTTTCGGCAAGTCGATATGCTCGTGCTCCTCGTGGTACAGCCGGGCGAACTCGGAGAGAATGCGCAAATACATGACGCCGACCGCGAGCTGATAGAGCTGCGCTTCCCCCTGCGTTATTCTGTGCCGGTGACCCGTGACTTCGCCTTCCGCGAGCGTCAGATGCGAGAGCTTCTTCTCGTCATCGACCTCCGGCATCACTTCGATCCTTTTCAGGATCACGTCGCCCTGTCGATAGATTTCCGCCATTTTTCTGTCCTCCTTTTTTTCTCTGTCCAAAACCGCCGGAAAGATTCGAGCGATTCTAAAGTCCCTATGTCGAAATATCTTACATCCGCCGCATACCAATTGACAAGGATTTTTTTCTTCGGCCAGATGGTGAGCGCATTTTCCAGATTGAACTTCCGCCCGTATTTTTCAGATGCTACGGCGATTGATTTCTTGCTCAGCACGGCGGCCCCGACGTGGCGATACAGGCGGTCGTAAGGGATCGTCGCGTCGAAGCCAGCCTGGAAATGGCTCCGCAAAATCGCCGCGTAGTCAAGCTCGCAGTAAGTATCCCCATTGACGACGAAAAAAGGATCAGAAAGCTCTAAGTACTCAAGAGAAACCGCGCGGGCAATAGCCCCGCCTGTTCCGAGCGGTTGAGGCTCGACCGTCCCATTCACGAGAAACTTTAGAGGTATGCGATCCCACCCGACGCCGGCGGACAGTTTGATCCGCTCCGGCAGGAATTGCTGGCCGAGAAACCCGACGAGGATTTCCAGGAACGGCTCCCCGTTGATGTCCGTCATACACTTAGGCATCCCCTCCGGCAGCACTCCGCGCAGGCGGCTTCCGAGGCCACCGCATAGAATCAAAACATCAAGATCAGAAAGATTGATGCTCCCAGACTGAAGTCTGGGATTCCGTTTGCTTAGGCGCATTGCTGTGCCTCCGTTCCCGGAAACGGCCTCACCAATAAGGCCGAACGCGGGCGCTCTGACTCCCGCGCTACTCCACCGATAGGCGACACTCTTAACGCAAGAGTGAACGCCGCGTTAGCGTCTCGATGGTCATTGTGTCCACAATAACCACAGCGAAAAATCTTTTCGTTGGGCTTGGATAGCTGATGGCAACGAGAACATTCCTGTGACGTGTATGCAGGATCGGCCTCGATCACCATTACGCCACGCAAAGCGGCTTTGTAGTAAAGAAACTGCATGAGTTGATAGAAAGACCATTGAGATTTTTCCACATAGGAACGAATCTTGGACCTTCTCAAATTTTCCAACTTCTCTACAACGATATACCGGCGATGGGATGCGGCGTAGTCCACAATCTGTTTGGACACGAGATGATTTTCTTGCTTTGTGCGCCTGGACTGTTTATCGCGAATCTTGTGAAGCAGGCGGTTCTTCCCAAGTCTCGCCAGATTAGCTTTTCGCCTTTTGAATACCTCCTTTGTGCGGGCGGGATTGAAACCGAGATGAAAAACTTTTCCATTTTGCGGGTCGGCGAGTGTGGCTACGGCTCCGACGGAGTTTCGATCCACTCCAACTGCGCCGGTAGGCAAAGACTCCGATAGTTGCGCCTGCGCGTTGTAACTGACGTGACAATACCAGCTTCCCTTTCGCCGGATGAATTCGACGCTGCGAATAAAACCGATGACAGGGTGCAGCCAGACAACGGGTAGGATATATTTTTTAAATAGAACCGGGACGCGGATACCGGCACCGGCAATCTTGACTTGTTTACCCTTGTCTCCGCAAACCGGGATAACAACGTTAGAAACAGACCGGCATTTTCGATTGCGCTGGTATTTGGCGATCAGAGTCTTGCTGACGGCGCAAGGTATTTCGTGATAGTATTTGCTAGAGGACTTATCACGATGAACCAACATTTCACCGATGGCAATATCGCAACGATTCCGCAAGTCGTTGAGAAGTCCCGTAAAAGAATCGGGAACCTTGACTTTGACCGTGCAAGCCACTGTGTTTACCACTTGGCCGCACACGTTATCTTTTGCGTGAAGTTTAGGCGTCATATACTCACCCCAGAGAGGCGAGACTTTCTAAATCTGACTCTACGCCAACTGGCCGAATCTGTTCATGAAATGCGGTTGCGATATTCCGATCTGCAAGTCGAGCAGACGGACAATATGGCGTACCACCCCGGCATGTCACGAATTGTCGCTAAATTCTCGCATCGGCTCGCACCGTGGCACTTCTCTAAATTACATTCGCAAACAACCGGCGGACTCAGTTCGATTTTCTGTTTCCCGCATTGACACGATATGGCGGGCAAATCTTTTAGCTGACTGAAATGCTTCCAGGTAATCTCGAACCGATGGATGCTATTCGGACATTTCTGCATTACTCATCCAAATCTATCGCCCGCGTCGGCTTGTCGAGCAAGGACGGGGCGGGCTTCGGCGGCGGCTTGACCTCTAGTTGCGCGGCCTTCAGCTTCTCGTAATCCGCCATGAACCAGGGATGAGTGACCAAATCACGAACGACATAGGGATTGTCAATAAGCGCCTCTCTGGCGACTATCTTCTCTTCCGCCCTGCCGTGACAGTTCGCTCGAAACATTAAATCGAGGGTCTCGAACCTCTCGACCTGCTCGAACTTCTCCACCAACCGATTGCAGACGGCGCACATGGGGAAGCGGTGGTAGTAAAGATTCTGACTGGCGGCGGGCAGACTGGCGGAGATGACGCAGTCTAAAGCTACGCCAGTGATCCAGCCCGTGTTCAGCGGGACGCTTGTAGGCGTGACATTCGATCCACCTGAAGGAGGTTTTCCCGCATTCATCGGCTTAGGCGGTTTAGGCGGAACGTATCCCATCTTCAATCTACTTAGCCAGCTTTGATTCGGAGGCGGCGATCCGGCGGTTTTAGGCATTCGCCCACCTCAAGTTTATGAAAGAATATAGCAGCGTCCGCAATGACGCCCATGTTTTCCAGCAAACAAACACTTGGCGCAACTACATTGGCAGTACTTTCTGCGCCTCCATCGCCTCGGTTTCTTATGCATTCGCCCACCCCGGCATTCTCAATACGGACGCGGATAACATGCATCGCATGCTGCTTGGCCGCGCGGAGTTGGAAATCCACATCCTAAACAACAGAAGGAAATTTGACCTTGTAACCGCCAATATCTGAGAAACTCTACATGTTCTTCTTCCGACATCTCCCGCCATTGATCGGGACGGACCGTGTCGAGTGTTTCAGTTAGATGGCTAGACATTCGCCCACCTCCGACGAAGCCAAGAAAGAAGGCTTTCTTCCGGAAATTCTCGACGGCAAGTTGATACAACGCTCGATTGATATTGCGGTACGCCGTAAGGGCCGAGGCCGATTAGTTCGCGTTTCTCCTCAATGCCCGCTGCTCTCTTTGCGGCAACGCAACGCGAAAGAATCTCATCGTCTTCAGTATGGCGCATAGATTCCAGCGTCAATAATATGGTAACGAACATTAGCATAGCTAAAATAAGCAACGCTGGCCAATATTTAATAAAGATTCTAAGCATTCGCCTATCTCGCCAGAAAAATTATCAATGCGATAATAGTCAACACCAGAAAAGCGGGCCATCCTGCTCGCCAAAAACTCATGCATTCGCCCACCTCGGCGTCTTGAGAATCTCGTAGCCCTTTATCAGCTCGCGGATGCCGTCGTCGAGGGAATATTTTGGCCGCCAGCCGGTCGCCAGGATGCGTGCGCTGCTGACTTCATAATTTCTTTTATCAGGGTCCTGGCCCACGTCCGCCTCCGCGAAGAAGAAGTCCGGGATGTGCTTCTTGATCCTCTCGCACAACTCCCACTTCGTCAGGTTCGCGTCCGGCAGGCCGACGTTGTACGGCTTGCCCTTCATCTCGCTGTAGTGCTCGACGGCCCACAGGATGGCGAGGGCGGCGTCGCGGACGTGGAGGTAGTTGCGGCGGAAGCCAGCCTCGAACAGAACGACGAAACGGTCGCATAGGGCGCGATGCACAAAGTCGTTCACTAAGAGGTCCAAACGCATCCGGGCGCTCATGCCAAACAGCGTCGCTAGGCGCAGCGTGATGCCGTCGTAATTGAGCACTGCTATTTCCGCCTCGACCTTGCTCCTGCCGTAGATAGACAGCGGCCTCAGCGGCGAGTCCTCCGTGCAAGCCGCCTCGCCGCCGATTCCATAGCCGCTATTAGTTGTCGGCATGATCGTCGGGCAGGACTTCTTCGACATGTGGTCGGTGATCGCCTTGCAGTTCGTCTCCCACGCCAGCGCCGGGTCGCGGTCGCAAGCAGGAGCGCCGACGATGGCGGCGAGCGGGATGAAAAAGTCGGCGTCTTTGAGCAGATTATTCACTAGGTTCAAGTCGCGGGCGTCGCCCCGGATGAGCGTAAAGTTCGGGTCGGCGCAGCAGTCGGCGAGTGACATCTGGCCGTAGCGAAAATTATCTAGCGCCGTAACTCGATAGCCTTTCGCTAGGAGCATCCGTGTTAGGACGGAGCCTAAGTACCCCGCCGCGCCAGTCACAAGGATGTATGTCCAACTTTTTATCACGCGCACCTGAACTCTCTTTCGTCCAGCAGCCGCCTCGGCAGTCGCCTCGCCGTCATCGCCTTGATCTGCTCGACCGCCTTATCGCCGAACTTCCGCCGGATCATGGCGAGGTAGCTCCCGCTCGTGAAGTAGGTGCGGAAGGCATTGTCGCTGAACTCAAGCACGTCGGTCGCGGTGAGCGTCGCCGTCGGGAGCGGCTGCGTCTCGTAGGAGTGCATGGAGTAACCGAGCCAGGTGTCCGGCAGCGACCAGCCCTCTTTCAAGGCTTGTTGATAGAGCTTGCTTCCAGGATAGGCTTGGCACGGATAGAAGTTCACCCACTCCGGCATGATTTCCTGGGCCAAATCGAGCGTCTCCTCCATCGTCGCCCGCGTGTCGTCGGGAAGGCCGAAGATAAAATTCCCGATCACATTGATGCCCTCCTCCCGGATTATCCGGCACGTCTCCACGATCTCCTTCCTCCCGTAGTCGGCCTTCTCCACACCGTCGCGGACGTGCTCGCTCGCCGACTCAATGCCGAGCGCGAGCCAGTTGATCCCGGCCCTCTTCATCTTCGATAGCGGTCCGCGCTTGACTGTATCGACGCGCGCGTAAGCCCAGACATTCAAATCAAGGCCCCGGTCGATGATCCCCTGAGAGATGGCCTCAACGTGCTCGCGGTTGAGCACGAACATCTCGTCGGCGATCTTGATGTTTCTGACGCCGTAGGTGTCTTGCAATAGGGTCAACTCGTCGATGACCATCTTCGGCTTCCAGAGGCGGTAGCTGTTCGCCGCGCCGTGGAATTTCAGGCCGTCGCCGTCGCGGAACTGCGACTGGATCATGCAGAATCCGCAGGAAAATGGGCATCCAAGGCTGGTATAGATCGAGGCGTAAGGCGTGCGTGATTCTTCCCCCAAGCAATGCCAGATATGCGCGCGGTACGAATTCATCGGCAGCATCTCCCAACAGCCGCCCAACATCTCAGAGAGGTCTTGGATATTCGGCGCGGGCGGCGTCAGCCGGATCGTGCAGTCCCACACGCCCATCAGCCCTTGGACTTCGTTCAGCAGGTAGGCATAGTTCGGGATGACGTTCGGGTTCCTACTGATCTGCCGCTCCCGGAGGATTGCCAGCAACCCCTCGACAGTCGTTGGACCCTCGCCGGTGCACACGAAGTCCGCCCCGGTCTCCTTAAGCGTTTGCTGCGGCAATGCCGCAGGATGCCCGCCGACGACGAGGAGCGGATAGTCGGGGAAATTCTGCTTTAGGAATTTGCACAGGGCGATGGCGGCGGGCATCGTCTGCGTGCTCGCCGACGGCTGGTTGCCGTGGACGACGACGACGATCAGACGCGGGTCGTCCACTTCGATTAAATCCTTGAGAGCCGTGAGCGACGAGTCGATCTGCATGTCCCAGATGTCCGCCGAGTAGCCCTTGCCCCTGACGTAAGACATGAGAAGTCTGCACCACACTGGAGGTTCGAGCGCGGTCAGGTCCGCGCTTAAGTCCTGGTAGACGGCCTTCTGGTCAGAGGGGTTTATGAAAAGGGCGTCAAGATTCATTCTCATTTCCCCCGATAAATGTCAAAGCACGCATCACTAATGATTTCGGTCGCCGTTCGTTCGGAGGAAGTATCAGAAAATCTAGGTATGAACGTCGCGTTCCTGTCTCGTTCGCTCAGGATAGGCGGCTCGGAAATCGGCCACTCGATCCCGAACGAATCCCACCTGTAGCTCCCCTGCTTATCGCCATCGAACTCATGAGACCAGTGATAGTAGAAGACCGCGATCTGGCTCCGCACGAGATGCGCTAATCCGAAACCGGGCGGAATCAGGATCATCTTGAGATTGTAGTTGTCGATCTCGAACGCCTCCCACTTGCCGAACGTATCAGGACGGTCCACCCTGCAATCGACGACGACAAGATAGATGCTTCCGAACGGACAGTAGGCGAGTTTAGCGATATCTGGAGAAACATGAATGCCACGCAGGACATCTTTGTAAGAAACAGAGAAGTTGTGCTTGGAAAATCCCCAACCGATATTCATCTTCATCTGCCCCATTTGCGCAGATTCTAAATCCTCTTCCTCGAATGCACAGACGATCTCCCCTCGGTGATCTCTGAACTTGAACTCTGGTTCCATCACCAGCACGCCGTCAAGGCTCGTCTTCTCGATCTTCATCTTCGTCCCTCAGGAGATCCTCGGTTATCTTGATGCCCCGCTTGCAGGCGTCGCAGACGAGCGGCGCGGCGTTGCCGACGATCCCTATCTTGTAGTGGATCGGCGCTCCGCACTTCCTGCACGACCTGACGGGCATAGTAGTCCAGCTTTATAAGTTAATCAAGTTTTTACTCGCGGCCCACTTCAGGAAGTACGCCGTGGGATCTCGAAAGTACGGGAGCATCCTCTCGATGAAATATCTCTGGTAGATATCCTCGCACGCGTCGTTCGCCCACTTCGCCTCCTCTACTGCGGCGTTGTACATCGCTTTCAGGATTACGATCATTTCTGCGGCGCTTCGGGTTTCGTTGATGCGGAAAGTGACGAACTCCGGCTCCCCGAACCCATAGTGATTCGACACGATGATTGGTATCCGCCCGAACGCCGCCGCCTCGTAGAATCGGCAGGTATTCTGCCCGCTTCCCCGGACGCAGAGCGCGAAGGCGTTCTCGCGCATCGCCTGGACGTAGGACGCGAGCCGCGCGTCGCCATCGCCGACGTAGCAGAGCCACTCGTCGTTGAATCGGAAGTCGTGCGGCAGGCCGGACGTCTCCAGGGCCGTCTTGACCTTCTCTCTGACGCCGAGCGGGTCGCGCTGGCCGTGGAACCAGAATTTTCGCTCCTTGGGCGGCTCGAACGGCGGCGGGTCCCGCACCAGGCGCATCAGCAGCGGTGACATGATGACGCGCGGGAAGACCCTCTCCCAGTCGCCGTGCCTGTCCGTGTTCCAGTTGCTCGTTATCACCAGGGCAGACCTGAGCCACTCCGGGAACGGCGAGTCACGCCAGTCGCCCTCGAGGTCGACAACATGCCTCTCCGGCCACCGCTCGAAGTGCGGGAAGCGGTTCGGGTGCAGCAGCCAGACTTTGCCGTCGGCGTATTGCCCCATCCAGAAGAGGTCGGCCTTCTCCGGGTCCGAGACGACGCTGAAGTGCCGCGCGATTCCGTCGCCGCCGAAAGGCGTGGTGCCGCGAAAGCCCTCGATGGAGTCCTGGACGGGAGCGGGAGCATAGGGATAGATAAAGAGGTTCACGCCTTGCTCCTTTTATCTCTCGCACATATGAATCGAATGGCCATAGCTGTAAACGGGTGATCCAGTGCGGCTTTTAATGCGGCTCGTACAATAGCAAGGGGCGCTGTCGGAGCTTCGCCTTCAATGCTATATTCATTCTCACCCCAATTCCCGGTGACGATAAAACCGGCTTGCCAAATATACGGTTCGCCGTGGTGATATTGAATTTCTCGGATAAAGAATCCATGACTGGCAAAACCGGAGCGTTTGATCTTTTCCATCACCTCCCATGCGATACCGATATAAGACGAATAAGGACGTGGCTGCTCCGCGTGGTCTAATAAATGATAGTCGCCGGATTGCTCGGTGGCCGGTTGCTTGCACTTTTCACAATAACCCGGCCACGGCTCGCACTCCCATTCTCCGGTGCAGGGATTTTCGAGAACAATCCCCATCACATTCTCCGCCACTAACCGATCCGTCTCCGGCCCGGCCTCAAGAGAGTCTATGTCAAGAGCGGATTCCATACCCAGCTCCTTCCCCACATCGCCCAGCGGGGGTTCAGAGATTATTTTTTTACTTCTTGTTCTTTTGCGTCTATCAATATAGCCCGTTATCGAATGTTGCATGAAAAACGCGCCAGAGCTCCTTTCTCTATGACCGCGTTCCTCATACTCCTTAGCCAGTTTTAATAATTCTTCGTCCCCCAAGTTCTTGAGTTCTTCTGGAAATTCATCGTCGCTTAGGTAAAACGATTTATTTATCGCCATGCCCCTAACCCGTCCAGCACGGCTATCGGCTCTCGACCCTCGTTGATCGCCTTTATCCGCTCCTGAAACATTCGGTAGTTGTCCTCCGGCTGGCGGACGAACTCGGTCTTCACGGTCGGCAGCAGGTGCGCCATGCTCTTGTCGCCGAGCTTTTTCAAAGTCGGCGCGGTCAGGTCGACGGCGAATTTCCATCCGGCCATGTTCGCCCGCAAGCCCACGTCCAAATCGTTCGACCCGTACCCGCCATCATACCGCTCATCCCATCCGTTCAGCTCCCTCATGACCGCCAGCGGGACGGAGTCGCCGAGCATGTAGATTCTGTCGCCCAGCATCTCATAGACGCCGCGCGCGATCTCGCGGTTGAGCGTCCCGCCCTTCCGCTCCTGGTAGATCAGGTTGCCATCGCTGAGCCACGCCTCGGCGAACTTGCGGTTAAACCACTCGTCGAAGATCGACAGCTTGCCGTCCACGATCGGCGGGTACTTGTACCGATCGACGTAAATCGAGAGACTGTAGCCGGGGTGCTCCTGGTAGAACCGCCAGTGCCGCTCAAGGAAGTCCTCCGGCAGCCAGACGAAATCGACGAGGAAGATGACAAGCTCGCCCGTCGCCAGAGCGAGGCCGCTATTGAACCCGGCAGAATTATGGTAGCTGACGCCGGTCTGCTTCGGCGGGATATGGGTATAATGTAAAAAATCGCCGAGGCGATAATTGATGATCGCTTCATTTCTTTGCTCAAACCAGTCGTCCACGATTATCAGCTCGAAGTCCTCCGGCGATAGCGTCTGCGCCCTGACAGACTCGAAGAGCATATCCATAGAACCAAGTCGAGCAGTATTGACTATAAGACTGATGCACGGTGAGACCATTTTTTTCTTTCTATTTTTAGATGTAAATGCTTCCAGTGACGACCCGTTACAATATGATTAAATGATGTTGTACTGAGGCCGATTTCTCTAGAAATCTCCGCTTGAGTAAATCGACCCGTTTTATAGCGTTCAATAGCGGCTAGGATCTGCGTTTCTGTCAATTTCGCCCGTGGATGCTTTTCACCGAAACGATGCCTTCTCTTTCGAATCATATCGGCGGTATTTTCTTTCGGAGTTCCCAGAAAGAGATGGGCGGGTCTCACGCACATCCCATTATCACAGGTATGGCAAACAAAATATCCCTTGGGAATCATCCCTTTGAAAATTCTGAATGCAGCAATTGAGGCCACGCGGACGCGACCGAAACGCGCCTGCGCCGTTATTTTATTTCTCGCCCCAAGCCAGAGCCAACAATTCTCACCAATCAAAATTTTATCGCAAAACTTTAGAACCTGTTTCCATCGGAGATAGCAGATATCACTACAAAAGCGTGGGTTTTTTATTTTAACAATAATCTTACCGCACGCTTCACATTTATTTTTTCTCTCTACTTTCTGATGTCCTTTAAGACAAACGGAGCGGTAAGTGAGACTACACGCCTTCGAACATGTAACGATGAGCGATTTTTCGCATGGACGGATTTCAAATTGCTTTCCGCATATTTTACAGACTTCTTGAATACGAATTTTCATCATATCAATCCCGCTTTTTCAAATACTCTTTTCCAGAACTCCCGCCCATCAAGCATCTCCCGCGCCCGCGCCTGTCCCGACGCCGCAATCGCCGCCCGCTCCTCCTCGTGCGCCAGGTAGTGCTGAACCTTGTCGAACAGGTCTCGCTCGTTCGAGAACGGCACATAGTCGATGAACTCGCGCAGAATTTTGGGCGTCTCCGGGTTCTCAAGCTCCATCAGCATCGCGCCAGCCAACGTCGCCTCGGCCACTCGCCCCTTGTAGTGCCGGAAGTCCGCCGCGTCCGAGAAGTTGAGGGCTATCTTGGAGCGCCGCAGGATCGTCGCGTACTGCTCGCGCCCCATCCAGAAGAGGCCGCG
>ERZ1292642.883-Hain-H14-01um-R1-883-length-15293-cov-29_pt1 | contig 15293 bp, 33 predicted proteins | sample MGYA00564403_ERZ1292642 | MGnify/ENA primary metagenome ERZ1292642 (study PRJEB36523, sample SAMEA6512643) | groundwater metagenome | collected 2019-01-09 | study: AquaDiva: Metagenomics assemblies of 32 groundwater samples | reverse complement strand
GGCCCTTCTGATGGTGGTAGATCTTCATCCACTGTTGTGGTGAAAGTCCATACGCCTCGTTGAGCCGCTTTTTCCTCGCTTGGTATTTTGTCATTCAACCTTCTCATACGTCATCCTAAAAATATCTGGCTTGCACGGATACAACTCCCCCTTTACACCTTTAATAATCCAATCCCCAGGTTTAGCTGTCATTTTGCCTTCAAGTGTAGGAATCACTATCTCACCAGCGTCAGGAATGTAGCCGATACCAGGACGAACATGTGGGTCATCATACCCCTCCTGAATGAACGGTAAAACACTTCCGTACAGGCACTCTGCTGTGCCATTCCACCGGATGGCATCAATGACCACAGGCTTTTTACGAAACTTCATTGAACCTCTCCTCTTGATATTTTGTCATGCTTCATCCATTCATTGTACGCATACTCCGCACCGTCAAAATATCGTGTACTCTCCCAGCCACATGAACAGAAGCATTGGTCAATCATGTAACTCACTTCTTTAATTGTTGGGATATGTTTAGTCATTGAATCTTTCCTGTTCTAAAAGATGGTGAGCGGTTCGATACTCAAACCCCTCCCTCAACGCAACACCATCACTTTCAGGTACTCCTGCACCTCTGCCATACTGAGGGGGGAGGGCCATCGAGCGATTTCTTGGCATTGTTCGATCGTCGTGTGCGGGATGAATCTAGACACAGCCTGACGAATTTGACACTCAGTGGCGAGTCCAAACTCGATAGTCTTGTCTATACGCCCCTTCCTCAGCAGTGCTGGATCCAGGTCTGCAGGGTGGTTACTTGTCATGATCAGGATTATATTGTCGGTGGCTTGAATCCCATCAATCACATTCAGGAGTGTGCCTAAACTTGCTGTCTGTGACTTGTCAACGACTTTTCTATTCATACTGACAGTATCGACATCCTCAATCAGCAGTATAGCAGTTGTTGTGTGGTTCAAGGCTGCTACTGCTGCTTGAAGGACCATATCCGTCATTCCAGCTAAGTTCAGGATGAAGATAGGTAAATCAAAGGCCCCCGAAATAGCTTCTGCCGCAGAGCTTTTACCAGTCCCAGGTGGACCCGTAAACAAGTAACCACGCCTGTAAGGGAGGCCCATCTGGTGATACCACGTTGATGAAGTAATGAACTGCTTGATATCTTCCAGTAATCCTTCCGCTGAGGGTGGAAAGAAGATGGATTCTAACGGCCGTTTCGCCTTCACATAGTTTTGCCACTCACTCCATCTATACTGAGAGATGTGCAGCATGTTTTTGTCGGCTGTCTCATATAGCGTTTCGGCCTCCTTCAACAGATCGGTCACAAGCATCTGAGACCTGCCTACGAGTCGGATGGAGATAAGCTCTTTTGGCTCACTCATAGCCTCAGATAAGCTTCCAGGCGCACCCATAGATTCTTTGTCTACCTGTCGGTGTAGCCACAAGAAGCGATGTTTGTAGATAAACCAATGATACCCACGGGAAGGCACAAGAACAGTCTTGTATTTGCCGTCCATTAATCGGATATGCTTCACAGACAGTCTGCGAGACCTTTTACTGTATATCTGGGCCTCTATCCAGTGCAATAACCAACAATACGACAACGTGTTACTAGACACATCTACAACGACTGTAAAGTACCTGAGTACCAAGTCCCACAGTTGACTAGGCAACTTTCGAAGTAGCACGCCCGCTGCCCCAATAGCACCCAAGACAAGTCCACCAGAAAGGAATTGATTCCCCGCCACATTCAGGAGTTGATCGAGGAGGGTATGAATCATATGATACTTTGTCTGAACCTCTCCAATTCAAGTTGATGATGCGGTACCCTGTACTGGAATCCTTCAACTAACGGGTCAGCGACATGCCCATGACACAACTTCAAATATGCACACGGCTTCCCAATGTAGGGATGACACTGATCGAACTTCTGGGGGAACGTCGCATCAAGGATGTGCTTCCTATAGTCCTCATCTGCACCTTCCAACAACTCTACTGACGACTCGATCTCCCCCTCACGGATGGCCCGTTGGTTGAAGAACGCATCAAGAAGGTCATTCTTGACAAATATTGGGGGCGTCTGGGGGAACTGGTCAGCCAACACATTCTCTGGCATCCCCTCCACCCACGCCTTCACACCACCTGGCATCTCCCATGTCGGATACCGCTTGAACCCGGCTTTATATTCGTAGCTAACTTCGTCCTTCGAGAAGGGCGGCGTCCCTTTCCTCTGGTACGCATAACAGAATGGGCTCGACTGCTTCTGATACGACACGAATCCTTTGTACAGCCCCTGGACAATCACCCCCGTCACAGGACGCCCCAGCGCCGCTTCGATCGCTCGGAGGGAGGAATGCAGCTGCACCGCTGTTGACCAGCCCTCGACCCAGCCCGCCTGCTTGCTCGACGTAGATTTGTACTCGACGTACCAAGGGTTCCCCTCAAGGTCCTCCAAGACGATGTCCGGCTTCACCATGAACGTGAGCCCATCATGATTGTAGATCAACTCCTGCTCGATCATCAGGATCTTCGGATACTGAGCTATCAATCTAGGCCATGTATGCCTGTAGAACCCCCTCAGAAGCCCCTCAACCAGTGCCCCCTGTTCATTTGCAAAGTTCAGGTCCTCAATCTCCCCAGAGGTCTGGGCTAGGAGACTTTTAACCATCTGGTCACGAGCACTGTAAGCCACAGCATCAATATCCACACCACCAGTTTGATGCTGATGAGCAATCGCTGCCAAGCCGTCGTGGACAAGCGTTCCAAGGTACAGTTCCAGATACGTGGTCGCAGTGACGATTCCTCTCCCGTTCCATTCATATTGGTAAAATCGCTTTCTAGGGCATTGCCAATCACACGTAGTCCTTGATCTATCATAGAGCCTCAGTTCAGCCATTCCTCCCTCCATACTTCTCGACCAACACCTCGTGTCCAGCTTGGGCATCACCTGCAGTGGTATATCGCTGTCCTTCCACTTCACACCAGTCTGTCACCCTACAGCATCCACAACCATCACTTTCAGATGCTGGCTGATCTGATATTGTGAACACCATTGTCTCAAACCAGGAATCAGGCTCAAACCCCAAGGGTTCGCGCTTTCCATCCCGGTACAGATTCCCCACTGTTGAGATTCTATATCCCTTCACTTGCGTATGTCTGCGCCATTGACAGTCCTTTGCACAGATGAAGTGACCAGCACACCCGAGTTCGATACGGTCATTCATTGCATCCATTAGTAATCCTCCCTGTCTGCCAGGTTTATTCTTAGCACGGGGAACTTAGATCCATAGATGGCTGTTAGCGCATCCACAAATCCATTTGCCCTCTCGTAGCCCCTATCGTGATAGGCATCACCATAATCCTGAGCTATTACACTACCATCTGGGAAGGTTGCATGAACAGATACACCAGCGTAATTCCCCCACATCTCTGGGTCGGTTTTATAGAAGTGGGTAGTGATGGTCACACCATGTGCTGGTCGTTTGCTCATGTTACTCCTCAGTTGTCGAACCAAAACAGAATCCTTGCATCCTTAGGATCAGCTACTTCGCGCTTCAACACTGCTAATGATTCGAAGTACTCCTCTGGCAGGAACTCCTGATACGTGGTCATCGCCCCTGCGCCCGGTTCAGCAGTCGCACCACCATCCCAGGAGTTTGGCCCCGTTTGCACAGCGCAACGTCGATCCTCGACAGGCTGACTGTAATCGAACGCGAGCAGCTCATCCAAAGAGAACCAAGAGCTAGAATGTCCATCCCACACATCCCCAGCAGTGTGTTCCATGACACCCTCTGACAGATCGTCCGGGAGACCCTTTGGTGCCGACAAGGGGGGAATCGCACTGTAGTTCCGCACATTCGCGAGGAAGCCGAACAGGCCATACGATCGGCACCTGAAGGGTTCGTCCATGAAGTCTAGGTTATAGTACTTCCTCTCCCACTCATCAGCAGGGAAGATGTTCACAACGCGCTCCCACTTCCCATCTCTTCGCACTTCGGCGAACGAATGAATGTCACAGCCCATTCTGTTCCTCCATAGCTTCGTACACTTGAATAAGATGATCAGCCAATTCAATCGTGAGTGGGCGTGGGGGCCAAAAATCGCCACAATGTACTGCGCTTGACGTACACCCCCGATGTTTGTAGCGAGTAAAAATCACCCATCCCGACTCATGCTCATGATCGTGTCCTTGGCCCCACACGATCTGCATAGATTCGTCTTCGCCCCAAATGTCTGGTTGATATTGACGCGATTGCTGATGCTTAGTCTCTGCAAGCTCCAACAATAGACAAATGGTCGCACAATTCCAATTCTCTGGTGTGAAACGGCCCTCTACATCGAATGCACAGGTGCGGGGTGATCCAAATGGTCCAAAGGATTCCGGCTGTGGATCAGCTAGACAGCGAGGACAACTCATCGGGATTCCTCCAATTTATGCACCAATCCTACAAGGTCTTCCCAAGCGGCCCGTTCAGGGCTCTGTGAGCGAGTGCGTCCGTCACAGGGGTGCCACATCGTTGCGATAGCCTTCGCCATCAGCAACAGCAGGGTGTCGCGCTGGTCAGCAGTCATAAACCTGTCCTTGGTGTTGGAAATATATCACACCCACGCACGTTTGTCAAGCCCCTTGACACTTGGCTGTAAACACATCGAACCAATCTCGAAGGTCCTTCTTCTCCTCGTCTGACCAGAGAGCTAGGACGAACTCTCTCGCTGCACGACGAATCTCTTGCTCTAAGATTGGCTTCACCCATGTTCCATCAAACAAGAACTTGTCAACGGCTTGACGGATATCGCCTTCATGCTCGTAGGCTACATGTCGCCCGAGGGCATCAACCGCTGACTCTAGGGCACGTGCCCCAATCTGTGCCAACACCTGTTCATCTACGTCCATTGAGAACCTCCGCGCAACCCGGTGTGTGAGGGTTGTACTTGAAATATTTACATCATCTTCCTTTAACCAAGTAGACTTTCCCTTCATTGGAACTCTTAATCTATCCATATTTCCTCCTGGCCCTTGACAATCTCACTCATCCTATGCTATGCTTCTGAAACCGCCAAAACCCCCAAGTCCAACGTGCTCACTCCTTGCCCAATCGGGCCTTTAACCTCTTCAAGGAGTGTCTGATGCCAGACCCAGTTTCCCCTCTCTCTAATGATGCGGTAGCACCACAGGATTCTTGGATGACACGCACCGATCGGGCGGGCATCCCAGTTCCGCTGATGGCAAAAAACCCCATCGTAGACGAACTCCTCAGCGAGCGCCCCATCGTAGACTGGCTCCTGCCAGACTTCATCCCCGCAGGCAGCCTCATCGCCCTGGCAGGGTCCCCAGGGGCGGGCAAGTCCTTCATCTGTTATAGCATCGGGATGGCCCTGGCCTGTGGATTGCCGATCCTGGGCCTGCGACCCCCCTACCCCGTCCGGGTCCTCTACTTTGACTGCGAGAACGCCGTTCCCGACCGGACCCAGTATGAGCGCTGGATCTACTACGGACTCGCTAAGCCTAACCTGGAGATGCTGTCTCGTAACTTCTGGTGCCTGCCGTTCACCCTTGGAGGGGCTGAATGGGCCAACCACGCCGAGGCTGCGGTCAAGTTTTTCAAGCCCGAACTCGTCATCTTCGACACGACGACCCCCTGCTGCAACATCCAGGACGAGAACGATAACGCTGAAGCCGCGAGGGTGGTCGGGAAGATTCGGTCGCTGATGACCCTTTCGAAGCCTAGTGCTGCCTGCATCTGCATCAAACACGCTAAAGTCTACAAGGATTCTGGACAACTGACGCTCAGGGGGGCCAAAACCTGGGAAGGCGCGGTCGATTCGATTGTGTATGTCAGACAGGGCGAAGGAAGACCGAAACACGACGGCTGGAGCAACATCAAACTCGAACCGGCGAAGAAACGTGCCTTCGCCCTTCAATATCCTATCCACATCAAACCACGAAAAACGGACGACGAGTTGGGGATGATTCTGGAGGCAGAACGGCTCAAAAAGTAGTCGAAAAATAGCCAAAGGCTAACTAAGAAATAACTCGATGGTCTTTTTTCTGGTGGTTTTCCCATCTAGTTATTTTTAGGGGTTAACTCCTTTAGAATGATGAGGTTAGGCCCGATTTCTGAAAACAGGCAAAACTAACCCCCCTTAGAAAGGGTGGTATTTATTTTAGTCTCAGAATCTGCTGAGGATGATGCTGAAAACACCAACGCCATCGGCCAGAGTCAGCACTCTCAACAGCTGTTATCACGAGAACTCCACAGCGACAGTACACAGCGTCGAGCTGTGGGTCATATTCTGTTGGCAGGTGTAACTTACAGGGCATGGTATCTCCTTGATACTTGGGTAAGGGCCTTAGCCCTCCCCCTCACCTGTCAGGGCTTCCTGGGGCATCCTGAGGGGCTGGAGGAGGCATTCAGTCATACGACGTAAAATGATTGAACTTCAGCCCAACCGTATGCATTCTCCTCCATATATCTCGCTGAAGCGGCCTCAGCATATTTTCTGTGCCCATACACTGAGAGAATGTATCGAGGCTCATCATCATTCCGTGCTACAAGTACAGCAAACACCTGCATTAGAAAGCTCCTTCATTCACCTGCCAACACTGTAACCCAATCCGCCTCCACATTTTGACGACTTGGTTTCTGTCGTCCAAGACGAACTCGATGTTGTACACCCCCCTCACATGGGCATCGAATAGCTCTCCCTTTATGATGAAATCTTTACGAAAATCGCCTGTTGATCTCATGTATAAAGGCCCTTGGGGGCACTGGTGCTTCCTGAGAAACCGCTCCGTTGGCTCCCTGAACTTATCCTCCCTTCCGCTCAGGTAGATGACCGCGTACTCCATGAAATGGTAGTACCCCAACAGTTTGAGGACTGGAGGGTTCACATCATCCTGCTCACACAGCGTAGCGTCGTACGGCCCCCTGTGGCCCTTCTCCTTGAACAGTGAGAGGGTCCCATCGAGGTCGCAGAGGATGGCCCTAGGCAAGTTAGGGTCGGGCACGACACGCTCAACGCGAAGCGCCTGCACCTCCTCGGTGTCTGTACCTATCCTATACTGTGCCTGCATCCTCTTGATGACACTGGCACCCACCCGCTGAGCCTCCGGCCTCGCAGCATCCCGTTTGATGCACTCCTCTGCTGTCACGTTGAGGAATGACTTCACCTCGAAGTCGGCTCCAAACTGCCTCGCAATCTCAGACAGCCTCACCTTATGCTTCCGTCCCAAGTTGGTATCATCAGAGATCACATCATGATCCCCTGCGAGGGCTTGGTAGATCTTTAAATCCCTTAACTTGATGACTTCCTTCTCACCCTCCTGTGACCACACCCACCCCGCAGCCCTCAACTCAGCACGGATATCATCTTTGCTCACTCGAACAATGTTGGGGTCCTTAGCACACTGCTCTAAGGCCCAGGCGGTTTTTCCTGATGCGGGTAAACCCTGTAGAATCAACAGGTTAGCCATTACAACTCCTTATACAATTCACGAAACTGTCTCACTGAAGCCGAGAGGTTCTCATGAACGAAGCCCTCACCGACCGCGAGATATTCCACATAACCTTGCTTTACATCCAACACTTTGACAAAGATGGCTGTCCTGAATGGATCTCGCTCATGAAGCTTCCATGTGCTTCCCACCTCCGGCGCAACGCCAAACAACCATTTAATCATGGCTCCTCCCTATAAAGGTCGCGAAACACTCTTACGGTCGTTGAGATAGGTGGAGAGTTATATCTGTCCTCAGGATCAGTGGTATATTTCACCCACCCCGGCTTCACCTCCAACACTTTGACAAAGAAGGACCTCTCGAATGGATTCCGGTCACGCAGCTTCCATATGCTCCCTACCTTTGGTGGAACGCCGAACAACCACTTGATCATTAGAATATCTCCTTCCCAATAATCACCCTAGTCGCGTCACAAACCGTATTCATCATCTGACCAAGGCCATTCGCTAGTTTCACGCGCTGTTCCATCATCGCCGTGTCCACACGAGCACCCAACTTCTGGCGTAACTCGTGGTTTTCGGCTCTGATCGTGTTCAAAAGAGCATCACGTAGTCGGTAAGACGCTTCCAACTCTCGGTAGAGCTTCCACAGTTTTCGATAGCCGGGCTTCTTAGTCATTCTTCCCTCTCATACTCCCTGCAACAATGCGCTCCGCAACAGCCATGCACGTAGAAGGAATCCTCCTTCAGGCGTGGATCATTCTCACGCATGCTTCCGACTGTATGTCCCACGCCATGCTTCTCACAAACCCTCTCTAACCGGCCATCCTCTCGAACGAGGTCAGCCTTCAACCTGTTCATTTTGGCGTCTAGCCAGTTGCTTCGCCCTCCAAGCTGCGTCTGCTGCTGCCCATTTGTCATAGCGTTCCTTCCTACACTGCTCACAGAGGGTAAATAGCCAGCCACCTTCAGTCGTGACTTTTACTGGCGTATAGGTCTTATCCCCTTCTCTACAATGCTTGTTGCGAATCCCACACTCCTCACACACCCTGTAGCTGTAAGCCGCCATCGCGTCGATGAAGGCATGCACCATATCAAAGTACTCTTCCGACACCCCACCCACATAGAACCTGAGACCCCCAAACTTTTCCTTCACCTGCAGAACGTCGATGTTCAGCAGGTTGCAGAGCTGGAACAGCGGGGCGTACAACTTCTCCCAGCCCTTCCCACATTCCACATAGGGTTCAATCATACTTCTCCTTCACAGCATCAATCCTGCTTCGCAGCTCATCGATCGAGATGGGACGATACTCCGTACGCTCAACGCTGATGTTCAGGTAAGGCACCAACGTCACTTTCTGGGTCTTCTTGTCTACCTGGACAACAGGCTGGTAGTCAGGATTCCCGTGGGTGTGCCCGTGGACATTGGCAATCGCTGAGCCTATTGACTGCGGGTGGAGTGGAAAGTGCGAGAACAGTATCCCTTGTTGATCCCTCCACGTCGCATAGATCTTCTCAAACCCTGCGTCCAGGTAGACTTTGATGGGGAAGTGGTCATGGTTGCCCAGGTACAACCTCTTGTGACCATTGTACTTCCGTATTTCGGTAATGAACCACTCCCTGTCAATCCTCCCACTCCGCTTGATCGTTACATCTCCAAGGAAACTGACATGGTCCTCAGGCCTGACGACAGCATTATGATACTCCAGCAGCTTCTCATTCATCTCTTGAACGCTAGAGAAGGGTCTGTTGCTATACCGGATGATGTTCCAATGCCCGAGGTGGTGATCTGAGGCAAAGAACCTAGTCATGGTAGTATACCAGAAACATAGTCACACCACACTCCATTCGTATCTCTGTAAACGACCCGTTTACAGCCCCAAATCATCTTTTCACAAACAGCACAAGGTCTCGCAGTCACGATCCTCTTATTCCGCCTTCTCCGCGCTGCAATATACATTGTCGCCTGTTCCAGCCGGTGGGGATTCGATCTGTTGATACAATGACACTCGGCATGCTGCCCTAGACCATCAGCTCCAGCATGATTCCAGCCCCATGAGAACACGCCCCAATCGTCTACGAGGACTGCAGCCACCTGGACCGCGCACACAGAGCGGTTCAGGAGTGTCGCTGCAATGTCAGTGGGGTGGGAATGAAGATTCATTTGATTGCCCTGTACTCCCACCAACTGTCTGCCCAACTGAAATGTTCCCTTCTTTCTACGTATTCCCACCAGTAACTCGTCCAACAGTATCTGGTACCTTCTTTTACATGGGTAGTACTGACAGGATGCCAAGCAAACCACCTGTGCCACTCAGACGTGTCTTGATAACATTGCTTTTGTATCATACGTTCACCGTCTAACCGTCACTACGAGCATTATCCACGACACTATCACTGCTAGTAGTAGAATTGTTGACATCAACCACCTCAGACTGCCGCTCCGATGACAGTCTAACTTCTGCAGGAATACCCGACAACTGTGCAAGATCCGTATACGTATCTATTGCTCGCTCGAACTGCAACTTCAGCAGGTGTTCCTTGTAGAACTCTGGTACCCCACGAGTCACGGCTCGTCGCAAGTGTGGCCACGCCCACTTGAACAACTGCTCCTTGATCTCTTCCTCGCACTCTTTCTTTACATCCTCGGGGATCTCTCGCATCAACAAACCGATATCACGGACGGAGTCCTCGATCTTCCCAGCCTCTTTCATGTGTTGTAGGGCCTTCTGCCACCGGGCCTGACTGTTCAACGCACCCCCGATCAGCCCTATGATGTCCTTCCCGGTAGGATTATTCTCACTCCAACTCTTGCTATGGGTCTCCTTATAGGCTTCCGAAACAAATTTCCCGAAAAGGCATTTTTTATCTTTCCCAAACAGGTCATACCCTACCGGTTTGACCACGACGCCTTCAATAGCTTGGCCTCCCAGAATCGAAGTCGTGCAAAGGAACTGACGAAACTGTTCAATCGAGTCAAGTCGGCCGGAGTAAAGTCGAGGCACAACCTCAAGACCGATTCTCTCGGCTTCTGCTTTTTTCGCTTCATAGTCAAGATACTCCTCCTCTCCCGAGTTAATGTCAAAGATGATGAGATGCCCGTTGGGGATGCGATCGTACGCCAGGGCGTTATGCTTCGGTTTCGCAAGGTACTCAGCTCTGTATGTCCACCCTACATGCAGCAGGTGCAACCTCGCTTTCACCGACTCGACAGCGGCCGTGAACATCTTCTCAGGGGCATCAGGATGCATCACAGCCCCCTTCGAGCGCACTTTCAGCTCCCGTGTGGGCACGGCGTCGAGAAGGTACTCCGTGACGGGCTCAGCGACGATCTCATCGAACACGCCGAAGCTGAACTGACTGCCATCGACCTTCTCCTCGACTTGTACATCCGTACTGAGTAGAAACTGAATGGCCTTGTGTCCTAAATTGAACACCGAACTGTAGTGTCCCCAGCTTGACATTTTATCCTCCTTCCTCGAAGTAAATAATCGGACAAAGCTTCCCCTTCAGGGCTACCAGTCCTTGAACGAATATGGAGTCCCGGACACGCTTTACGATGAGCTGGTCACTCAGATTTAGCAAAAAAGACGAGGTCCAGAGTATTGCGATGGGGGCTATTACTAGAAGCATACTAAGCAAGAAGGCCTTTGGGTACGAAAGTAGGAACCAGCCTGCACTAAAGATCACAAAGCCAAAGAATGCAACGATGACCAACCAACCCAGGGGCACAAACACGAACGCCCGCCAAAAGAATTGGCAGAGCGTTGTGGTATCGTGCTCCCACACGCTGCCAAAGAAGTACGCCCACCGCACCAGTCTACTATGTGTATTCAGTACCATAACTGACCCTTCCCTTTCGTCAAGTAGTCTCTTAGGCTCTCTTGAAGATGCTGTTTTGCAGACATCAGGATCTGCTTACCAATCGGCCCGACTTGAGGGGTGAAGGTCAGGTCATCAAGAATCTCTGTAGCATCGCACATAGCACTAAGTGCGTCATTCTCAATAATAGTGTCTATAGTGTGCTTCATTTTGGCCTCATTTGTATCCAGAAGTGGAACCACATGCCGACAGATCCAACAATGATCCCGGCAAGGAAATCAACTCCGCTCATCACTGCCTCCTAGGGAATATTCTCATACACCTGGTAACCTGACGTTGGAAGACTGAGGTTGTCAAGCTTCTCCAGGATCTCCTCCTGATTCTCCCGCAGGATTTCAACACTCTCTCGAATGATTTCAAGGGTCTCCTGGATCTCATCCAGTCTGTCTGATACGATCTCGATCGGATCTAGCTCTACTTCTGACATCACACATTCTCCTTCAGTTTGTCCCCTCCACTCAGAGGGGTGTTCACATGACCGAACCGCTTGCACTTCCACTCTATACCCCCACACACCTTGCAAATCCGCAAGTTATACAACCTCTTCGGCGCCTGCCAGAGGTCGTCTGGGGCGCTGTCTCGCGGAGGCAGGAGGGGGTCCTTCCCACTCCATACGACGACTAGTTCCTCATCGTCTAACATCGATGCTCCTTCCTCCACTTCGGATCTAGGAATACTTGAGCGAGCTGGGGTGGCAGCTCCTTCATGGCCCCCTTCTTGATACCCACCATCCTAGTCAACTCCTTGAATTTGTGAAGGCTCAAGCAGCACAAAACGGTTCCACCAACGTGGTACGTCGTGATGACTTTGAGCGTGCTCAGAACAGTAGGCTTCTCAAACCGACTCCTGAACGCCTTCGGAGGCTGGAACGCAGCCCGCACCTCAACCCACTCCTGGGATAAGCGGATGGCGAACACCCTGTTTGGCTTCATCGAAGTACCCTATACCTCTTCAGGCACAATGTCAAGCTTGACGTTCGGCCTAAGAATCGTCCCAGGCAGTATCAAGCCTGACCTGGAAGCGATTCTACATAGCTTCAAGTGCTCCCTGAGTTGCTCCGCCGTCGCCAGCATCAGCATCCCACAAGCCTTACAGCGACGATCTTTGAAGACCTTACTCTCGCGACCCATCACTCCTCCTTACTTTTCCTTCTGTGCCTTCTGTTTATCAAACCACACTTCGAGCGCAGGTGCGTCAGGGGACCAGAGCCATGCTTGGTTCTTGTGCTCAGGATGGAAGGCTTTGTTCTGTGTTGGGACTGCAGCAACAACTTTGCCCAGCCCCTCCTCCTTGATGAGAGCAGCAAACTTAGCCCCGTACGGCCCTTGGTACGCGTCCAACGATGCAGTGAACAGATAGAAACAGTACAGCTGCCCTGGGTTGTCGAATTCGAAGTTATGATACTTCGGCTTCTTCCTCAGGTTCAGCCTGCAGAACTCCTTCATTGCTGCCCCTGGTGTGCTGTAGCCCGACAACCCACAAATCTCCTCGACTCCACATGTTCCGGTGTCTTTCATCTCCATTCAGTCCTCCACTGCACCAATTATTTAGCAATCATCAGTAACGGATCCAAGGTGCCCGTCCGGGTGCAACAGTCGGTACTCTACGAACCCATCCTCATTCGTCACCAAAACTGTGCGTGGTCTACATGGTTGCCGGTACTGCTGCAGATTCAGCGCTTCGCTTGGAGTGCAGCTGAGTGGTTTCTCCCTTCGTCGTTCCTGCTGTCGCACTTCATCAGTTGTCATGCCCACTCCCCCTAACGGTGTAAAATTTGTTTTTCCTCCAGCCCATTTGCCAAAGTCTATACGCCTGAGAGTAGAACCATTCCTCATAGTCCTTCTTGAAAAACTTTCCGATATCCCGTTCAAGATCGAGGATTTCCTGAGTTTCTGCTGGGTTTTCACCGAACAAGCAGCGTAACCTGTGCTCGATTTTGGGTTTTGTCACTACTTTCATATGTCACCATCAGCCTCTTTCGCCCACTCCCTGATAGCCCTCGCATACGTAGGAATCGTGTTCCCCTCAAGACCAGGAGCTCGATTCACTTCAAGCACAATCAGCTTCCCATCCTCCTTCTCACCAATGTCTACAGCACCAAACTGCAGTCCCAACGCCTGTATAGCCTTCTGTGCTCGTCTCCGCATCACGTTCGTTGAGTGGAACCCATCATACAGGACTTTCCAGCCGCTGTCAAACGAACGAACCCAACGATGAGACTCTACACCCTCCCTTGGCACCTTCACACCCGCACGAATCGACCGGCCATTGAACCAGTGAACACGATACTCCTTGACTAATGTTTCCTTCTTCACCCAAAAGTCAGGCATCTCAGGAGGATCCAGCAGATCGTTTCCACCATGATGGTTATACATTCTAGGTAACCACCCATCATCTATTTGGTTCCCTGAGACTTCAACAGTAGTTACTCCAGCCCCCTTCAACATAACCGCATCAGTAAACTTACTCCGTATAGGTGCATCACCATTCAGACCACCTTCCCAGTGCTCCCCCCAACATACGACCGGGCCAGGCTCCAGTTTTATGTGTCTGTTGAGCCGAGCAAGAGTCCTAACTCGTTTCCCCTCTAACACCGTTGCTAACTGAGTAGCACTCTCAGACGGTGCCCTCCGGTACACGTAGATCATTCAACCTCCTCATCAGGACTGTACTGACTCAGATACGCATGTATCTCAGCACACAAATCCTCGATCTCAACTCGTGCATTCTTGCTCAGCTTCATCCCGACCTGGAGAATCTCGAAGAACTTTCCACAATCCTCAAGTAAGTTGATGGCATCAGTGAGATCCTCCTCTAGGGCTTCGCCATCCTCATGTTCTGTAGGTTCAGGCTCGACAGGTTTAGGGGGGAGAGCAGCAAGACGCTGCTTTAGCTCAATGATCTTCATCGGGGCACCCTCCTTCTTACTGGGTTCGGTGGGACTGGTATCGCATACTGTGCAACAAAATTTCCTGCCCTACCAGCTGGGCGTTGCGGGTTCGGCCCGTAATTGGGGGGAGGTGGACCAGGATATGCAGGTTGATCTAGTGGCTCCCCCAGATACCTTTCCTCCTCCCTCACTTCTACTGCATCAGGACCAGGAGCACAATCTTTGTGCTCGACAGCCTTTATCAAGGCTTCAATAAGGGGCTTAGTAACAGGCAGCCGATGTCCATGGTTACACGTCACACAGGTCGGCCTTATGCAATTCAAACAGAACAACTGATGCCCCTGTTTACTAGACAGAACAATCAGCTGCTCATGATTCAACATCGCACCACAGCTCGAACAGGTCAGCTCTGATTTTCGCAGATCCTCCAGCAGCCTGTTCAGCTCACTCGGCAGTAGGATAGCCTGTCTCAACTTCGACAACGTCCCCAAACTCAGTTTGTTACTCAGGAAGGGGAAATGGAGCAGTTTGACGATCCCTGCAATCAAACTCACATCAGTCCCCTCATCATTCAGCTGGGCCTGCAACCCAGCGATCATGTCTCTCAGAGACCGTGAACCTTCTTTCGTTACGTCTGCTTCAGCGACAACTTCATCAAGCACCATGCTATTGTAATGGTTATCAATCCAGCACAAGACAGACAGAAGTTGTGAGACTGTCTCTTTATACATCCGAACCACAGTGACCTCCTATAGGGGACCAATCCTCATGATCCCCCGCTTTGCGTCGAGAATCCTCTTCCTCTTGTCATCGACCTTTAGTGTGTGAGTGCCAGCACGCTGGACTGGAGGTTTTGACGGTCGATAGCGCGTTTTGCCTTCTTGAACTGCCGCTTCGATATCTTGCCGTCTTTGAAGAGACGCAGAGCTTTCATGAAAGGGGTTTCTGCAGCAGAGACACCTCCCATCCCTGCAACAATCTCTAAGAACTTTGCGTCTTCCTCCGCTGACTCATCAAGAGGTTTTCTCTCTGGAGCGTGTTCAGCACACCAGCCGTCTTTGTCGAGGCC
>ERZ1292642.882-Hain-H14-01um-R1-882-length-15295-cov-6_pt1 | contig 15295 bp, 20 predicted proteins | sample MGYA00564403_ERZ1292642 | MGnify/ENA primary metagenome ERZ1292642 (study PRJEB36523, sample SAMEA6512643) | groundwater metagenome | collected 2019-01-09 | study: AquaDiva: Metagenomics assemblies of 32 groundwater samples | reverse complement strand
CGGCATGGCGTTCGAGATCGGTTGGTCGGACGCCAAGACCGACGAGGCGTTAACGTGCGTGTCAGCACTCACCGACGTTGCCGCTGCTGTGCCTACGGTCGGCAACGGCATCACGGACTACGGCATGCTGGTGTTCAACACCGACATGTCTCTTGTGACCGCCGCGCTGATCGGTGACGGCACTACGGGCACGGTGCTCGGCCTGCGTCTGCCGTCGCTGTGGGCTCCGGCGAACAGCGCCATCATCGACATGATCGTCGGCATCAGCCCGAACCTGGTGAAAGCGCAAGTGTGGCAGAACAACGCATTCATCGGCGAGTTCAATGTAACGAACGGGCCGGACACGGCAGTCCTGGTGCGCCCCTCGTTCCTGTGGAAGTCGTTGGACGCTGCCACGAAGCAGATTGACGTACTCAAGTACGTCGTGCTCGCCGAGGAGAACGCGACCTAGCCATGTACTCCCCGCCGTACTCTATAACGCGCTCTCCCAGCTGTCGCGCACGTGCGGCAGATGCGGTGACCTCTCGGATTGGTGTAGGTGTTGGTGCCGTTGTACGGATGCCCCTGGGGGCAGTGCGTCTTCACGGCATTGAGCGCGGCAAAACTAACGCCGCGCAGCACATTGAGCCGGCGGGTGACCAATTCCAGATGATCTGGTCGGACGCAGGATCGATTGCGGCACAAATGATCCCATTCGTATCCGGCAGTAGGAATGCCTGCCGTGAAATGGTGGGCCAGCATCATTCGGTGGTTCGACCAGAACGGCCCGTATCCATCCTGAGTACATGCCGCCGTCCAGCGCCAGCAGGTATCAGTTGGCGTGACTTTCGCCCAGAACCGCTGTATGGGTGTAGACTGAGATCGCATCTGGGAATTGTCCTCTCAGGTGTAAGGCGGCAGGCCGTTTATGCGGCGCTGCCGCCACCTATTCTAACCGAATTGGCTGGCGTCTAATGCGCCTCGGCGAGTGCACGGTGGGGCTGGGTTTTGTAGCGGCGCGCGTTACGCACTCGCGCGCAGGTGCGGCATACGCGCGCACCGTTGCTGCGGACCCACGTATTGGCGTCGTCGTAGGGGTGCCCATGCGGGCAATGCGTCCTGGAACGGATACGGCTTGGCTGTCTGCCGCGCTCAATCATGTCGTCCACATTGTTTTGAGCGCTGCCTTCTCGGAGATGTCCAGGGTTGCAACACGGCGGGTTGTCGCACGAGTGGAGCACTAAGTGGCGAGGCAGAATAGCCCGGCTCAGGGTGAGAGCAAGGGCCACGCGGTGCGCTCTGTCTCTGCGCCCGTGCCAGCTGATCACCCCGTACCCGTTGGAGTCGCGGCCGCCCAGCCAGGGCCAGCAGGCTTCATTCCCGTGGCTTTTATCGACACGAGTCCAGAAAGACTCCGCCGTGGTGAAGGCATCGGAGTAGCGGCAAGTGCGGCTGCAATACCAGCCCACGCCGAGGTTGAAGGCACTGCGAGACGGCTCGAAGGAGGCTCTACAGCGCCTACATACACGGATGACCTGGGGCGCACGATGGTTCGGCATGGCGAGTGCAATTATAGCACTTGTTCAGCCTGCTGCAAGTTCGTCGAGCTTGCGGTGCACCACGCTTACCTGGAGCCGGACAAACGGCGCTGGCTCGAGCTGCACGGTATCCGGTTGGCGCAGCGTGACGGGCTTGTTTGGGCACGCATCGATGTGATCTGTCAGGCACTCACGGAGGCGGGGGCATGCGGCCTTTTCGGTACGCCGGAGCGCCCTCAGATGTGTGCGGATTTCCCTTTCGTCTCGGCGGACATCGCCATCGTTGATGATTGGGCGGGGCAGCAGGTCTGCTCTTACGCCTTCGAGGAGGTCCCGGTATGACCACACAGAGTTTCCCGGCATTCCCTCCTGGAACCCCGTTCCCTGAGAGCAGGCGGGATAGCGTCGGTGATGGAACACCGGACTTTCCGTCGAGCGCGGGCGGGAGAGAGGCGGGCAAGTTCCGCCCCTCCGCCACGCCGAAGCTCGTGCAGGTCGCCGTCACGAATGATGACGGCACGCAGATCGGTACTGCCCTGGTACCGTCGAGTGAGGAAATTTCGTTCTGGATCAGGGCCATGTATGCTGGCCTTGTTGCTGCTGGGCAGGCCGAAGATGTAACAGATGGGGCTCTCTTCGAGGGCCTGTAGTTCTCTCTGCTGCAAAGGTGGGGAGAGAAAGGACACCTGGCAATGGATTTGCTCAAGGGACTCGTACGGGGCAGCTCTGGTGTTACCCAGTCCGCCCAGTTCAACGGTGCTGGCGACCTGCTCGCCGCGCAAGGCGCGTTCCCCCGCTACACCGAGATGGCGCGGCGCGGCAACGGCTACTCGACGATGGCCACCAGTGCCGTTGCTGCACTGGTGGTGCGGCCGACCACGGCCGCTGCGCTCGAGATTCAGAACGTCACGGCGGGCAAGGTGATGGTCATTGACCGCATCTTCTCCCACGAGCTCGTCACCTCGACCACCGGCCTCGGCGGCGGCGCCGTGCTGTACGCGATGGTGACCCTGCCGACGCCGGTGCTGATCACGGACGCCGCGCTGGTGATCCGGTCGCTGTCAGGCAAGCAGCCCCAGAACAAGGCCGTGTTCACAGCTGCTTCGACCACCGTCGTTGACAACGGCTGGTTCCCGTACGGAAATACCGTGAAGAAGGAAAGCGCTGGCGCAGTGGTGCCGGGTGGCGCCCTTGAGGCGCTGATCGAAGGCCGGCTGCTCGTGCCATTCGGGTCCTCGCTCTGCCTGCACGTCGTCTCCGGCTACACCGGCGACACGTTCACCAGCGGCGCGGCCTGGTACTGGGAAGACGACGACGACATTCAGGTTGCCTAGTAGATGGGTGAGCCGTTCTCTTCATTGAGGGCGGCTCACTAAAGGTGCCGCATGTCGAGCATCAACCAGCATGAGCGCAACTCGATGGTGGTGACGAACGTCATCACCGGGAAGACGACGGAACTGCCGTCGTTCACCTGCTCTGAATGCGGGCGCGCCGTGATCCTCAATCCCAACCGCCAGCGCCCGCGCAATACCTGCCGCCAGTGTAACGCCCTGACCTGTGACGCCTGCCGGGGAATCCACAACCCCATCCTGCACGACTCCGAACGCGCCCTGCGTGACGAGTTTGGGCAGCCGTGGATGCTCAGAGGGCTTCGAGCGGATGGCAGAGACGCTGGCGAGCCTGTGCTGTACGTGGACGGGGTTCTGGCACTCGCGAAGGATGTTGGCTACACCGACCGGATGCTGGCCCGCCAGCAAAGGAGCGACTGATGTTGCGTTGCGCCCAGCCCGCCGAGGGCACCTACGAAGTTACCTTCAGGCATCTACATGGAATGTACGATGCCGAATCGGAGAAACCCGAAGGCTGGGTCGATTACAGCGCCGAGATCGGTGAGCACGGCGACCTGTTCGATACATTCCCTGCCGACCATCCTGCGGTGGATCGACGAGGAGCAGTGAAGCGCGATTCCGAGGGGCAGCCGATCGTGCTTGAAATCGCCCCCCGTGTCTTGGAAGCCACCCCGTACGTTGGTGAACTCTGCGTCCATGAACTTGCCTGGGTGCAGACCATCCCAGGACGGGTGTTCAATCGCAACCGCCGTTATGCCGTTCGTCGGATTGAGGGTGGTGAATAATGGCGGTTTACCAGGTTGCACGCGAGGGCGCGACGCCTGTCGCTGGGAATATGCTTCTCGGCTTGACGACTGGCCTCCAGGAGATCGCGCTTGTGGGGGAGGTATCGGTCGGTGGCGAGGCTACTGCTTCGTCCGTGAACCGCATGGTGGTGCGGCGTTCGACCACAAACCTCACGACCCCGACCGCGCAGACACCCTCGAAGGCATCGAGCACGAGCCCAGCCGCGTACACCGATGCGGCTACAACGGCTACTGGCGAACCCACCACGGCGGCGGCGCCTGGTATCTGGACATATGCCGGCAATATGTTCGGCGGGACGTGGCGCTGGCAGGCGGCCCCTGGTCAGCAGCTCTTGATCCAGGGTGCGACTGCTGGCAACAACGAGATCACGCTGGAGTCTTCATCGGGCACCGGCCTACTTTCCTGTCAGATGGTGTTCGAAGAAGTCTGACCAGACCGTGCGACAGGTGTTCATGGGCGGAGTGGACAATACGTCTGGCCTAGCCACGGCGTTTATGTACCTCGATGCCTACGCTCTGAACAACACTACGAGGCAGTTCCGCGAAATGCTGATCGCGGAATCGGGCACGCTGTCCAATCTCCAAGTGACTTTGAGTGCTGCGCCAGGCGCGGGTACATCACGCATCTTCACCGTGATGCTTAATGGCGTAGCACAGACGCTTGCAGTGACTATCGCTGGTACAGACACGACGGGTTCAGATACCTCTAATACTGTAGCTGTGACTGCGGGTGACAAGATCGTCTTACGATCTACTCGTACAGGCGTCCCGGCTGCTGGTACTGCGCGTTACGCTTCGGAGTATTCATGCACTGTTGCTCAGCGCGCTGTTTGGGGTTCAAGTAACGATGCGACTCCTGCTTTTGCTGGCACTCGATATGGAAATCTTGGCGACACCGCACAGGACAATTTCAGTGCTGGAACGGAAGCAGTGAAGGCTATTCCCTGGGGGCTTCCTGCAACAATAGTTTCACTATATGTGGAACTCGGTACCGCGCCGAGTGCCGGCGATAGCCGCGAGTTCACCATCATGCATAACGGTGCAGCAGTAGGTAGTACGGTGACTATTGCCGAGACCGCTATTACCGGCAATGCTACTGGCATGAGCATCGTCATCGCGCGCGCGGATACGTTGTCGCTGCGCCAGACGGAGGTCAACGCTCCTGCCAACTCCTACGTTCAATATGGCATCGCCTACCAACCCACCAACGATGGCGAATGGAATATCAGTGGGAAATATCCAGCGGACTATACGGATGGTGTCTTCGCTGGACTAAACGGGGCTGCTACTGTGGCTTCCACGGAAGCTGCGCGACTCATTCTAGCGGACTCAGCAGGAACCACCTTCCGCTGGGTTCTGGATAACTTCTATGTGTCTACTACTACTGCTCCAGGTGGAGCGGAGACACGTACGTACACAGTTAGGGAAAATGGCGCTAGCACAGGCCTAACGGTGACGCTCACTGGAGCTGCTACCAGTGGCGAAACTACTGGTGCCCTTTTAATGGACACCGACGATTACTTGTCGATGTTGCTCAATAAGTCGGCAGCGGCTGCCGCATCTACAGAGCACAAATGGACGTTCTCAGTAAAGGACAACCGCCCACCTGGAAAACCTCCTGGTGGTGGGCCACCCGGTCCTGGGCCTGGTCCCGGTAAACCACCAGGGCCAGGGCAGGATAAGAAAACTCCTCGGCATGGGATGAGCGTTGGTGCGGTAGGATGGCTCGAAACCTGGCTTATCTGGTGGCCGACGAATGTGCTGAGTACTCTGCTCGACGCTGGCCTGAAGGGTCGTGGGACAGTCGATCTCCCTCAGCGCCTGTTCCAGCGGCGTGGGCAGGTGCCCTGGTTGCCTGGCATTTTCCCCGAGCGCGCAGCTGGGGTGCGGTTCTTCGATCCGCCGGGTAGGCGACGGGTGGTGATAGACTCCAATCCGTCGGACTCACCAGGCATTGACTCGAACCCGAGTGACGCTCCGCAGATCGATACCAACCCGTCGGACTCGCCGAGCGTAGGCGGAATCTAGATTGATCAACGTCTTCGAGATCACTCAGGCAGTCGTTCAGGGGGACGACTACGCGGTCATCTGCACGATCACCACGAACGGCGCTGTCTTCAACCTGACCGACTACACGGTGACGTGTTCGATCTACGACGAGCGCGATCAGGCCAACAAGCTCGTCACCGATCATGCGGTCACACTGACGACACCGGCTTCTGGCATCGTCACACTTACACTGACCGCTGCAGAGTCCGGTGGGCTCCACATTTCCAACTACAAGACCAAGGGCGTCTGGCACGTCCTCGACTTCAAGTGTGTCTCTGCTGCCGGTGCGATTGTGCGCTCCGATCCCGTGCGGCTCGAAGTGAGGGATAACGCAACATGAGCACTCGTGCAGCGATCGTCAACCTCATGGCCCGCCGGCTCGGCGCGTGGACTGGTGATATCTCCTCCGGCACGGCCCAGACCGCCGTTCTCGCTACGCGCACTGACACAACCGGCGATGATTCAATCGCTAAGGGCGACATCCTCTGGATGTTGGACGCGGCCAACGAGACGGACAAGGACCGCTCGATCGATGAGTGGGACGACTCCGAGGCGACGGCGCGCTGGATCAAGGCCCGCGTCGACACCACCTACACTTCAGAGACCTACATCGTCATGCCCGGCAACGGCGAATGGGCGCGGCAGGACTTCTATCTTGCTATCAACGACCGTTTGGCCAAGACCAGGCGCACGGTGACAAGTGTGATCCCGACCATGAACGATCAAAGGCTCTATCGACTCGGCAATCTCTCCTGGGTACGGCACCGAGGGGACATCGATGCGGTCTACTACCGCGCTTCACCAAACCTCGTGGACAACGCCCAGTTCGACAACTGGTCTTCTGGAGCCTCCGCTGCTCCGACGCGCTGGGTGCTGGCCGGCTCCGGTGGCACAGTAGCCCGGGCAACGGCGAGCGTCAGACGAGGCTTCTACGGTGCGCTCGTGACTCGCGTAGGGACCAACACAACGCTCACGCAATCGATTGGACTGCTCGATGGGCAGCTCGCCGGACAAGCGGTAACGTTCGAACTCGACGTGGTTTGCTCCACTGCCTCGATCGCGCGCATCGGCATTTCTGACGGACTGACTACGACCTACTCTTCCTATCACACCGGAGGTGGCGGGTACGAACGCCTCGCTGTGGATAAGACACTCTCCGCCTCTGCTACAGCCTGCGACGTGATCTGCTCGGTGGACACGACCAACGGCTCCGCTACGTTCTCAAACGCAGGAAGCGCCGAGGGCTCGACGCTGACTGCAATCCTTCAAGAGACTGGCGACGAGGCCTGGAGCAGGACTGAGTTGCGCTACGAGGTGCTGGAGACTGGCGGTGTTCCGGCGATTGAGTTAGCTTCGCCGCTGGGGCGTGGTGGGCAGTTAATCATCCGTACCGCCCAGCCCTACCCCTCGTTGTCTTCCGACGCCGGTTCGACAGACTGCCCGGACTCAGTGATTGTGCCTGGTGCGCTCTACGAATTGGGAGCGAGGTTGCCGAAGGGCAGACTGTACGATCGCTACGAACTGATCGCGCGGCAGTGTGGTGAGGAGTACAGCCGCACCGCGGCGGCGCTTCGCCAGAGGCCGAATCCACAAGCGCAGCGGCGCGTGCTCGTGAGGGGCGCATAGATGGCCGTCCACCTCTATCAGGCTCAGGATACGGACGAGTACTGGCACGACACCGATGTCGAGCAGCTCGCCAACAGCGAGCTCAATGGCGTTATCGGTGGCTGCGCGCTGACCTATAGCGCCTCCACGATGGTCGTGACGATGGGTGCCGGCACGATCCTGTCCAATGGCGTGGTGGTCCAAGTCGCCGCCGACGCCACAGGCGTGACACTCTCCGCCGACTCAACCAATCCGCGCTGGGCAACCATCGGACTGAATACTTCGGGTGTGATGGTACTGGTCTCCGGCACCGCTGCCACTATCCCAGCAAAGGCGGAACTCTCGACGATCCAGGTGCTGCTGGCGATCGTAAAGGTAGACGCCGGGCTGACCATCGCCTCGAATGCCAGTGTGCAACTCGACAAGCGCATCCCAATCCGCTCTTTCGTGATTCGCGCCACAGCGAACGAAACAGCGAAGAACAACAACGATACCGTGATTGCACATTCCAAGTTCATTTTCTACATGAACGCTTCAGAGGCGTGGTCGATTGAACTGGTCCTGGGTGTGACTTCGAACGCCACGGCTGACTTCAAGCATGCCTGGACGATGCCGGCGGCGGGGGCCGGTGTGGGAATGACCTCACATACCGCAGGAGGGGCAATTCTGCTCTGGATCACCGACGTGCTGACGGCCACTGCTGTGCCGATCTCCGGGACCGTTGAGCCGGTGCTGGTCAACGCGACGATCGTGAACTCCACTACGGCTGGGAATGTCACCTTCGTGTGGTCGCAGAACACCGCCACTGTTGTAGATACGTTCCCGATGGCTGGTTCGGTGATGCGGGCCTACAGGACTAACTAGGATGGCGCGCGAAGGGCAGATTCTACTCGATGGCAAGCGTTACGACGTAGTTGCCGACGAAGAGCTGCCGCGTGGCGCCCGCGCCTACACTCGCGACATCCGCCCCTCTCAGCCCTCCGATCGTGGTCAGATTGCCTCGGCATGGTGGATGCTCTCCGGCCCGGTCGGGCTCTCGCGTGAGGGTGCAGATGGCCGGCTTGGACACGACTACTCGGACAACCTCGAGACGCTGTATGACGAACTTCTCACTTCATCAGCGTCGGCCAACGACCTTACGCTTACCACTGTTGATCCGCCCGCTGGTGGAGCTACGGCTGCCCTCGGCGGGTTCGTCCTGGGTGGTGGAGTATCTACAGCTGTGGAAGCGGCGCTTGGTGCTGGTACGGCGGATGCGACGGCGGGGAATCTAACCCACATCGACCAGCAGGCGGCGCACCTCTTCTTCCACCGCGGGCCATTCTCTACGCAGGTTTCGAATGCCTGGGCTGTCGTGAAGACCAAGGCCCACGCAGCAAGAGTCGAAGGAGCAGTCAACTGGCAGGGCTTCGGCTGGGTAGGGCTCGGAGCCAACTCGCCGTTACAGAAACGTACTGGCGTTACCGCGACTGGAGCTACCTACACCTCGGTCAGCATCAGTGGGACCGACATCAACGCTGGCGAGCTGAAGCGCGGCAACGATCGTCTCTGGTTTGTGAATGACAACACGAACCAGGCACGCTACACGCCCGACGCTTTCGTGACTGCTGCGAACCCGTTCAGCGTCGGTGACGACGGACGCGCTCTCAATGGTATCGGTACGTTGGGGCCGTTCACGATCTTCGGCGCCGAGGACGGCATCTTCGGCTTCACCGATGCTGCTAAGCCGGTGGTCGTGCAAGACCTTGAGGAATACATCAGCGAGAACAACGGGGCACAGCATGTCGAGATGTGGGGCTGGGACTACTACATCACCAACCTCGGTCTCTTCGCCTGGACGCCGAACGTCGTCAACCCGGTGGGCCTGGAAGCGCTCAAGGGCTTCGAGGGCGCGATCGACGGCCGCCCCACGGCGGTGGGGAAATTCCGAGACTCCGTGCTGGTTGCCTACCTGACCACGGGCGGCGATACCTACATCGTGCGCGGTATGTTCGGTCCTGCTACGGACGGGACAGGCGAGCCGCTGTGGTTCCCGTTCAAGAAACTCACTGCCGCGGAGACCCACTGCATCTCTGGTGTGGCATCACCATTTTCCACCAATCCCAACATCATCGTTGGGCGCGGCACCAATGCGACACGCTATGTAATGGGTCGCCGCGGGCGTGACATCGCCGATGCCAACTACGTCTTCTCCACTGGTGGTGGGACGTGGTTTGGGACAACGATGATGCGTCTCAATGGAATGCACGCCAACCTGCGTCACGCCACCTTCTTTACCGAGAACCTGACGCCTCTGAACACCTGGCAGCTTGCTGTCTCGTGCGATGGCGCGGCCTACCGCGACGTGGGCGGAGCGGTTTACACCAACGGGCATCAGGTGGTGCGTCCGACCTCTGGCAGCATGCCGCGCGACGATGTGGACTTCCACTACATCAAGCCGCGCTTGACGCAGGTAGCCGGCTCCTCGACAGCGCCGCCGCAGATTCGCGGCAAGCTCACTCTCTACTGGGATGAGCGTCCCGATACGATTACCGAGGTCAAGGTCTACGTGTATCTGCGTGACGAACAGGCCCTCGACGCCATCTTCGCGTTGGCTTCCCATGATCGCCCGTCCCCCATCGAGATTTCTCTGCCGGGTCGCTCCGAGCTCTATTACGGATTCATCGGGGACGTGAAGCAGGCCGTCGATGTGAAGGCGGACGCGCAGCAGGCTGTGGCCCTGAGCATCCAGCTCTGGAGTACAGACTGATGCCGAAGCTGACAGCGCCTCTTGGGGCGCTCTACATGAATCCTTCAGGGTCGAACCTGCTTCTCGGTAACTCCGTGTTCCAGATTGATGATGCTGCACGCACCGACACCCTCGCTGGTGACGGCGAGTACCAGTTCTATATCTCTGGCTCCACGATTGTGTTGCAGGTGTTTGACAAGGAAGCTGCTGCCTGGCGGATCATTCAGTTGGCGGCAACTGGCGCGGCCCCGGACAACGCTACCTATCTCGTGACGACGGCGAACGCCACGCTCACGGCGGAGGAGGTGGTGGGCGCGACCCCAGGTGGCGAGTTGGGCGGAACGTGGGCTGCCCCGACTGTAGATGCCACTCATGCGGGTTCCTCGCATCTTGCCCTCGCGACCAACGCCCTCTTGCTGGGAGCCGCCGCGGCAGCGGGTGCGGCGGGGACGACGCTGCGGTCCAACGACACGATCGCTGCTTTCGAGGCGACGGCGCCTACCACACAGGCGTTCGGGGACGCCGCGGTAGTGGGAACAGCGGCGTTCGCTACCCGACGCGACCATAAGCACGCGATGCCAGCCGACCCCGTGACGGCGCACACGGTGGGCACCACCTCGATCACTGGCGCGGTGGCCATCGCCAACACCGAGACTGTTGTAGCCTCGGCTTCGATTGCCTCCGGGCTGGTGGCGGGCTCCACGTTCTCCGTGAAGGTGTACGGGCGCCTGACCTCAGGAGCCGTGGGCGGCTCCTCGATCTTCCGCTTCCGGGTGGGCCCCACGACGCTGACCGGGAACATCCCGGCGACCCTGACCATCGTCAACGCCAACCTCGCCACGGACGCCCCGTTCAAGTTGGAGATGCTGGTTACCGTGCGCTCCTCTGGGGGCGCTGGTACAGTAATCGGTAACGTCTCAGTCTCCGGCGGCGTGGTCGGGGCGTTTACGGCGGTTGCCGACGTATCGGCCCTTTCCGCTACCGTAGCAGTGGACACGACCGTAACGAACCTAGTTGAGGTCACCTACATCTCGGGCAACGCCGGGACGACCGCAACCTTTGAGAACGCCGCGCTCGAGCGAGTAAAGGTCTAGGGCAGGGCGTGTTCGTACCACCTCAGGCGGCAGTCGAGTGGATCGAGTTCATCGGGGTCACGTTGGCGGTCCTCGGGGCGCTGCGGCTGATGCTGGTGAGCCCGATCCTCAAGGCCATCCGCAAGCACGATGCTGAACACGCGCTTCTGACCGCTAACCTGGCACCATGCCCCGAGGAAACCGTTGCAGAGCAGAGGATGACGCTCCGCGGGATTGTCGTTGCGCTGAAGGAGCAGCAGTTCGCGTTCGGCAAGACACTGGAGGAGCATGTCATCTGGAGCCTGCGCCTGGTGGGAATTCTTAACGCCGAGCGTCGCGAGGAAGACGAGAAAGAGCTGCCTTTCCCATGATGCGCGAACTTCCTCCGTTAGATCGACTACTTCTGAAACGCGATGCTGCGCCCATTCTTTTCGTGCCGGCGCAAACCTGGCACTGTCCGCTCTGCGACCCTGACGATATCGGGTCCGTCGCAACCTCGACGGTGGTGTGGCTGGGTCCGAACACCGACGGACCGAGCGGGCGTTGCTCGACGTGCGGTCAAAAGTATGAGCTCGTGAAAGCTCATGGCGACGGCCGCAGTGAAGCCGTTCCCAGTATCGAGGAGCAACTACGAGAGGTGAAGCCAGTTGATATGTATCCCTCCTGACGTAACGCAGGCCCTGGCCTGGTTCCTCATCCTGGCGAGCTTGCTCGGCGGCGGCGTTGCCGTGGCGACCTGGTACGAACGCAGACATCTAAATCGTGAGGCAATTCGCCGGATGCGGAGAAAGTAACGATGCCGGTTCTGAGTGACGTTGAGATTTATCAACTCGCCTTTGGTGCCTTCGGTGACCTCGGGCAGGACACGGCAATTATCTTCGGGGCAATCTGTCTCGCTGAATCTGGTGGCGACACTCAAGCGATTCTCGATAACGTTGCGGGTGGCTGGCAGCCTTTCGGCAGTCCGTACCAATGGGATCGCGGCCTCGCTCAGATCAACTCAATCCACGGATTTGACGCTCAGCTCCTTCTCGATGACCCGGCCTATAACGTTTCCTGTGCCCGTGCGATCTACAACCGTCAGGGTTTCCAGGCGTGGAGTGTCTTTAAAGGTGGCCAGTTTCGCGCCTTCCTTCAGCGGATGCAGAGCGCCGCAACCGCCTCCGCGCCCTCACTGCCAAACCCAGAGCCACCGCCTTTCTCACGAGACGACCTTATTCCGCTCTATTTTCAGCTCTATGGCTACGAACAACGCGTTCTCATCGACCCTGACGGCTTTGAGCCTGATGGTCGGCGGCGCTATCTTTTGATCCTGCCTTGAAGGAGATAGTTCACAATTGACAACAGATTGCCAACATCTTCAACTGCTGAGCGTTGCCGCAACGAAAGCCGTTTGCACCCGCTGTGGGTATGAGTTCGTCGCTGGCGACGGCCTGTGTTGGAAATGCCGTCGGCCCTTAGACGAAGTGCCACATTCCAGTGCAGTGACCTGCGCACGATAGAGGAGATGATGCTCGATCTGCAAGCTCTTCTTGGGGTTGTCGGCGGCCCCATCGCTGTCGCGCTTTTGACGGACCACATCAAGCGCTTCATGGGCGCGATGCCGTGGACCGTAGACCGCACCAATGCCGCAGCCTGGCCGCTCGTCGCTGATCTCGGTGGCATTCTCTGGGGGCTTGCCCTCTGGAAAGGCGGGCTGCTCGCTGAGATGTTCCCCGAGGTTAAATGGACCTGGCCGATCGTGGTGCTCGCGAGTCTCGTCGTGTTCGGTCTCGGGTCCTCGGCGATCGTTGACGGTAAGCGGGCGCTGAGAGCACCCGGCACATGAAGCCCCCACGTAGTCAAGTGAGTGCCATCAGTGCTTCGCTTATTGAGTGCACAACCTTCGCTGTGCCACCAGCACCTTCAATACGCAGGAGCTGCCCTCGCTGACTAAGAGTGGTGTAGTTCTTCGGCTGCTTCACTTCCAGGGCGAGGAAGCGCCCTTGCCAACAGATGAGCAGGTCTGGTGTCCCCGCCTGTGCTACGCCAGTAGTCACGAGCACGTAAGCCCCCGCCTGCCGTAGCGCTCGTACAATACCTCTGCGAATGGCGAGTTCCGTCATCGCCCCCTTGCTTTCCGCATTAGTTCCGACATTCGTCGCTGCTTCGAAAGCAAATCCATCCCTGCCTCAAGCTCGGCATAGAGCCGCACACGATGCATCGTTGGCGGCTCTGCCCCGCAACGATTACAGGCAACGTACGGTTGCTTCCCCTCACGCTGTGCTGGCGTACCCGTTCTTTTTCCTATCTCACCTGGGCGGATCGTCCAGGTGTGGATGCCGCTCATATTTTCGGCGCACAGCTCCCAGTCAGCGTATTGGCGACTCACCACTCAATCTCCGATCGATAGACCGCAACAATGGAGTCAAACGACGGCGAACCCGCAGGCGTGCCGTCAGGACGCAGGTATTTGACGCGCTTCGTGAGCCAGATCAGCTCGCAGTATGGCAAGACACTCTCATGCCACCAGCGCGTCGAGGTAGCAGCGGGGATAAGCGCAACGATAATGGCTGCGGCGTTGCGCTCGCTGGCCGCCTTCGCCATGCACTTGCCGATCAGATCGCGAGTGTAAGGCGGGTTCATGAAAACCCGGCGGTCACGCCACGAGACGGTGAGCCCGCTGTGCTCTCCCCAGTCAGCGCAGTATTCCTCCAGCAAGTGATTCTCGCGTGTAGCGAAAGCATCGAGATCGAACTGGTAGCGACGATGCAACGCCGCAAACAGCTCCGGCGGCGTGCGCCATTCACCGGGACCGCCCGGCGTTGTGCCTGCAATGGGGCTCACCACATACTTGCTTTCGCTGCCACCGGCTGGCAGAGCCACAGCTCTTCACGGGCGCGAGTCAGGGCGACGTAACCAAGCCGTATCGCGGCATCGCGCCCCTCGGTCGAGCCATAGAGCTCGAGGTAGCCCGCCTGCGACACGTCGGGGAAGATGATCACGACATCCGCTTCTCCACCTTTAGCTGCATGGATGGTCGAGGGAATAATCTGAGGGATATCAAGTAGCGACCCTCGCCCTCGCCTCTTAATGATCGTCGCAGCGTAATCAAGAGGCTTCTGGTACTGGGGAAGTACATGGCCTCCAAGCCAATCAAGATCGCGTCCTTCCCAGGCAAAAATGAGTTCAGCCTTTCCCCATTCTCGTAGAACATCTGGAGTAGCCTCCTCTTCCAAGCGCTTCTTGGCGCCACGCATCACAAACTCCTGGTAGCGCACCATCTCTGGCCAGAGACGTACGCTACCGCCGAGGAACGACAGCAGACGCTCGACGGTGCTGGTCTGGCCTTCCCCGTCGGACGCGGACCTATGGGCCGCGCCCAACGGGTTCCAGGCGCCGTTGCTGCGTCGGTAGGGATTGTGGAAAGGTAGGCCATCCTGACGTAGGCGCGTCAGGATCGGCTGGAGCATGTAGGCGCAGGTGGCGAGGATCATCACGCTGCGACCCTCAGTAACAGCCTCCTCGATATGACGAATCAGCGAGCCCGGCGTGCGCCACGTTGCACCCAGCATCTGGCGCACCCTGCCGACAGCCTGCCGGGGAGTATAGTTACGCTCCTTCGATAGGCTCCCGGAATGGCGCTGCAGGAACCGCTCAGCGTGGACCTGGACCTCAGGCGGCATTCGGTAGGACCGCGGCAGCAACTCACGCTGTGCTGGCAGCAGGTCGATCAGGAACTGGGCAGGATCAGAGCCAGCAAATCCAAAGATGGCCTGCGCCGGGTCGCCGGCGACCATGAACAGTTCACAGTCGGCGGAGCCACCCCACTCACGAGCGAGGCGCCACTGTAACGGCGTCATATCCTGTGCTTCGTCTACCATCAACACTGGTTGCATCCCAGGCAGGCCGTCCCACTTCTGGTAGGCCTGATCGAGGAGATCAGTAAAGTCCATACTCTCCGTCTCCGTCTTGAAGTCTTCCCAAGCCACAGCAAACGGGGCGCTCGACACGAACAGTGGGTGCGCTGCATCGACCATGCGCGCGCGCGCCAGCGAGTAGCGGCGCAGCATCTCGCCGACCTTGGAGTCAGGGCCAGTCAAGCCGTCGTTGATGTCCACCGCGCCCGAGCCCACTTGCCATGACGGCGACGTGGCGTGCTGCTCATCCCACTGCGCGGCGAGCTTGC
>ERZ1292642.881-Hain-H14-01um-R1-881-length-15298-cov-7_pt1 | contig 15298 bp, 19 predicted proteins | sample MGYA00564403_ERZ1292642 | MGnify/ENA primary metagenome ERZ1292642 (study PRJEB36523, sample SAMEA6512643) | groundwater metagenome | collected 2019-01-09 | study: AquaDiva: Metagenomics assemblies of 32 groundwater samples | reverse complement strand
AACCGGAACCGGAACCGTAACCGGAACCGTAACCGTCACCGCGACCGGAACCGTAACCGCGACCGGAACCGTAACCCGTTGTTTTATGCTCTATATACATCTGCGCTCTCCAGATTTTTTATCGCACCATCTGAGCATGGGATAATTTCTATTGCTTGAAGCCAGAGAAGCGGAACCGCCGCGCATATTTTGCTATCGCTGTGCACCCCATTTATTGAAACCTCACTTAATGAGATCCCGCTGGCTACCGTTTTCCAATACCATAGCCTGCGGCTATTTTTAAGTATTACTTCTTCTCCATATTTCTCGATTAATTCACCAAAATGCACGCCAGCGGTATAAGTACGAATAATTACTTTTTTGCCGATCATACTATTAAGTCCGCGCGGCACATCGTCACCCGCACAAAATATTTTTGCCAACTCTTTTGCTTCACCAATTGTCAAACTATTAATATCCATTTATTACTCCAAGTAATTTGTTTAAATTATTCCCCTAACAATATATCCGACGCAGCCACCAATAACCTGCGCCTTACCTTCATTCCCCTTTCTTTCATTAGTGTATTTAAACTAGATGGATCCCCCAACTCGTTTAGTACTAATCTACGAATATAATCGCCTGAGCAAATATCAAGATTCTGGCAATGTTGACCCCATATCTTATAGTGCACTTCCTCTAAGCCAGCGGCCACACTATGATATCGTTTAGGCTTTGGTTTTCTCTTTCTAATCGTCATAAAAACCTCCAATGCTGCGCAGTATATTTTATATTACAATAATTGTAAACTTATTTTTTTCGTGTATAATATCAAAAAGCTAAGGGAAAGGACTAATAACATGTTCAAATGGAATCAAAGGAATAACCTACACGCAACGCCAGCAAACGCGCTTATAAGGATTAAACGACTATCAACCATGGTTTATATGGCATCTGTCTTCGGAGTCTTCATGGCGGTTACAACCGCCCTAAACGGCATGTACTTATACGCGCTTGCTAATTGCCTTGTGATTGGCGCATTGAACTTTTTATTCGAGAAATTCTACACCAAGCAAATAAATAAAATATTGAAACAAATATGAGGTGGTAAATGGCTTTAAGTAAGGAAAGATTAGAACAGCGACTTGATTATGTGTGTGGCTCCGATGCAGCAGTTATTCTCGGAATTTCACCCTGGGCAAATATAATTGACTTGTGGCTTGAGAAAACAAGACTAAAAGAAACTAAAGAGCAAGAATCTAAATCTCTTACCGCTGGCGTTCTATTAGAAGACGCTGTTGCAAACTGGTTTGAAATTGCAACCGGCATCAAGAACTATAAAGATGATAGCTTTATCACTAATAATGAATACGGCTTTATGGCAGCTAATATTGATAGACGCATCGAGGGCGAGAACGCAATCTTAGAATGCAAAACTTCACAATTTGCTGACGGCTGGGGTGAGGAGGGGGTATTCCAAATCCCTGACTATTACCTATGCCAAGTCGCACACTACGCCGTCGTAACTAATGTTGAAAGAGTCTATGTTGCAGTGTTAATCCGCGGTATTGATTTTAGGTGGTATACATATGAACGCAACGAAAAGTTTGAAAAGTTCCTAATATCAAAAGAGACTGAATTTTGGCATCACGTGCTAAATCAAGAGCCACCACCTGCAACTAATCATGCTGAAATAATTAGCCTCTATCAAGACAAATGTAATAACACACCTAAGACATCCATAACGCGCATAGACGAGGCTATTTATGAATTGAAAGAACTTAATAAGGTAGAAAAAGAGTTAAGCGCGAAGCAAAAAATATTACAAGACGAAATAAAAGCATATATGCAAGACCATGACGCGCTAGTCGACTTATCAGGCAAAGTGGCGATTACCTGGAAAGCGTCCGCGCCATCTAAACGCTTTGATGCATCTTTATTCAAAAACCAAGAGCCTGCTCTATACGACCAGTACACCAAAGAATGCACAGGCATTAGAAGATTTTTGTTAAAATAGCAGTTAAAACTTAGGAGAATAAAACCATGTCAACCCAATTAACTTTAAAGTCCGCACACGCGCTTGTAGAACAATTAAAGCCACAAATGAGGCTAGCACTACCAAAGCATATGGATGCAGATAGGCTCGCCAGGATAGCTCTTACGGAGCTTAGACAGGTGCCAAAGCTACAGCAATGCAGCACTGAAAGTTTCATGAAGTGCTTGATGGTATCAGCACAGCTTGGGCTTGAGCCAGGGCTTTTAGGCCATGTCTATTTCATTCCATACGGTAGGGAGGCGCAGCTAATCATCGGCTACAAAGGCATGATTGACTTAGCCCGTAGGTCTGGGCAAATCGAGTCAATAGAGGCAAGAGTCGTGCATGCTAATGACAAATGCGAAATAAGGCTTGGTATTGATTCTACAATTGACCACCAAATAGATATCTTTTCAAAAGACCGCGGCGCACCCATTGGCTACTATGCAATAGCTAAGCTCAAAGACGGTGGCAAGCAGTTTGAGTTTATGACCAAAGCTGAAGTGGACAAGATTAAAAGCCAGTCTAAAGCTGGTAATAGCGGCCCATGGGTTACTCATTACGCCGCAATGGCAAAAAAAACGGTCATTAGGCAATTATTCAAATATCTCCCCGTTTCAATTGAAATCCAACAAGCAGTTACATTAGACGAAACGGCAGACGGCGGGCAACAGGCAACAGTGATAGACAAAGAGTTTTCATTTTATGACGGCGAAGTAGAGGAAGTGCCGGACAATTCACAAACAGATTCACAAACAAATTCACAAACAACCCAAAGCGAAGCCATAATGGCCAAGGTAGGCACCTAGAATGTCTAAAATCATTAAAGAAGTTATCTGTATAGTTGGGCAATACAATGATATGCACGGGAATCAAAAAAACCGTTATCAGCGGATAGGTAGCATCATAGATACCCAAAAAGGCGATATGCTGAAGCTGGATTGTATACCTATCAAAGAGGGCGGCTGGAACGGCTGGGCTTATCTTTCTGAGCCAAAAGAAAGGGAAAGCAAGCCTTCTGGCAATAGTAATTATGGGGGTGCGCCTGGGTTCAGTAAAGAGAATAAAGAGAATAAAGAGAATGCGCCTCCCTATCCTCCAATGAGTGACGAGGACTTACCGTTCTAGTTGGATATCCCCTACCGATGTGGGCAGTAGGGGATCCAGGGGCTGCATAGTGAACTTAGGAGATCCACACCTAAATGGTATCACCCTAATTTCACTTTTGCCAGCCTACTTCTTAGCTTTTGGCTTTTTCTTTTTGACCTTGGCTTTGCTAAGAGCAATTGCTATGGCTTGATTGCCCTCATAGCCTTCGTCTTTGAGTTTGGATATGTTACTAGCAACGGCGGACTTCGACTTTCCTTTCTTTAAGGGCATTTCTTACCATCCCCGTCAATTATTTCACCAATATCATTAACCACCCCAATACCCTCTTTTGCCCACACCAAAGCTATGCGCAAATGGTGCAGTGCTATAGTGAAATTGGGATGTTCTGGCATTTCCTCAAGAAAATCTTTAATTCGGAAATAGCGAGACATTAACTCACCTGTTTGCTTTCTTGACTCGTGCAAGTCCATGTTAAGCCTCTGGAGCGACTACGGCTGGCTCTGCCTCAACGGGTGCAGCATCCACATCGGCAACTGGCAAATCTTCTTGTACGACCGGTACCGCCTCGACAGCCTCGGCAGGCTCAGGCTCTTTCATAGCCAACGCCTTATCATCTTGCTCAATGACTGGTTTTACATCATGGAAATTAGAGCACTGTATGCCTTCTTTGATTAGTAGTACGCCAGTTCGAATATAATGTAGGCCGCTCGCAAAATCGGCATGTTGTGGGTAGGACTCTAAAACTTTAACCAAAAATGTATAGGGTGCGAGTACTTGCTGTAAAGCTTCATCTGGTGTCATTTTCTGTCTCCGTGAACTTTGTTGTCTTCGATGGTCAATAATATATTATCTTCAACTCTACTGACAACTTCATTGAAGGTTTTTTCGTCATTTAATGCAGGGTGCCTTAGCTTCTCTTTCTCGACCTGATTAATAATAACCTCGTGGGTCTTCTCTGGTGAATCTGGCGTCAAATCAATGCCAAGATTAAAGTCGCCCATCACAGCAGCGATAACATGTTCAGCTATTTCCTCAACGACAGAATCGGGACCAAGATATCTTTGCGCTACAGACGCTATGATGGTCGCAATGAGAAGAACTAAAGGGAAATACCTTTTAACTTGTCTCATGGCGGCCTCCGTCTGTTAAAATAACTATTTGTAATCAAAGTATAGTATAGGATTAAACATGTTTAATTGCGACCAATTCAGAAAGCTAATCATTAAACCAAGTCTTGAGAAGGTAGGGCTATATAGCGAAGACGCTGAAGAGCTTTTAGTCTTCACCTGTGCGGCTGAATCTCTCGGTGGCACCTATCTTGAGCAAGTAGGGGGGTTAGCGTTAGGCATTTTTCAATTTGAAGTAGCGACTCACAAAGACCTATGGCGCAACTTCCTTGCCTATAAAAAAGATTTATTGGCCATCTTCAATTATGAACTAGGCATCATGACGCAACCCCTGTCATCAAGGCTTGTGTATGACTTAGAATATGCAACCATAATGGCGAGGCTACAATACTATAGGCAAAAAGAGGCATTACCTAGCCGATATAATTTGCACTCAATCTGGGAGTATTACAAAAAATATTATAATACCCCTCTCGGTAAGGCTAGGCAGGACGAGGCTATCAGTAAGTATAGGCTATTTACAAAGTCCGGTTAATATCAATTAACCAACCCGTCTAGCTTCTTGCTGTGCTTTGTATGAAGCAATAACCTCAGCAGTCCATACTAGTTGGGAAATCTTTTGAACTAGCTCAGGCTGGTCATCTACATTCTCGCCAGGACTCAAAGCGCGACGATGTTTTTTGCTAGCGAACATTGCGCCGTCTTTAAATACACTTAACTCGTGCTCAACCTCAATAAACATCCCGTTAACAATTTCAATGCGCGATAAATCTCTCTTCTCTTCTAACATGACAAACTCCTTGTTAAGCTACTGCATAAGCAACCGTACCACCAAGCAGGACTGTTCCAGTTGTTGGCATATCTCCTGAAGCGACAGTAGACGCAGCAACACCCGTACCGCTTGCATTAATTGTGAATACTGCCGTATTAGGGCTAATCTGAAAAGTAAAGTCTGTATATGTTGCCTTAGTTATCCCCTGAACTACCGTGCCGCCAAAAGCGTCATTAGCCGTTACGTTCTTTGAGGTAAAAGGTAAACCAGTAATATTCATGTTTCCTGATGCAGTCGTATGTGTAAATGTAGAAGTAAGGATCTTAAACTGACAAATACATATACGTCCAATCCTGGTATACGTACCAACTTGAGTTGTATAAACAACGCTTAAATCACCAGGCGTGGTGAAGGTAAGGACAGGGGTCCAGGAATCATCTTCGTCATAATAATTCAAAGCACTAACGCCAAAGTTAACGCTGGTTGCAGTCGCAACACCAAGAACCGGAGTAACTAGCGTAGGTGTAGTAGCACCCACATACGCGCCAGTGCCTGTCGATCCTGTTAATGATGGTATGGTGACGGTGGCGTTAGGGAACGTAATTGTCCTGTCCGCGCTTTGAGAAAAGACTAGCGATGACTTTGTTGCGGTTGTTGCTCCGCCCGTAACAAATTCTACTAGTTTTGTTGTATCTGACGGGTCTCCTATCCTAACCTCACCGGCTCCCTTAGCGTAAAGCAACAGCGACTGATCGGCGTCATCACCGCCCACAGTAAGGACAGACGGGGTATTAGTCGCGGAATTAACAAGAATCGGGTAATTGACGGCACTTCCTGTCGCAGTAAAAACTAGTTGCTCATTGCCGTTTGCATCGTTTATCTGCGCAATTCTAGGCGTAGTTAATGTCGGACTTGTACCAAAGACCAATAAACCACTTCCGGTCTCATCTGTAACGGCGGTTATAAGATTCGCACTAGAGGGTGTAGCTAACCATGTGGCTATTCCTGCTCCTAGGTTGCTAATGCCCGTTGCTACAGGCAACCCAGTGCAGTTAGTCAGGGTTCCGCTTGTAGGTGTACCTAGTAATGGCGTTGTTAGTGATGGACTAGTGGCAAATACCAATAATCCTGAACCAGTCTCATCCGTAACAGCGGTAATTAAATTGGCACTTGTGGGTGTAGTTAACCAGGTCGCTATGCCAGCAGCTAGATTTGCTACGCCGGTGGCGATAGGAAGACCTGTGCAGTTAGTCAATGTTCCTGACGTTGGAGTTCCAAGTAATGGAGTGACCAGCGTAGGGCTTGTTGCGCCAACAAAGGTGCCTGTACCTGTAGACCCACTTAAACCTAGACCGATACTATTTATTGTGGTCATGTAACTAAATCCTTTTTGTATTAAACTATCGTGAGGCCAGTGGATTGCATGTTTATTACTTCCCACTCGTTATTAGCCACAATACAAACTAACATCACCGCGTCATAGCGGTTTGTAGACGCAAGTGACCCACCAACGCCAACTGTAGTAGTACTTGCGCCTACATGAATAGACTCGCCAGCATTTTGTGCAATTATCCAACCGCCAGCTCCAGAACCAGCAATAGCAACCCTCTCACCGACAGCAGCAGTAGTAGGTAGTGTTGCCGTAGTTAATCCGGCTGCATTAGCGGTGTAGCCCGTATTAACCGCCATGGCAATTGTGCCAGTCGTATCATTGGTATAAGCGTTAAGCGTGGTCGTAGTGGCCAATGTGCCGCTTGTCGGGAATGTTACGTTAGTATTGCCTGTGAGCGTGCACGTAAGGTTAAAAGCACCAGACATGGCAAAGTCACCAGTCAAGGTGATAGTTCTACTAGCATCGCCCGTTGTTAGCGTTAATGTTCTGGCAGCCGCTAAGTTTGAACCTGGAACAATAGACAGCGCATGGCTAGCGTCTGTGTCCATAATAGTCAAGCCAGTATTAGGAATGTTAGTTACGCTGGCACCAGCAAATAAGCAGGCCGGTTCGTTATTAGCTGTCAGCGTGCCAAAGGTCGTATAAGCCGCGCCATTAACGTCATAAGCCTGCAATAATACCGTTGTGGCAGCAGTGGTGCTTGTTCTAATAGCCAAGCTTGTAGCAGCACCCGTTATGGTTGTTGGTGCGCTTATAGCGCCGGTCAAACCAGTCAAGTTAGTCATACTGGCTTGATATAAAGTCATTATTTGTTGCAAAGTTTCTTTGTAAGTTACGCCACCTTGCACACCAGGAACTACATCGGTAAGTGCTGAAGATGGTACGGCAGTTAGGGCAGAAATTTTCACACCAGCCATGGCTTCAGACTCCGTTAGTTAGCTGTTTCCGTAAGTAATTCGCGACCGTCTTCGGTCGTAATATCAAAATTGTCTTCAGTCAGGATTGTATCGTCCTGCATGGAAGCCTCGGCGTATGTACCGGCAAGGATTACTACGACAAGGCCACCACCAGGACTATTCATATTACCATCCGTATAATCAGGCTACGCGCTGCACCATTACTGATACGACTATACTCCCGGCAGTATAATCCGTGGTCCCCCCATTGTAACTATACCGCAGGTTCGCACCGGCAGCCGTTGAGGTATTAGCAGCAGCAGCAGTCGGGAATGCAACAGCAGTTGAACCCCATCTAGCATTAACGATGGTTTGCAAACTTGCAGCAGGGGTAATTGTGTAAATAGTCGTACCATCACCAACTTGGCCTAATCTGTCGCCACCACCACCACTAAAGTCTGTACCGCCGTCGTTGTGCATTATCTCTCTAACTTTGTATTGCTTACTACCGCTTGAAGTAACAAGAGCAACTAAGCCAGCGGCTGCAAGAGCGGCTTGACCTACAGTTGTGTCCGACCAAATCAAGTTCGATGCAGGGTCAGCAGCAACAGTACAGTTCAATATCGAACCAGTGGCAGTGCCAACGTCAGCAAGCGAGTAAACAGTAGCCTGACCGTGTGCAACGTTAGAAATAGTGACTATTGAATCACCAGTGTTGTTAACAGCAGTAAGCCTCAAGCTGCCTCTAGCCGCTGTGGCTGGGAAGGATGCCAATACCCCTGCGTTACCACTAGAACCTGCAAGTAAGTTACCGGCGTTCACTTGAAGCGAACCGCTAGTAATAGCCTGGGTTCCTGCGCTATCTGCAATGATAAACTCAGTAGTCGTTTGTCCGCCGTCTGGAATACTAACGACAGTTGCCTGACCATGCGCAGCATTACTAATGGTTACGTCTGTATTGCCAGTGTTATTAACTGCGGCAACAATCAACGCACCACGCGAAGCAGTGGCAGGGAAAGACCTTACAGTTCCAGCAGCACCACTTGCGCCTGCGGACACGTTACCAGCAGCAACAGACAATGAGCCAGAGGCAATTGTCTGGGTGCCAGCACTTGCAGAAATGATAAAGTTAGCAGTTGCTTGACCACCATCAGGAATACTGACAACGCTTGCTTGACCGTGCGCTGCGTTACTGATAGTTACGTTGGTGTTGCCAGTATTGGCAACAGCGGTAACAAGCAATGCACCACGAGCTGCGGTAGCAGGATATGAAGTAAACACACCGGCAGTACCGCTTGCGCCAGCAGTTACGTTACCTGCCACAACAACAGCGCCACCAATTGTATTGGTTACACCAGCAGACGACTTAATTGTGCCAGCAGTATCAGCAGCAGTTGGAATTTCATTAAGAACAGTTGAACCACTTACGGCAACAGTACCTGCAAGGAAATCAAGTGCGCTTACACCTAATTGAGCTGGTTTGGTTGTAAAAGTGAATGAACGACCGGCGTGCACAGTACCTGCATATACTTGGCAGAACGCACCCAATTGCATTTGCTCAAGAGAATGGAAGTCTTCTGAGCGTGTTAAAACTACAGTGCTACCAATGCTTGTGACTTGATAAATACCGTTTTCGTAGGTATTAGTTTGCGATACTAACAGAACTCTATCGCCAGCAACTGTTGCAACGCTATCTATTGTTAACGATGAGGCAGCAACAGTTAGAGTTGCTCCTACACCATTATTAGTTGCGCCATTGTAATAAGTTGCTGAGACATTCGATGTTCCTGCCAATCTGACTGGTGTCAGTTGGGCATTATAAAAATATTGACTTAAAGCCATGTTTGTTCACTCCTAGAACGTTAACGTTTTACGCGTTTTAACTGCCCCATACAATGTTAGTAGCCGTGGTACCCGAACTATTAACTTGTATACAGCAAATTGGATGCCAGACTCCGGCGGCTAAGCCAGTTAATGCCTGTGTGGTACCATCCCACTGCACATATGATACATTACCTGTGACACCTACGTACAGCCATCTTGCATACTCTCCAAAACGAGTGTCTAGCGTGACGTTCGATGCCTTACCTACCCCTGACATAGTTCTAACTGGTCCCGTAAAGGTGCCAGGGTCTAATTTATCTATCGTTGTCGTATCTAATAATGCCATTTTAGTACCTTTAGTTTAGAGTTTAGCAAAGATATTCATAAATGCAGTGTTCTGAATGATATTGTGTGCATTGCCGCCATTAGCATTGTCTATACGTATGTTGCTAGCACTGGAACCACTTTGAAAGGTAGGGTATATGCCTGCGCCACCAGCATTGCCGCCCGTAGCGCCCTCAGTAAGGGGATTAGGCAACTGCGCTGACGTAAGCGTATGCGTATAATTACCTTGCGTTTCACCTAACGTGTAAGGTGGCGTTATAACTGTATTAGTGCCAGTTCCGCCGGTTGTTAGGTTTATTATATTTGTACCTGCTATTGCATCGGCAGCAGTAGGATATAATGTAATGACGTTGGCACTTATCTTAACCGCATAATAAACGGTTCCAGCAACCAGGGGAGCCGGTAAGGTTCCCGTAGTAGTTAATTCCAAAGGTATGCCGGTGTAAAAAACAGTACCTGACGCAAGAGTTATGCGATCAGTTGCCGTGTCAACACTCGATATTGTAGTCGATGAACTAGTAACCGCGCTGCCTATATCATTAGACCCACCCCATGCACCGGCTAAGACGCGGCCTAGAACCCTAGTTAATTGCAATTGCACTCCGGCTTGGAAGTCGGCCTCCGATGACGCACCTCTAGTCGTAGGAACGCTTAGAGAAGTATAGACTGGCGCAAGTGAATTGGCGTAGGTGTTCCAGATTAGATCATACAAAGGGAATGTATCGAGATTAGCTCTCGTTGAAGCACTAGAGGCCGTTGCACCTAAAGAACTGTCTGCTCCAATCGTTCCGTCATTCATTGGCACCCACCCAAAGGGTGCAAATGAGTTCATACTCATTCTGATATCGCCAGTGCGCGGCGCATCCACGATAGCCGCAACATAGTCAGAATCTTGATATTCTTCTGTAGGCGAGCTACTACCCAAAAACATAGCAGGCTTTGCTATTGAGGTATCGAAAGCCGCATTGGTAGGAAAATTAAAATTGAGGAATAATTGACTATTGCCGCACTCGCCGATGGTTTTCCCTGCAACTGTAGCTATCGTAACGGTGGCAGTATATTTAACCCATGAGGTTGTAAGAGTGTCTGCCATGACCGCTGTAGATACTGCGGCACTTGCCGCAGTACCATCCCCAAAAAATTGTAAGAAATTAACCGTTACTTGCTTGTTAGCCCCGTCACTTTTCCCCCAATAGGTGAATGTTACTTCCTCGCCGCTAAAGTTTTGAACATCCTTATTTATGGCAATCTGGAGCCTTTTATACGTTTCTCCTGCGCCCACTCCAGTACATTGGAGACGGAAATAGTTTGTTGGTGTTAAGTCAGGGGATAATTCGTTAAGACCCAAAGTAAATGCCGGAAAGGTAATGCTGTCGGTGGCTGAGGTGTTACTTTTAACAAAGCGAAAATCACCCCCATAAAGCAATGACGTTGGCAACGAAAACCCCTGGTGATTCCCTGGTGCCAAAATAACATTGGTTAAACTACTCACGTTAAGAGCCGTTGATCCATTCACTACGCTATGGTCAAATACGTTATTGACTATGTAGTTAGTAGAGTCTCGCAATGCTGTCGTAACGCTGCCGCTGCTTGTGCCTACCGTTGGATAATCATTTATGGTAAATACTACAACACCATTTGAATCCTTAACCGTCAAATAATACAACTCGCTTGGGTTAGCGCTGTCCAGTTCCCAATAGAATGGACCAGCCATACCAGCGCCATCAAATGTAATAATCGCAGGGTATGGATCCACGCCGCCAGGTAGCGCATATACAGTTTTAGCGGTGTTAGGATCACTACTCCTGGTTGGTGTCAAAGTACCACCAGCCAAAATATTTCCGCTAGCGTCAGTAAAGAGCCATTTAGGTATTGGGGCTTGGATGTAGGTTAGTGCCATTATTAATCTTCCTTACCACGCGATACTAGGCCACTTGTGCCAGCACTTACTTTTTTCAATAATTCCAGCATCATCTGGGCTTGTATGGATGGATCTTTAACCCTCTGAACTTCCGCAATTCTATCATCCCATTTTGGATCTGTTGCAATTTTAATTAGTTCCTTGTCATATGCTGCACCCTTGAGCATATTCAAAAATCTATCTATAGGGTTTCTGTTCCCCGATTCAGCAGTAGAGGCGCGTTTCGCGCCTCTTAATGCTTGAGGCGTAGGCGGATTAGATAAATTACGAAATATAAGCCGCATGTCTTGTAGCGATCGCTGCGCTTTTGGTAAACCATTGGCGGATTCCATAAGGTGATTAAAAATCATATCGTTTTTTAATACGCGATCATAAAAGTTTTTACCAGTTAGCCGCTTATCGGATCCTTTCATGCTTAACTTTTCGATATGATGCCGCAATAAAGCTCGCCAAGATTCGGGGTTAGAACTAACAATAGAATCTCTAACATCTTGCATCATTTTTTTGCTTGCTTGGGTTGGGTCAAAAATACTGTCTGATAACTTAATTAATTGCTTATCATCCATATTGGCAATTCTGCCAATCATCGTTTTTTTCATACTGGAAATTTTAGCTTTATTGTCAGCGAAATTTATTTCCATATTGCGCAATTGTGCCACTGCGCTAGGATTATTTTTTACTGCATCATAAAGTTGTTGGCGATCTCTTGCCGTACCAAAGACATTATCATACATAATACTGGCAACATCCCCACGCTTAGCCATATTAAGCTTATTCTCTACATGAGAACGAACTATTTTATTCCAAAGATTCGGATCTTCTTTGTAAATCCTATCGGCAACCTCATTAAATCTTTTTGTGTCAGTTTGGCTTCTGTCAAAAATGTTCTTAGTTACATTCTTTAGTTGGCCATCGCTCATCCTGGCCATTTTACCAATAGGGCTTTGATAAAGAGCTACAACGGCTGGCGAATCCTCTGCAAAAGCTTTTGTTGCTTCGCGATAGGTTTTATTATTTCTCTTTAACTCAGTATCTAATCTTTTTGACGAAGATATATATGAGCCGCGCTCAGTATTAGAAATAGGCTTTTCTGGGTTGTATCCCACTTGCCCCCTGGCGGCCAATTCTCTCTTTGCCAAATCCAATACCGCTATGGAGTTGTCAGACTCTCCCTTTATGTATTTATTATAAGCCTTGTTTTTCATAACATAAGTTATGGCATCGTCAATAAGGGGGTCGCTACGCAGCGATGTTAACATCGAAGGTTCTATTTTCTTAGTTTTTGCCTTCTTATACAGAGGTGCTGCCTTTTCTGCTCGTTGTTTTATTTGTTTTTCAACAATCCTATTGGCCGCTTCCCTGGTTTGAACGTTCACACCCTCAGTAGTTGGCGCAAGGGATGTTAAAAAGTCATCAATCCTCTTTTCGTTCGCCCTTTGAGTAGAAATTTCTGCAGCTCTAACTTTATCTCGTGCAAAATCCCTGACCTGTGCCTGTGGAGTCTCGCTGACCGGTGAAATATCGCCAAACAATTTGTTTATGGCAGTTTCTTGTTGTCGGAAACTAGCCTCATCTGCTTTTCCTAAAGCTGCGTGTCCTTCGGGTGTAAATCCCATAGAACCTTCGGCCATTAAAGCGTTGCGCTCACCTGTAGCCTCACCTGGGCGCAAGTGAACTTCCTGTCTTCGTGCTGCATCCATGACAGTTTTAGCTTGTTTTGAATCTACATATGCAAGAAAATCTTCTGGTGCGTCTTTTGCGCCCCTCGCTAGTGTGCCAAGGCCAGCACCTAACGCAGCACCAGTTAAGCCGCCACCTAAATATCCTATACCGCCACCAAGAGCCGCGCCAAGCGGCCTAGCAATCCAAGGGTTTTGTATGGCTCTATTAATTCCCTCAAATCCAGCACCACCAGCACCACCTAATAACGCGCCTCTTATTTGATGTTCTGGCGATACTATCGCCCCTAATAGTGCGTTTTTTATCCCTTCACTTGTTATAGGACTGCGAGCAATTGTTTCTGCCGCTGGCGAATATTGACCAAGTTTAGATAGTGCATTTTGTACTACCTTACTACCAGAAATATCTTTAACTAATTTTGCCCCTTGCTTTGTTTTTGCTAATGCCCCTGGACCAAAGAATGATGCAATCTCACCAGTTAATTGACCAGCTCCGTGAGGCACTACATCAAGCATTGGCATGTTTGGTATTGTCTCTCCAATCATTGCGTTGATAGGGCGCGATACCAAATTAGCTATACCCGGAATAAAATTAATAGTTCCCTGCATCAATCCCAACGGTGCTTCGCTAGCAAATTTATTTATAAAGCTTCTTTCGCCCATAACCTTATCTAGGTTTTTTTCAACCGCGGGGATATCCCACCAGCTCGCAGTATCTTCTTGCTCTTGGGCTTGCTCCTGCCTGGGCAACTGCGGGCCATATTCTTGCTTTGTCTGCAACCCCATTCTTTTGTCAAATTCAGCGCGAGGAACTTTGCTGTAGTATTTTTGATAAAGCTTATCGGCCAATACATCGTCAGGCACATTTGCATAAGCTGGGTTCTGTTGTCTGAATGTCGCTAATCCGGCCATTAAAACAGTCCTAAAGGATCGTCATTTAATCCATGAGGTAACGATTTAGAATTTTCATTACGACCTTCACTATATAAATCACCCGTAGTCTGGGTTTGTCGCTTCATGTAATTCCGCTGTGCCGCCCCTAATTCTCGCTGAAGTCTCAACAGTTTGGTTGTAACCGTGTCTGTATTATCTCTCATGTGAGGAATCATCCCTCTCAATCGCTTTTCTTCAGATTCGGTAACTGCTTGTCCTGATCTCATCAGTGTTATTGTACTATCTAAGTTAGAGCGCAAGGCGTCAAAATCAACGGCTGGCGCATTTCCTCCAAACATTTGAGCATACTTAGTCGCATATTGATTAAGTGGTCCTGTAAGCTCTGGGGTAGCTTCAAGAGCGCTTAACATGTTGTTAATAGTGCCATCAATGTTGTCATACAATGCTATTTTTTCAACCGCCGCCGATGGCAACGGCTTACCAAATCCTGTATAGCCTCGCTTTTCTAATTCTCCTGCTAACCTTCCCTGCACACTTGGCGTCAAATTCTGAAAGATTGCAGGATTACGGATAATAGCCGCAACTTGTTGCTCTTCAATCTCAGATAGCGGTCTTTGATTAACGCCAGCACCAGACAATCCAGCGTATTTTGCAAGGTTTTCGCTTCTTAGAATTTCAGCGTCACGCGCTCTTGTAAATAACTGGTTAACATCATCAGGAACGCCGCCCTGTTGCGACAATAACTGCATTTTCGCAATGTCACCCATAACACCGCCGGACTGGGCAATCTTAAATAGAATGTTACTAGACTGATCTAAGTCTAACCCTGCTTGTCGCACCCTTAAAGGATTCAATTGCGAAGCTAGAGCATTAATTGCCCTTTGCTCATCAAGCTTAAGGGGGTTCATTTCAGTAGCAAGGGCATTGGATAGGCGCGATTGCTCAATTAATTGGGGATTGTGCAGTGCGCTATATTCGTTGGCTAGTCTCCCCTCTTCAAGTATTTGAGGGTTTCTTTGTCTTGCAAAGACGTTGGCGAGCTTATCCCTCTCAAGTTCCTCATAGCCTTGAGCGGATCTTCTCAAGATATCTTGTGGCAGTTGTATATTGTCAAAATTAAATGATGCCATTGCGATAACCCTTATCTAAGGCCGCCAAAGCCACTATTCCAACCAGTATTAAATCCTGGTGCAAAACCAGTAACCATCCCTAGGATATTATCTAAATCAGATTGACGACCTACACCGCGTCTATAGGTTAAATCAGCCGATCCCGATGCCTGGTCGCTATACAAATTAGAAAGATTGCTAGCCGCTCCAGATC
>ERZ1292642.875-Hain-H14-01um-R1-875-length-15363-cov-13_pt1 | contig 15363 bp, 30 predicted proteins | sample MGYA00564403_ERZ1292642 | MGnify/ENA primary metagenome ERZ1292642 (study PRJEB36523, sample SAMEA6512643) | groundwater metagenome | collected 2019-01-09 | study: AquaDiva: Metagenomics assemblies of 32 groundwater samples | reverse complement strand
GATCGGGGCGACGCCATGTCGAAAAGCCTCCACTGACTTGTCACGTTTGCCCGTAATTGACTGGCTGTGTACGCCAACCGCCGGAACGCCTAACCGCTTGAACTCGGCTTCCACCTTATCCACGTGCGCAATATTGCAACAAAATACCAGTACGCGGCGCCGGTTGAACTTTTGCATTACCTCCAAAATCGTCTTGACGTGGCTAGGCGCCAGCTTGATCGCCCTGGGCGCCATTTCGTCGAGATCAAAGTCGCCAGCTACGGACTTCAGTCCCTCGACGTCAATGGTTTCATCTTCGCCAGCATCGACTGGTACTAGGGGCTTGACGTATCCATCTCTGAGTGCGTCAAGAAAGGTGTATCGGTAGACGATGGGTCCGAAGGTCTTGGCGAGGTCGCCCGTCCCATCCGCTCTAAACGGCGTTCCCGTGAGGCCGTGAACCTTCGCTTGCGCCAGCGCCTTAAAGAGTTTCCGGTATTGTGACGATTTTGCCGGCGGCACCATGTGTACCTCGTCAACGAGGATGGCGATGACGTCGCGGAAGAGGTGAACCCGGTTAATGATAGTACCAATAGTCCCAACAGTAACGCGAGCAAAGGCATTAGTACTGATAGAGCTAGAACATATGCCTGGGTTGACAGAAAGTTGTTTACATGCTGCAGCATTGTGCCTCACCAGTTCTTTGTTGTGTGCGACGATAAGTACGCGACCGTACTGGCTATAATGCATTGCCAACATCCCCAGCATGGCGCTCTTGCCGCCTGCTACTGTGATTTCAGCAACCGAAAACTGTTCGTCAAACGCCGTCAGCGCCTGCACGCCCTCGATTTGGTGCGGCCTGGGTACGAACGGTTGTACGGATATGGGGAAGCCGGCGTGCATTTCAGGTCCCAGGTACGATCCATAAACAATCGGAAGGCAGTTGCAAATGCTTGCGACAGCCGACGTAGCAGCGATCCGGCGGCGTGTCGCGTAGCGTGACGCTGGCAGCGCTCTCGATTGACAGACCTTTGTTCACTTCGGCCACTCCACATAGCTAGGTATAAAACCGTGTCTCTCGTCGGCGGCTTCGCGCACATCGTCGGGCAGGTCGCCGCGATCACAAAAGCCTTGCTGGACGTCGTACCTGTGATCGAACTTGTCGCGGATGCACCACGCGTATTCGCTGCCCAACCGGACACAGCGCACGAAACGGTCGCCTTCGCGACCTAGTCGAGTAGAGCAATACGCGACGGTGATCATGCCCAGACATGCCGCGGTTCGTGCACCTGAAAGCCGGGGCGCATACCCTTGCCGTACTTGCGGTCGCAGTCGGCTTCGTACTTCTCGGTCTTGTAGATCGCCCGCAAGGCGTCGGCAAACGCTTCGCGGTACGTGCTGTAAAACTTGCGGCTGCCAGTCATCGCCATTTCGCGGCGGGCGATTTCGTGGGCGGTGTGGAAGATTTCCTGAAGCTTGGTCATTTTGCGCTCTCCAGCGGTTCGATGTACGTACGTGTACAGGACCGCGCGAATGCTGTCAACACCTGTTTTCAACTTTTTACGGTACGATCTCTAAACCCTTCACCAGGGCAGTAGCCCATATGTGCGCTACCAGCTCGTGCATCGTCATAGCTGGAACGTCAATCTGGGGCATTCCGATATCGTGGAACTCTACGGTAACGCCGTTCGTGAACTTGCATACGCCACGCGGTACGATCTCACCCCGGGGTACGTTCGCCGTCGTAGCCAGCTCGGGGTCGTTGCTGTGCACGCGTACGGCTGTCATTTGCACGGCATACGCAAAATCTCGTTGCAACGCTGCAACAGTGTCCTCTATCGGGACCGCCGGTAACTGTGCTTCCCAAGGGAATTTCATAACTGTCGACAGTCTTTCCGGTGCGTACACATGCCGATTTCACAATCGCATCTCGGCTGCAGACAGTCGTATCCGCGTGCATCGGGCTCGCTGCCGTCGTCCTTGACAAAGTTGATCAAGGCGAGCCCGTGCATGTCGATTGCGCCGTCTTCCATAAAAACATGGTCGTAACCGGCTGCTTTCAACTTGCCTGCGATTTCGTCGTACGCAGCCTTGGAAATTTCCAATTCTACGTACGTATGCGTCTGTCTTAAAGTTCCCACGGCCAAGCCCTCCGAATTAAAATTGTGTTCTGCGGATAGATTACCGCTCCCAAGGCATCTTGACCGTCCCAGACGACACAGACCAAGGGGGCGACCACGTTTGAGACTGCGGTAACGGTGCCTGGGCAGCCGTCGATTGCGCCAAAGACACGCTGTCCCTGAAACCACGTAGGTGCGTCGCGCCCAGTCTGCATTGTATCCCGTCCAGCTCCCTTTTACCGCAGGCGCAAATTCCGTCCCATTCGCCGTTTGCGTCAGTGCTCATTAGCGGCAGTACCAACCTCTAAGGCGTGGCAGCGCGTCGAGCACTGTAACTATGTCTCGTTGCGGCAACTTCGTTTCTGCCTGCAACAGAATGACGATGGCTCTTTTATTTAAGCCGTTCTTCTGCAGGTCCGCGAATGCTTGGCCGATGCGCACAATCGCTTCTGCCAGAATTTCTTTGGCGACTGGGGTTTCTGGCTGCTTAACTTTCACTCCCATGGCATCCTCGCTTGTGTTGCGGGCGGTACGATCGCCCAGTTCATGATCAATTCTTGCTTGACGGCGCTGCCCGGCGCGAACACGGCAAGGAACGGTGACCCGCGCATCGTACGGAGATGGCCGGAATTTAGCAAGATCGCAAAGCCGTCTTTTTCGAACATTTTTTGGGCAGCGTCGCGGTTCACTACAAAGCCGGGCGCTTCGCCATGGATTGTGCTGCCAATATCTGCGGCAACAGATTGGAACTGTACAATAGCTCCCGCGCGTAGGGCGTCCATTCCTCCGCTTGTCGCGCCCGGCAACATAGCCGCCAGTCGCAGGACAGCATTTTGCTCACGCTGTTCCGGTGCGATAACCAGCTCCCGCTTGAAGACATTAACGGTGGTTGTACGGCCCTTGCTGTCAGTACCGTAGTTTTCAGATACCACTTTGCCGACATAGCTTTTTGCCTTTGGTGCGCCGCGAGCCTTGCCGCAATCGATTGACACTTGATCCTGCTTGCCGGCGGTCACGCGGTACACGAACCCGCTATTGCCAGACTTGGCCCCGTTACCTTTTTGCCATGCGTCCTCGTTACCGAGCGGCAGGTGGTCCATCACGATTTCAGCTGCACCCGTACGCCGTGCCACGTTCTTTAAAATGAACATGGCTTTCAAAACGCTTTCGGTATCGTTGTCTGCGAAGCACAGACCCGAGGCGCCCCACGTGTCGACCACAATCAAGTCGACGCGCATCCCCATGGCGGTCATGGCGTCAACCTGGGCGATGCATTGTTGCTCGAATGCTGCAGGAACCCCGCGTATCAGGTGGAAGCGATCGGCCAGTTCGCGGGCGTTCGGCTCTTGCCTGAGCAGGTGCCTTACGCGTCGTTCTGTGCCGTAATCGTCTTCAGCGGCAACCCATAAAACGTGCCCGTCTGTTCTCTCCACGTCGGCATCCAACCAATTCCGGGCCGTAAGGATGCTAACGACCATATCCGATACGACAGTGGACTTACCTGCTCCACTATGGCCAGTGAAGAAGTGCACCTCACCGCATAAGACCCTTTGATAAAGCAACCATGGGAGTTCATCTGCAGTGTCGTCCAGTGAGAGTTCAAAGCCCGTACGTGCCCGTAACGTCGGCAATTGCGCGTCCAGCACGCCTTGCACCAGCGTACGCCGCGCCATGATGGCGCCCATGATCAGGTTGCCGCGTAGCACTGGCAGGCTGTCTTGCCGATCGATTTCCTGCCCCAGCGTACGGCCGCCCAGGCCTTCATCCAGCGAATGGCCGGCGCCCGTGATGGCATCTTCGATCTCTTGACGCGAACACATGCCGTTCTGTTCGGCAAATTTCAGCACGCCAACCAAGGCGAAGATGGTAGAGCCGCGGCCTCCCGTGCGACCTAGCAGCTCTTGTTTGAGAAGTCCTAGGTATCGCGACGCGGCGTCACGGCCTGCTTGCCATTCATCTTGGGTTAGCGGGACGGCTTCGGCAAGTTCGTCGGTAGTAGCAGTTTCGTGTTCGGCGGAAAATCGTAACGAAGTTCCAGCCCGCAAGGGCACTTCCGATAAAATGCTTTGGAGCTGTCCGGCTGTAATTCTGGGCCAATCACCGTCCCAATTTTCCCACTCGTACGGCTGCCCGGTGTCCTTGTGGTTTCCGAATGCGACAAACTGGCCTCCCATCAATTGAAGTTTTTCACCGTCTGGAAAGCTAAAAGTACGGCCCTGTACTGGTGCGTCAGTCAGAAAGAACGGAATAAGAAAGCGAGGTTTACGACCCCAACGGACAGGTACATCAGGACCAAAAACCGATTTGAAGGCCGATAGGAGCCGTTCCGCCGTGGCCGGGCTACTAACGTCGACGTCGAAAGCAGATAGGCCGCCATCGCCACAGCGAAGGCCAACACTGCCAGCACCAGGGTGGGCGATAGGTGAAGTCCAAGAGGACCAGCCGGCGCCGATTGGAGCTTTTGATCCACGAGCGATTGCAAGAGGGAATAGCCCACGTTTTTGCGCCTCCGTCCAGAAATCCTGAATTGACGTTGGAAGTGGCATTTGCGCTCGCGGGTCGAGGGGCGACATTCTTACGGGCGCATCAGCTGATTTGCCAAGCCGCTATATTTAGCGGTTACTTTTTGTGCCTGACACAATTCAAATCTGATTGGTGACAATCAGGAACGCCACGTACGCAAATGCCAGCGCGCCGGCAATCAACCCGACGCCAACGCAAGCCTGCGCTGTACGTACGCCGAAGGCGAACGCAATCGCGGTGATGACAATTCCCAAACCTATCGCGTGGTGCATGTCATTCGGCCTTTTCGAGTAAATCCACGATCGCGTCCAGCGGCGTGTGACCGCGGCCGGTCAAGCAATCCAGGTCAAAATCGCCGAACGTAGCAATATAGTAATCAGATCGCGGGGCGTACATGTCTTCGGTGACGATGATATCTTGCTCCATTGGTGCTCTCCAGCAGTTAAGCGACGATTGACAGGGCCAGCATCCAGCCGATTGCAAAGAACGATACCAGCCAGAATGCGCCTTCGAGTGTATTGCGGGGGCGGTCCATTATTCATCCCCGACGCTGATCTGGTCGACGTTGACGCCCATTTCGGTTGCGAAAGCGCGGCCGGCAATGATCGCGTCCTCCCGGGTCATTTCGCAACCGATATCGTACTGTGCGGTGCCGACATAGAACCAAACGCGGTACTTGTCGAACTGGCCGCCCATCGGTTCCAGCTCAAGAATGTTCCAAGTTGTCTTTGCCATGTTTCGCTCTCCAGCGGTTTGTGTGTACGTAGGTGTACAGCAGCCTCTAAGGGGTGTCAACACTTATTTTACAGATCGCGCCAGATAAATCAACAAATCGCGAAAAGGCTTTGGCGTGCCTATCCTGGGTGCGCTGTTTACGCCGCCGCCGCGGGCGCCAACCTCGCCCAGCCGCTTTGCGCGTTCCAGCCCCATGCGTGCCACTACAACAGGGTCCAGTTTTATCGGGCTTTGACCCCAGTCGAGTTCCGGCCGTTCGGTTCTGTACGTCAGCAACCACGTAGGTTTGCGTGCGTAGTGGCCGTACCTGCCCTGCTCAACGCAGCATGTCCAGCCGCCGTATTCGTCAGCTTGCACCCAGCCACCGGGTCGTCGGGGCTTGTTCAACCCGAAATACTCCCACGCATGGCTATCCCGTGGGTGCTCCAGCACACCACCATACGTACGCACAGCGGTCAAGGCAGCTTCAAAACAACCGCCATCGGCACCTAGCACCTTGCGTTCACCGGTCTTTTTGATGTGAAGCGGCTGCCCAGCGTAAAACTTGCCCCAACGCTGGCACGGCGGATGCGCCACAACCGGCCACGGACCCGCGTACATCCGTGCGTCACGTGCTTCGTTCCACGGGTCAACGCCAGGCAACCAGTAATAGCTCCCGAAGGTGGCGACGTAAAGAGCCGCAATCATTTTTGCTCCCAAGGCATTTTGTTTTGCACAGCCTTCGCAAGCAACGCGGTCGACTGCGCCATTGTCAGCGGTTCGGGCGGCAGCTTTGATAAGGCAGCCATGGCTGGCTGCAGTTCGTACTTGCTTCGCAGCGCACTGAGCTGCTTGTTCAACTCGATATTTTGCGCTTGCAACGCCTGAATAGATCGCAGGAACATTTCATTCTGGGCGCGCAAGGCTTCCAGCTCGTCTGTGTTTTGCAGCACGGATGTATCTGTTGCACTCACTGGGCTGTCACCGCGTACGGAAGGTCGTGACATGATATCGCGCGGTGTTTTCACCCGGCAATCCGAACAGCGCACCAGATGCAACCCAGCATTCTTGGCCTCGCCAACGATGGCCGCTTTGGTCACGTCTATGGTCATTTCCCTGCCGCACTGAGCGCAGTTTTTCCGGAGCCGATACAGGTGAATGAACTTGCCGCGCCACCACTTTGTCACTGCTTCGCCGCCCGTCCATCCGTGCGGAATTAGCCCTGTTAAGTCGGTTGTCATGCTTCTCGGTCCTTTATAGAAATAGCGTAAATTTACGTGGTTTTTTACGTGCTTCTTTAGCTACTTTACGAATTCAGCTTTTTTACGTCGTTTGTCAAATCATTTTTCTCGTACTTTACAAGTTCTTTAGGTTTACATCACATAATCAATCACCGTCCCCGCTAAAAGCGAGGGACCCTAACGATTAGACAATTAAAGAAAAGCCGGCTATACGCTTGGTCGGGCTTCGCCCTCCCGCGCCGCCGATGTCGGGGAACGCGGACCTAAGGCACAAAAAGTAACTAGGTATTCTAATGTTACCGGCTGTTCGGCTATCGCAGTACGCAGTGGAGAAGACGGTTGCCAACGCCGATCGGATAGGCGCGCTCGTACGGATGACAAGCCCGGCTTTAACGACGCACTGCAGGCAAGCCGGATTGCCGCTGTCCTTAGCGGAGCTGTGCGGCGGGTTGCTCGCAAGCGTGGTTGATGATCTCGTCGCGGCCAGCAAGCTGCGTAAATCGGACTTCGAGCGCGCAAAGCGGATGGAACGCGTTTTAGCGGCTACCCAGGAACCGGCTATCTTCGCGCTGCGGATTGCCATGGCTGCATCGCCGACCAACGGACGGGCGGCTGTGCGGCACTGGGACGCTATTTGCGAGAAAAGCGAACGCGGCATGTTGGCGTGGCGCCTGGGCATGCAAACTGACAACGCGTACCGATACGGAAAGAAAATTGAAAAAAGATCAAATTAGGACTTGACGTTGTTTGCGGACCTGCTATGTTGAATGCACACAAACCGCTGGAGAGCGAACATGACCAAGTTCACCGCAGACACCGAAGCCACCTACGCAGTTCACGACATCGCTTGCGACGGTTTCATGTTCCGCGCGATCGGCCCGAACTTTCGCGGTCCGTTGGTTTCGTCCGCCGCTGCTGCCGGCAAGATGATTGCCAAGCGCTTTGGCAAGGAAGCACTGGCTGGCGCCGTCGAGGCATTTTTCATTCGTCAGGGCATCCGCGGGGCTTGACAACCCCCAAACCTTCCCGTACACGTCCACCATTCAAACCGCTGGAGAGCGAATATGACATCCAACATCCCCGCCATTAACGAAGTCTACGCCGATCTGGAACGCGTGCTGGCACGCCTGAAGGCGATCGACGCCGCGGCCATCGAAAGCGCCAACCTCGTACCGATGATCAAGGCCGTTCAATCTATCGGCGCGTACAGCTCCGCCATCGACGCGCAAATTCAGGCGCGCGCTATTGGCAACAACGAGCTCATTGCTGGCGTCGTCGTGAAAGATGCCATCGTGCATCGCAAGTGGCACGACCAGAAGGCAGCCGAAGAGCTGGCGCAAGAGCAGTTCGGCGACAAGGCGTTTACGCGCTCGCTGTTGTCGCCAGCCGGCATTGAGAAGCTGGGTACCGAAGGCAAAACATTCGTCGCCGTGGCGAGCTACAAGCCCGAAGCTGGCAAGAGGGTAGTTTATTGATGATGACCACAGAACAACGCCGCACCATCGAAGCACGGCTGGACCGCTTGAAAATGCGTGCCCAGCGTGCTACCAGTCGCTCAGACATGCAGGCGGTCATCCGCGGCATTCTGGACCTGCTCACCGACGTGTTGCTGGAGGACGACCATGTTTAAGCGTTTCATGTACGTCGCTCTGGCGCTCGCCGCGTTCTGGGTTGCGTGGAACGCCAACGAGATCGCAACGTTTGTGTCACTGGTCAAGGCACTCGGGCCTGGGTTCGGCCCGTCATGATCGCCCCTGACGCAAAGCCGCTGTTCAATCGCTCGCCGTACAAGCGCATTGATCTGGCGCAACGGCGCAAGCGTGTCATCAGGCGTACGGAGCTGCTGCCGGGTGATCTTGAACCTAGCGAAGCGCATTACGACTATGACGAGTATTACGCTATTTGGACGCTTAGGGACTAGCTATGAACCTCAAGGAATTTGCCGCGCTCAAAAAGGGCGACAAGATCGAAAATCCGATGTCGCAGTCGGCGGGCGAGGTAGCTGACGTCACGCCGTTAGGTGTCAAGTTGCGTTGGAATGGCGGAGACCCCAGCGCCATCACGTTCACATACACGGTCAACTCGACGGCGTGGTTTCACTGGAGCAAGGTCGAATGACCACGATCTACATCACGCTCGCGTTGCTCGTTGTTGGCGCGCTGTCGATTGCGTCGCCACACTATGCCGTACGTGTCATCGGTGTAGCGTGCATGGCAACCGGCTGCATGCTGTGGCTGGGCATGGACGTGCTCTGCGGCACGGGGCCGCTGATGGATTGCGCGGTGCTCCAATGAAGTGCCCGTACTGCGGTGAACAAGTTGGCGCTTGCCCGCGACCGTGGGGCCGCTGCGCGTATGTCACACACGGCGACCCGATACCGACACGGCACGTCATTGCGTACCTGTGCGTGCTCGCTGCGGTGTTCATCGGTGCGTGCATGCTGTTGCCGAGATGATTGGGCTGTGCGATTGCTGCGGCCGGCTCCGCAAGATCAAGCCGTATTCGGCTGAAGAGGGTTTGGTTACCTGGGCGTGCAAAGTGTGCGCCAAGCGGTTGACACCACCCCCGCCTTGTCATACAACCCCGACCGAACAAGGAGAATAACCACGTGAAGTACGCGAACAACATGCAGCTTCAGGTCGACGCCAATCAAGGCATTGCACGAATGACTTTCGTACAAGTCCGGGCCGGGATCAACATGCCCGAAATGGGAGTAGCTCAAGGCCCGATAGTTAGTGACGTGGTTGCGGATGTTGTTGTGCCGCTGCGAATGGCGCAGGAAGTTTGCAACATGCTGACGAAGGCGCTAAACGTGCCTGACCCGAAGCCGACCAGAGTCGACTAGGTGACAGCCGGCTTGTTCCCGTGCTATCGTCGCCCCAAATCGCAGGGGTGACAGATGGCAGACGAGAGCACGTTCGGTGGGGGCTACACATCCGACATGGCGGCCGGCGGGGCTGCGTTTGGTAGCGGGCTGAGTTTCGGCGGAGGCGGCGCGGAGCCGCAGATCATGGCGCAAGGTGCGGATGAACCATCGGCGCCCGTGACTGCGGCTCCGAATGCCGCGCCGTCAGTCCGCGACTTCGGCAAGGGCATGAGCAAGCTATTCGGGGCGCCTGACTACCATGCGCCAGATCCGGCCATGTCCGCCCTGGACCAGTCTGCCAACGTGCTAGAGCAGCGGGTCAAGCGGGCCAATGACGTCGCCTCCAACCCGCTCTTGCAGCTCTTCAGCCCCGAGGGCGTGCAGCGGGCGCGGGAGTTCGTGCCGGCGGCAACCGAGAAGCTGCAGCAAATCCGGGCGCAGCAAGCGTCGATCGCGGCCGGCAAGACGCAGGCCGCAACCTTGGGGCTCGCGCCTGGGGAAGTGCCGGACGAAGCGACCGCGGCCGATCGTGTCGAGGCGGCCAAGGCCCGCGCACTGAAGGGCGATCTTCGCGTGTTCAAGGGCCTGCAGGCCGTCGACCCCAAGACAGCGGAAGCAATCCAAGATCAGGTGCAGGAAGTCGCCGCCGGCCATCTGACCAAGGCGCAATTTGCTTTCGACAAGCTGTCCAACATGCGCAATCAGGGTGAGTACATGGCTGCGGTCAACCAGCTCCGCCGCGAGGGCGCGTTGACCGATCTGGAAGCGCTCGGGCTCAAGGTGCCGACCAGCTTTGACCAGTTCCAAGGTGTCAAAAGCCGCGAAGCCATGGCGTTGCGTGAAGCGCGCATTGGCATTGACACCATCCGTGCCAAGCTCGAGGAGCGCAACACCTACCAGCCGATGGAAAAGAAAGAGGCAGAAACGTACAACGGCCGCTTGACCACGGTGCACGGCGACCAGATCACGAACGGCACCTGGGGGCGCAATGCGTCGTCCAACGTCCGCGGCTTGATCGTCAACGGCGCTGCGGACCCGCGCGACTTGGGAAAGAAGTTCACGCTGGCGTCACCGGAACAACGCAAGTCGATTGCTGAGGAAGCCAATCAAGGCGTGCCGAAGGTGGAACTGGAGAAGGCCCGCGCCTTCGATCGCACGTACGAACTGGCCGTGCCGACTACCGACCAAAAGAAGCGTGGCGACGTCATCAATACCAACCCCAACGTACAGCAAGCCATCGCGGAACAGCTCGCGAGCATGCTTCGCGGCGGCAGTGGCGGTGCGACGGCTGGTTTGCTCGGTATCGAAACGAGCAAGCGCGGCTTTGTGCAAGGTTTGCTGGACAGCATCACCGCGGGCTACGCGGGCGGCATCAACACGATTACGGGCAAAGACGTTCGCGGTTACATGACCAAGCTGACGCAGGACCAAATTCGCGAGGTTATGGACGGCATCAAGGCGCACAATGACGAACTGCTGGAGGACCGCGTTGCGCCAGTCGCACGGCGCGCGGGCGCGCTCGGGCTCGACACGACGGCGTTCGGCTGGGGCAAGGAAGAGAGCGCAGGCGTTGTCGGTAACGCTATTGAACAGGGCCGGCGCGAGCAAGTTGAACGTATGCTGCCGAACCATCAAGCGATCGGGGGCGGCGACGGCGTGTTCCAGCTCGGGGCGCAGCGTCCAGGCACTGGCGCCGTGCAGCCGCCGGCTGGTACGCAGCCGATGACGCAATTGCCGGGTGCTCCGCCTGTCGCAACGCCCGTACAGCAAGCGCCCGGTTTCGGGCAACCAGTTCCGCCCGGCCCGGCACCGTCATCACCGGGCGGAGGCGCCCCGCCCCCCGCACCAGCAGCGACAAGTACGCAGCCTACGGGCTCCGGCCCGGCAACGGGGGGCGGCGGAGCGCCGCAGACGATCGCAGGCCAAACCGTCAACGTTGCGCTGCCGCCGGGAGCGTCGCCCGATTATGTTGCCCGCATGCAGCGCATCGAGAGCGGCAACGAAAAGAACCCTTGGACCTCGACTACAAAGCTGTCCAGCGCCAGCGGAGCATTCCAGTTCATCAACTCGACGTGGGCTGCGAACAAGCCGCCCGGAGCGCCGGACAAGGCAAGCGATGCCACGCCGGCACAGCAAACGCAGGCACTCGCTGCATTGACCGCAAAGAACGCGGCGTCGCTCCAAGCCAATCGGTTGCCGGTGAACGATACGACGTTGTACGTCGCGCACAATCTAGGCGCTGGCGGGGCTACGGCATTGTTGCAAGCAGACCCGAACGCCGATGCGCGTACGGTCGTTGGCGAGGCTGCGGCACGCAACAACCCGACGTTCTTCAAAGGGCGGCCGACTGTTGCCAAGGTGCTGGAGCGCTACACCGCGGAAATGAACGCACCGGATGACGGCTCTAAGCCGAAGCCCGGCGTAGGCGGTGCAACGGCCGAAGCGCCGCAACCAAGTTTCCTTCAGCGCGTGAGCCGGGTTTTATCACAGGGGGTGCAAGGTGGCGACGAAGCGAAAGACAAAGCGGTTGCCGAAGTCGGTCAAGCTGCCGTCGAGCACGCCCCCGCGATCGGATCAACGATGGGAGCGGTTGCGGGGTCTGCAGGCGGACCGGCAGGCGCGGTCGCTGGCGGCGCAGCGGGCGGGGGCGCCGGACAAGCGTTGAAAGACTGGCTGCAGGGTCGTGACCAGAGCCCCGCGGCCATCGCAAAGGAAACCGCATTGGGTGGCGTCCTGGGTGTCGGCGGTGCCGCGCGCCCCATCTTGGGTGCAGCCATGCGCGCTGGCGGTGCCGGGGCGGTCGAGGCCGGGGCGAAAGCTGCTGAAGGTGGCGACACTGCCGACGTAATCGAAGCGGGCGGCAAAGGCGTTGCGGCCGCAGCCGGTGGCGAGGTGTTCGGCCGCGCACTCGGCATGGTCGGGCACAAAGTCTGGAATATGTTCGCGCCGGAGGCCAAGAAAGCCGTACAGGAAGCCGCGAGCAAGTATTCGGCGGCCGAAGCCACTCTGGCGAGTGAAGCGCCAAAGCTGCCGGGTGTCGGCACGGCTGCCGGCGGGGTCAATCCGAAGTACGAAGCGGCCGAAAAGGCAAAAGAGCAGGCCGAAAAGGTGCTCAAGGATGCCGGTTTGAAGCCGGAGGAAGCGGCGTACGCGCACAAAGTCAGCGCGGAGAGCGTGCCGAAGCAGGAAGCGCAGGCTGCGAAGCCCGGGGCACTCGAAGAGGCGCGCGTCGGCGCCGGCTACCAGCAGTTAGAGAGCGAAGTGGGCGCTGCAGGCAAGGGCGCACCCAAGGCAACGCCAAAGTTGCCTGACGGTCCGCGTGCCATGGTCGAAAACAAGCAAGTTTCGGCCAAGCATGCTGAATTGGCGGAGCGTACGGAGGCCGCAATTACGGCACCGGCACCCGATTGGAAAACCAAATGGGTGCAGCTCAAGGAAGCGCGTTCGGCCTTGCTAACCGCAGAGCGCGATGCGCTGTCCAGCACGGCGCCGGGCCGTACTCAGGAAGCCAAGGACATGCGGGCGCTGGCCGACAGCGTACGGAAACAGCAAGAGAAGGCGGCAAAGTACGTCTTTGGTGAAAAGGACGGCGAAGCGTTCATGGCACGACTGAAAGTGCTGGACGTACGCTACCGTAACTTGATGGAGGCGACCAACGGCGGCGATCTGGCCAAGGCCGCGGTGATGAAGGGCGAAGCGGGTCGCGAAGCCGATCGCAAGTTCCGCGCATTTGCGCACGATGACCCCCAAGCACTCGCTGCGTGGGATGCGATGAAGCGCGGCACGTCGCTGACGCGAGCGCTTGGCTTTGCGCAGCACGTGCCGCTGTTGGAGAAGTTCGTTCCGACCAAATTGGTTGAGTTTCTGCAGGAACGCGCGGCGGGCAACCCGGCGAAGTTTGCCGATTTCGTCAGGCAGGATGCAACGATCGCCAAGGCCGTACGCGATCTAATGGGCACAGCCGCGCAGCGCGGCGCAACGATGTAAAGGAAGGTGAACTATGATTAAGCCGACTATCGGACGCGTTGTTTGGTATCAACCGAACGACATCGATAAAACCTGTTTTAACAATTCGGATCAACCGTGCGCTGCCTTAGTGACGTATGTGCACAACGATACGATGGTCAATCTTGTCGTGTTTACGCCCAACGGTGTTTCGCTCGGACGTACGTCGGTGCGGCTCGTACAGGAAGGCGAAAGCCCCAATGTTGATGAAAGTTTCTGTGAATGGATGCCCTATCAAGTTGGGCAGGCCAAGAAACACGCGTGACCCGTGTTCCCCTGGGGTAACCCATTTCAACCAAAAGCACCGCAAACGCTGCGTGAGCTGTTGCTCGATCGGCTGGCCAACGGCGTGCCGCCGGAGTTGGCTGTACGCGCGGCCGGCGTGCTTTGGGATCAAATCAAAGACGACCCCGAAGTCGACAAGGCGCTGGCCGAAGGCGAGATACTGCTTTTCGAGCGCGCACGTGATAGCGGCGTTACCGGCGTCGTACGGGCGGCTATGCGTCGGGAAAGTCGCTCTTGGTCAGCCAAGGCGGAGCCCAATTCGGGGGCGACGCTGGAGGACTTGTTGCGAGATTGATTGGCGGCATGTTGCGCGCGTCCGCACCTACGCGCATGAACGGCGCCACGTTGTTTTTGTCGCGCTTTAGCGCGGGCGGTAAGTCGTCCGTCATTTGCAACAGCTTTCCGCCATAGACCGCGAGCCGCTAAACACGGGCATTCCGTTCTTATATGCTGTGTATACTGGATAACCTTCAAGATCGTATCGTGTCAGAGATACGTGGCATCCGGGCGTCGAAAGTCGATCACAGGCAGCAACGCCTAGCGGGATTGACATAATACACAGTGCTAAAATTACCATCCGCGTCATTTGCTTGACCCCATCCGTACGATTGATTGTGGTTTAACGTGCGCGTACTTGTGTGCACAGACTGCACCCAAGAATAGCACAGACGCAACGATAAGCAACACGGCCCCTACCGCGACGCGCATTTTAGCCCTCCCTTGCTGTACGCGTAAACCACGTACGTATAGTTCCGTACGAGGAACATGTCAAGGTACTAAATGTATGACAATTTTTGAGTGTTGCTACTACCTCTTGATGTATGACATTTTGTCGTGCTATAGCTGCGCTCGATACTGCTTTTGAACCCGCCACCCTAGGAGGCTTTCCAGTGGTCAACATCGTGAATTTCGGCCAGCTCGGCGGAGGCTTCCGCCACTATTCCGGGCTTTTGCCCGCTGTTCCCGGTGCCGGCGACAGCTCGAAGCGCGCTTCAGTGCGCATCTTCCATGTTCCGGCGGCCAACGCCGACGCCATCTTCCGCGGCGACGCCGTTACCGTGCCCGGTTCCGGCGCTGGCGGCGATCTGCCGGCAAATATTTCGGCGCCTTCCGCGTCAGTCGTCATCGGCAACGGCGGCGGTTCGGGCCTGGGCAACTCGCTTATCGCCCCCGACGTGTCGCGCTACACCTCCGGCACCAACCTCAACGCCGCAGGCGCCAAAATCGCGGGCGTGGTCGTGGGCTTCGGCCCCGTCACGCTGTACATGGCCAAGAACGGCTTTCAGTACATCCCTGCATTGACGGAAGCGTGGTTGTTCGTCGAAACTGACCCGAATGTCGAGATGTACATCACGCAGCCGGCGGCCAACGCCAGCGTGTCGGAGCTGTACAGCCGGTTCGATCTCGCTGCCGCTGGTACGGAAGCGGCCAACCGCTCAACCCGCTTTGGCAAGTCCGGTCTGGCGCTCGCGCAAGTCGTGCTCGCCACGGCGCCGCTGCAGTTGCTGTCTTCGGGTGAGCAGATCGGCAACGATCCGACCGCAACCGGCAACGTGGCAAAGGTGAAGTTCCATCCGGCCGTCCACATTATGGGCTCCAACACGTAGTCGCGCGAGCAACGCAACACCGA
>ERZ1292642.874-Hain-H14-01um-R1-874-length-15377-cov-5_pt1 | contig 15377 bp, 22 predicted proteins | sample MGYA00564403_ERZ1292642 | MGnify/ENA primary metagenome ERZ1292642 (study PRJEB36523, sample SAMEA6512643) | groundwater metagenome | collected 2019-01-09 | study: AquaDiva: Metagenomics assemblies of 32 groundwater samples | reverse complement strand
GAATGGTATAAGTTGTCATACCGCCCAAATGCCTATTTATTGGAATAGAAAAGTTGCGGAAAAATATGCAAAAGAATGGAATGAAAACTTAAAACAAGTAAAGATTTTAATTCTCTAACCCCTATATCAAGATGAAGCTAAATGAAGATCAAAAACTTATGATATGGTACTACAGTTGCTTAGCTCTAGCTGTGTTAATTTTCTTGGCGCTTAGCATCGTGGGCTAATTCAAGAAACAAAAAATAAACCATCAATCACAAGAATCAATTTTTAATTAATCGTCCGCCTACTACGTCATGTAGGCAAAAGAATATGAGTAAGGAAATCACATGAAAAAGAAATGTCCAAAATGTGGGAAGGTAAAAGAAAGAAGTTTGTTTTACATGCGTAGTCCTAAAACCCCATGGGTCAATAGCAGTTGTAAGTCATGCCACTCAAAATTAGTTGTTTCATGGAAGGAGAAAAACAAAGACCGTGTGTTGATTACAACAAAGAAATATAGAGATAGATGTCGTCAAGAAGTAATTGAATTTTTTGGTAGTAAGTGTATGCGTTGTGGTTTCGATGATACGAGGGCATTACAAATAGATCATATTGCTGGTGGGGGTAGAAAAGATAGGGCATCGTACTCTTCAATTCAGGAGTTCTACAAAAAAGTTATAGAAGAAAAAGCTAATAAATATCAGTTATTGTGCGCCAACTGCAATCAGATAAAAAGATTGCAAAATATGGAACACAGAACTAAAAAACAATGAAGGAAATCACAGTCGATGGAAAGATCGTCGAAGTGTCCGATGAGCAGTATCAAGCATTGCTCGAAGAAGTAAGGAAAGAAATCAAGGACTATCAAGATTTAGTAGGTGAAAAGTGGTTTTTCCGTACCGTAACCTATCACATGGTCGGTGAAGTGAAAAAGATTGTCGGTCGGTTCGCTCACCTCAAAAACGCTTCGTGGATTGCCGATAGTGGACGGTTCAATGAAGCAATCAAAAACGGAACGCTAAACGAGGTAGAGTATGTTGGCGAGGCGTTTATCAACCTAGATACCGTGGTAGACTTTTTTCCTTGGATACACGAACTGCCATCAACTACTAAATAAAATGCTTACTACACTAGCAAACATCAATACCCTGTATTGGCTACCGTCGTGGTCGGGGTCGAAGTCGTGGTCGAGGTCGAAGTCGTGGTCGAGGTCGAAGTCGTGGTCGTGGTCACTTTAATCGTCTAGCCCACGTTACGGGCAAAAGAATTATGTATATGGTTGCTATGTTTGACTCTGACAATCAAGGTTCGTGAATCGTAGGGCTAAGGGAGAGTAGAGGGAATGTGGCGGTGCCTAAAGGTCACTGGTCAACCGATCCCCCTCAACGGAAAATCACATAAAACCGTTGGACTCTCCCTCCGCCCTGCGATCCGAAGTTAGATAATAGTTTCATTTTCTAGGTAATGAGAAAATAAAAACCTAGCAAATACGCCAATATATTGAGGTCAAATTAGTTAGAAAGTAAATAAACCCCCCACTAAACTAGGTATATGAGACCGATCAGTAAAAAACAGTCATGGGAAAAAGAAAATGTAGAGTGGTTTGCTATCGGTATATTAAAGAGGTTCAAAGAGCCAAGCGATGAGGACTTTGAGGAATATCTAAAGCATAGCGAGCGGGGCGTTTCTTTGAAGAAAAGAGCATACGGCGATTTTAATTGGTATGTCGAAGCCAAGCGATGGAGAGGCATAACTATCCACGAATTCTGGGAAAATAGTTTATATGGTGGTGGTTGGTTTGGATGGTATAATCTGCTTAGAGAGGAGGACGGCTCTCCAATCCCAAGACACGTAAAAGACTACATCACAAAAGAGATATTTCGCGGGCAGGACAAGGAATTGATAGACAAAACATACGAAGTAATTTGTAATAACCTACCAGAATAGATATGAACCATTCAGAAGAAACAAAAAATAAAATAAGCCAGCATTACCATGAGAATTTTAGGATTAATATTGGCGAGAAGCCAAAGTAAAGGATTGCCGGATAAGAACATAAAACTGCTCAATGGAAAGCCATTGATGTCGTATGCGATACGAGCGGCGTTGCATTCACTGTTAGATGATATCTATGTATCGTCCGACAGCCAGAGGTATCTTGATCTTGCGCAGTCATACGGAGCAAAAACGATCCTTAGACCCGAGGAGCTTGCTCAAGACGATTCGCCAAGCATTGAAGCGGTAAAACACGCACTAGGCCATATTGATACCGATGTGATTTGTTTGATCAATTGTTGCGCTCCACTTATTCAAACTCAAGACATAGACAATATGATCGCCGTCATGGAGAAAACCAGATGCGATTCGGTAGTGAGCGTAGTCGAGGATTTTACCTGCCATCCGAGCAAGATATGCCAACTGGATGGCGATCGGATCATCGTGGGGCAAGAGTTCAGAACGTGGGAACGCCAGAATATCGTTGGATGCTACAAAAGGAATGCGGCGCTCTATCTGGCAAAGCGCGAAGTGATTGAGCGCGGCGGTTTTTTCGGAAAAAACACCAGAGCATACATCATGCCAAAAAGCCGAAGCATTGACATCAACGATGAACAAGATTTTTTCCTAGCGGAGTGTTTAATCAAATGGAATGAAAACAAAACTACTTCGTGATTTAGTTTGTATTGAACCGATCAATGAGGCGGAATTGGAAACCAAAGGGTTTATTTTGCCGAGCTATGCTAGCAATGTATTGCCGTTTCGTGGTATAATTAAAGGTGTGGGACCGAAGGTTCGTGAAGTAAAAGTGGGGCAGACTGCGATCTTTGACCGCTATCGCGCCGATAATCGCGGAGATAAAATGGGAAATAAGAAATTACTGTACATGCCTGAAGAATATATTTTGGCTATTTATGAATAATACTATAGAAACCATCCCTGGAACCAATATACCTATAACGCCCAGTAATTTATATGTCAATGGCAGGGGCGGCCCGTCGGTATGGAATGACCGCATGTCCCGCAAGGTCAGACTTAACAAGATTCTTGATTCGGAACGCCCTGGCGGTCCCATTGAATACCCCGAATCCGGCGGCGTGTTCGTGTATCATAAAACGTTCCCCTATCCGGAGAAAGGGCATCGCGACGATTTTAACGTCCAGGCGGCTCAACTGGCGAAGCGGGTTTTGATCTCATGGGTGCGGTTTTTTTCTTATAGTCCCACCATCAGGGCGGGACTAGGATTCTTCCTCCTGCCATGGAAATATAAAATCCGCATCGTGGAGCGTTGGTTGCGCGAATACTGCAACATTGCCGATTTATTCTTGTCCGAGTATTACTTCCAAGATCGCTACTACAACGCGATGTGTAGAGAATTACGCAAAGGCATAATAGTGTTTTTATCCGACATCGGCGTTTCATCTGAAACCTCGGAGCGGTTTGCACTCGCGTTCGTTACGTTGATTCAGTACGATACCGCGTATTATTACATATTGGTTGATTTGTTCAGTGAGACCACAGCCGAGAAAATGAGAGACGATCCGAGAGGTCAAATTCGGCATCTCGCCGGCCTGTTGGCGGATCGCGACGGTCGTGCAAACATGTTGGTGCGGTTCGAAAGTTTTGAGACTTTAATCCGCATACTTCTTTTGATTCCAAGAGTCCGCAGGTCGTTCAGGATCGCTGTAGATGTAATGCAGTTCGAACTTCTGCAGTACGATGAGGCCGATCGCTATCATATGCGCAACAAACCTGGCTATAAATGGTTTGGCATGACGTATGAACAACGGCTCGCGAAATGGCCGCTCGAACCGCATTTGTATCAAAAAACCGAATATGGACAACCTTGAAATCAACGAAAATACCAGAAAGCGATTCTTGGAAGGATGGAAAAATCAGATCATACGCATATATTTTTACTTGCGCGAAGGACTGGCGGTACTAATGGAGTTTCGCTATCTGATCCTGGCGGTTCTCGGTTTCGCCGCCGTGATCAAACTGAAGAGTGTCGCTTTAATAGCTACGATGTTTTTAGGTTCCATGCCGGTTTTGATTTTTATGGGATATTTTTGGGTTCGCAGGATAAAAAAGAGTCTTGATGTGATGAATGTTGAAGAAGCTACCCACTATACGAAACTCGGCTACAGTATGCAGGAAGAAACGATTTCCTTGCTCAAACAAATTTTAAACAAATTGCCATGAAAGTATCCGAGTACTTCAAGGGTGCCAGATATGTGCAGGATACATTCCGCAATGCATTTTTCGACATAGATGTGGAACTATTAGATAGTTTGCAGGTAGAAATAATTCCGCTCGGCAAAACAATGACTGATCAGGAGATTTGGGATGAGCATAGTGGGCAGTCGGCTTTGGCAGAACTAATCTTTGCGATGAAAAATGGATCGTTTATGAAAGACGGCAGTGCGAATATCTGTTTTTGTGAGGATGGAAAGGGTCAACTGTGGGGCATCGGTCTGCGGTGGGAGGGCGGATGGCGGGTGTTTGCTTTGCCGGTGGAGCGTAAGTTTACATTATTTACAAGACCATGAAAATATTTTTTACAGAGCGCCATTTCGATGAGCTGACTCCTGGGATTCTCCAACAAGCCGGACATGAGGTTTTCGTGCCGAAAGAGGAAATCGAGGGCGTCCATGCGTTCGGTAGGCCGGAGTTGATCTCAACTCTTAAAGAGATTCAGCCGGATGTTCTAGTTGTAGGTTTACGCTACCAAATAGATCAAGAGATATTGGAATGTGCACCATTCAGGGCGGTGTTTACCCGCACCACAGCCCTCGATCACATAGACGAAGCCTACTGCCAAGAAAAAGGTATCGAGGTTCATTCACTTCGTGGCGAAGACTTGTCTGACGTGGTAGCGGTTGCAGAGTGTGTGGTTTCTATGTTAATATACATAATGAGAACAATTTATGATATGGGGTTTGAATTGAAAGGAAAAACTCTAGGTGTGGTGGGTATGGGGCGCATAGGAAAGATGGTAGCGCAAAGAGCTGAATCCTTTGGGGCAAGTATACTATATTATGATATAAAAGAGTGAAAAACGTACCACCAATAAAATACGGGAAAGAACATTGGGCGTGGAAAGGAAATGACGTTGGGTATTTTGCTTTACATAGTTGGATAAATAGACAGTTTGGCAAAGCGATCAGATGTGATAATAGGGAAAGACGGGCTTTGAATTTTCCATGTAGAGGTATATCCAATAACTTCGAATGGTGTAGTAAATCCCGCGAATACAAAAGAAAAAAAAATGATTGGATTGCATTGTGTCGTTCATGCCATAGATTATATGACATGACGAAAGAAAAACTAGAGAAATTAAAAGTAAATGGCAAAAAGGGCAACTTAATTCCACATTCTGGTTGGTTTAAGAAAGGCCAAAAACCATGGAATAAAACAAGGATTTTTAAGAAATGCACTCAATGTCACAAGAAATTTAGGACTATTGAAAGTGACTTGGAAAGAAGAAAAACATGTTCTTTTGAATGCCGTAATTTATCATACAAAAAACATGATTAGAAAAGTATCACTTGAGTATCTCTTAAAACACGCTGACATCGTTTCTTTGCATATTACGGCTTCTGAAGAGAATAGAAATTTCATGGACATGGAGAAATTCAAGATGATGAAAGATGGTTCGTGGTTTCTCAATCCCTCCCGAGATTGGCTGGTAGATAACAAAGCCCTCAAGTGGGCGCTCGATAACAGGCTGGCTGGTTGCTGGACTGATTTTGAACTTCCATTTACCAGACCGAATCTGATTACGACGAAGCATATTGGCGGCAGAACATATGAGTCAAGCATCAAAACCGAACAGATATTGCGGAATAAATTACTTACATGGCTGAAAAAGTAGAGGTGGTGGCGGAAATTGGAAAAAATTGGATTTTTACCGAAAATGAGCTGTCGGTTCAGGAGAATCTTGAGATGGCGAAGGCTCTGGTGTCGAAAGCGAAAGAGTCGGGCGCCGATGTGGCAAAGTTCCAATGCCACGTATTCGAGGATGAAAAATATAAGCGCCACGAATCCCGCTATGAGTGGATCAAGCGCAACGAACGCGCCACTCCTTACAATGAATTTTGGGTTCCTCTTAAAGCATACTGCGATAAACTTGCGATTGAGATGCTGGTAACGCCGATGTCGGTAATGGCCGCGCAAAAGATAAACCCTTTGGTCAAACGCTGGAAGATCGGATCGGCCGATATCGTGAACATGCCGCTAGTAAATTATATCGTGGCAGGCAACAAACCTGTGCTGGCGAGTACCGGCATGAGTTCCAAACAACAAGTCCATAATTTTATTATCGGTCTGATGGGAGCGGCTTCCAGATTCACCATTATGCACTGCGTTTCCATATATCCTTGTCCGGAAGACAAGCTCAATCTGGGTACGATTATCTGGTTGCGGGAGCAATTCCACATTCCAGTCGGGTTTTCAGATCATAGCCTGTCAGTCGAGGTTCCTGCGTATGCGGTTGTGGCTGGAGCTAAAATCATTGAGAAACACATGACGTTGGATCGGAGCGCTTTTGGACCGGATCATCGCATCAGCTTGTTACCAAATGAGTTTAAAGAAATGGTGGAGAATATACGTATGGCGGAGGTGTTGTTTGGAGTCAAGGATAAGATTTTATGGGATGAAGAACAGGCATTATGGAGTAAGTTCAGAGTATGAATACTCTTGCTTTCCAATACAATTTGCTATCATAAATAGTATGATACAGCTTAAATGTGAGGCGTGTAGGGTGTCTTTTGACGTTTATCCGTCCACCATCAAATATAACACTGCAAAATATTGTTCTAAGGCTTGTGGTATTGTCGGAAGATATGGGCCAAAACTGTATAAGCAATGCATTATTTGCAAAAAGGAATTTTTGGCAAGAAAGAACTTGCATTCACTTGGATATGCGAAATTCTGTTCAAGAAAGTGTATGGGTATCAGAAATCTTGGTGCTGGTAATCCTGGTTGGTTAGGAGACGACGTGAGTTATCGAGGTTTACATCAGTGGATAGAAAATAACTATGGGAAACCCAATAAATGTGAGGGACTAAATTGCTCTAGCAAATATCAAATGTACCAATGGTCCAATGTGAGTGGTAATTATAAAAGAAATCGGGATGATTGGCAGATGCTCTGTATCTCTTGTCATAGAAAATACGACTGTACTGATGGAACGCGAGAAAAATTGAGAAATAACATAAAAACAAGAGAGCGAAATTCGCGAGGGGAGTTATTGGTCGTCAAATGATGAAACGTATTTTATTTCCATTTACTAATAGGACTCACGCGAGAAATCAGCATTTACTTGATTTGCTCAAGGAGGATTTTGATGTGCATATCTGTACCTATTCAGAAAAGGATATGCCCATGACTGATGTCGCTTTGGACATCGCCAATAAGTTTAGAGTGGCCCTAGAGATCAAGCCAGACCTCGTGCTGATCCGTGGGGATCGGTTTGAGCTTCTACCCGTGGCGATGTTATCAGCTTACGCAGGATTTAAGATGGCGCAGATCGAGGCGGGAGATTTGAGCGGGGCGATAGATAACAGAGTTCGCTACGCGATCGGTCATCTTTCGGATTATCATTTCACCACCAATGAAGAGTCGGAAAAGCGGTTGTTATCTATGGGATTCCCTAAAGTCTACAATTGTGGATCGCTGGATGTGGAATATGCTTTGAGCGTTCAGGGAGAACGCCAAGGCAGGTATATTTTGGCGTTATGGCACAATGTTCCAAATGAGGACGAGGTTGAGTTGTTGGAAGCTCTGAAAGCATTTCCTGATTATGAGATCATTGGCATCAGAGGCAACAAAGATTACGGGTCGGGAACTTATACCGAACAGTACGCTCCCGATGAGTTCATTCGATTACTGCGGGGTGCGAGCTGTCTGGTCGGTAACAGTAGCGCAGGAATGAAGGAAGCAAGTATATTAGGCACTCCGGTGGTGAATGTCGGGAGCCGCCAACAGAACAGGCTGAAGCCGAAAAACGTTATGGATGTTCCGTGCGGCTGGAGGTTCATTGAGGAAGCAATCCGCATACGGTTGTTCCATGGAAGGTATGCGGTGGACTACACATACTACCAGCTTGATGTAAGTAAGAAGATTTGCGAAGTGATAAAAAATGTGCTACAATGATACAGAATACCGTACAATTTGAGGAGGGCAATCTCTATCTGGATGCGGTGATTAACGGACAGCTTTATTCTGCATGTATCGAGTTCCCGCATTTGGGTAATACTGCCGAAGAAGAGGTTTTTGCGCAAAAGATCGCCAATCTTGTCAAGAATACTATGTTGCAGGCTCGAGGAATAAGAATGGAGGGCGGATTGCCGATAATATAATAAAGCCATGGCAACTCAAAATCAGAAAAGAGCCGTATTAAAGACTATCGAAAACCTGCGGACAACGGATAAAATTGATATGGGAGATATTTTACGGCAATCCGGCTATTCAGAAAGTGTCGCCACTCATCCGAAAGTGGTTACCGAATCTCAAGGATGGATTGAGCTTTTGGAGCAGTACTTGCCGGATGACTTACTTTTGAAAAAGAATCTTTTTTTGCTAAAGAATAAAAACTGGCAAGCAGTAAATGCCGGACTGGATAAGGCATATAAAATTAAGGGGAAGTATAAAGATAAGATGGATGTAAACATAACCGATCTTACCGATGAATTACGCAAACCTAAAGAAACGAATTAGACAGTTTTTCTGTTGGCATCAATGGCATCGCGGAATGGACGCTACCGCAAAAAATCGCTCTTTTAAGTTTTGCACAAAGTGCGGATCATTTCGATACACATCCCCTGGTACTAGAATTAGATTATTATGACGCGCAAACAAATCATTGAACAATACTTTACGATCCAGACGAAGGAAAAATCCGTGGTTTCGTTCATTCAAAATAAAACACAAAATCTAATTGATGAAGCACGCGAGAAGCTGAAAGTTGAACATAAGCCGGTTTGGATATTAATTCTGAAAGCCCGTCAGCTTGGTGTAAGTTCAAAGATCATAGCTGACTGGGTAGCTGATTGCGTATTGCTGGATAATACGAATTGCGTCTTACTTTCACATGAGGGCGAGGCTACCAAACGCCTATTCGCCAAAGCGGAGTTCTACGTGAATAACGCTAAGATCAAACCAACGCTATCAACCGAGAGCCAACGCGAGTTGCGGTTCCCAAAGACAAACAGCTGGTTCTACATCGGCACCGCAGGCTCTCGAGCGTTTGGTAGAGGCGACACGATCCATAATCTCCACATGACTGAAGTTGCGTGGTATCAGGATCAGTCCATTATCGTTGGGCTGTTGCAGGCGGTTCCGGACGGCGGTGAAGTAATCGCTGAAACGACCGCCAACGGACTGGGAGATTGGTTCCAGATTGAGTGGGAGCGGGCGAAGAATGGAGAGTCAAAGTTTTATCCGTTGTTTCTTTCGTGGATGCTGGATGACCAATACAGGATCAAGGGATTAAACATCAGTCCTACCGAGGAAGAACAACACTTGATGAACGTTTATAGTTTGGATTTGGAGCAAATTGCGTGGAGGCGGGAAAAGATCAGAGAGTTCCAAACCGAGGATTTGTTTAAGCAGGAATATCCGTTGACCGATCGCGAGGCGTTTATCTTTTCAGGTTCCGGCGCGTTCGACGCTAAAGCTCTTGAACTATATAAGTTGAAAACTCCAACCGTCGGGACGCTGTTGAATCGAGGCGAACAAGTCGAGTTTACTCCCGATCCGATTGGCATGTGGCACATCTACAAGCACCCCGAACCTGGCAACGAGTACGTAATCTTCTGCGATCCTGCCGAGGGCAAGGAAGCGCAAGAGAAAGACCCCGACTACTCGGCGATTCACGTGCTGGAAAATTCAACGTGCGAGCAGGTGGCGGAGTATAGATTCAGGAGTGAGCCGTTCAAGACTGCAAACGAGCTGTATCTTGCGGGAATATACTACAACACCGCGCGCGTAGGCGTGGAGCGGAACGGATCGGGACTCGCCACGTTAGCAAAACTTGTTGAAATCTACCCGACCAAACGAATCTACAAAATGGACGATTCCGATGAGTACGGTTGGGTAACCAATAATCAGTCGAGAGATTTAATGATTACTGATCTGGCAGAGGCGATACGATTACATCTTATCAAGATTTATTCAAAGCGTACGATTGATGAATGTTTGAGTTTCGTGAGGAACGAACGAGGCAAGTATGAAGCGAGGCAGGGCACGCATGACGATCTATGTTTTGTGAAAAATACTATGATACTGACTCCTAAAGGACAGGTTCCAATTCAGAAAATTATGGTAGGTGATCAGGTAATGACACGTGAGGGATTTAAGCCAGTCAAAGCTACGGGCAGTAGATACGCTGATGTGGTTAGTAGGTTTGGATTGATTGGAACGCCCAACCATCCAATCATCACAAAACGAGGAGATATACCCTTGACTTCGGTTAGAGACAGTGATACACTTTACATATGGAACGAGAAACTATCATCTATCGAGGAAAGAAATATCACCGACATCCAAAGTCAAAACGAAGACAACACAGAGTCTATTATTGGCGACACGATAAATGGAAACAACCACCTGTTGCGCTCCATAGACAAATCTGGATTGATAATTTCGGGGCTATATCAAAGTATGGGGTTATCCACCACATTGACCATGATGCCACCAATAATGAGATTTCAAACCTCAAGCTTATCAGCAGAAGTGAACATGCCAAGTACCACATGGGAACGCCGGAACGAAAAGAATTATCTCGACAAATCGGGAGGAAGCAAAGCAAAAGGATTATCGAAGCTCTTAAGAGATGGAGAAAAGAGAATCCAAGACTTGCTCACAGGATGGCTGTCGAAAATGGTAAACAGCAAGCTCCACGAGCTATCGAAACACTCAAGAGATGGCGAGAATCCAATCCAGCAAAAGCTAAACGTCTATATGTTCAAAATGGCAAGAATAGTATCAAACGCTTACAGCAGTATAACAAAGAGAAAAGTATACAATCTACAAGTAGAAGGTAAGCCTGAATACTTTGCTAACAATGTACTGGTGCATAATTGTATGTCGCTTGCGGGCGCATACCAAGTCTATAAGTCGAGAGCATCGCCGAAGCGAAGAACGCTTGAGGGAGGGCAGGTAAAACAACGCAAAGATAATCCATACTACTTATGAGTAACATAGACTCAAACAAACAAATAGACGAATATCAGTTAGGGCAGAACCACGTCATTGAATCCATGTGGCTGAAGTTCTCAAACAATTCGCAGGGTTCCTGGATCACCAAAGTGCCGGAGTGTATCAAATTACATGAATATCTTGCCAAGCTCCAGCCCAAACATATCCTGGAATTGGGCACGGGCATAGGATGCTCAACCGAGATCATGGCGTTTAGCTGTCCGAATACTTCGATCTACACGATAGAACAGAATCCAAAATGTATTGCTATCGCCAAGACGTTGATCGCGGAACGGCTTCAACAACAGATATACTTCAGACATGCTAAGGTTGCGGCGTTGAAGCCTATCTACGAGGTGAGTCCGTTCGTCCATTTTCTAGCGTATCATACGCCATTTGACTGGAGAAATTACGACTTCATATTCGTGGATGGGCCTGGGCCGATCATGGCGAAGATGAAAAATCCCGACAACGGCGAGGTGTGGGAGGTTCTGGCCGAACTTCCAGGAGCCGACGTAATCTTGCTTCTTCCCAGGATGAACGAAGGAACGATCGTGTACATAGACAAGCGAAAGCAGATGGTTATGCTCTATAAGCGGCATCTTGCTCATTATCTTGAACTTGTTGACGATGCAAGGGGATATACGATCTTCAGGAGAAACGCCAAACCCTTAAAACTGGACTTGAGCGATTTTCAAAACTCCGATTCGACGTATATGGACTTAAAAAGTAATGGGTACTTTGAGGAAGTACCTCAAGAACAAAACATATGAATAAAAAATCATGCGTACAATTGATCGCTTTGGGACCGAGTTGTGCCGAGGCTACGTGGGCTATTCCGGACGGGGTTGAACGATGGGGCATCCAATATACGTGGAAGAACTTTAAACTTGACCGCGCATTTGTCATGGACGATCCCGAATGGATTAAAGCGAAGAATCATTCATTCGCCGTTCCGATTGATATTGTGGGCGAAATGAACAATGCGAAATGTCCGATCTACGTTGCAAAGAAATGGCCCGAGGTTGAGAATACGGTTGAGTATCCGATCTACGAGGTTTTGCAGTATTTTAAGCCCGTTCGCTATTTTATGAATTCGATGGCGTATATGTTCGCGCTCGCCATCATGAAAGGATTCAAACGGATTGAGTGCTACGGCATTGATTTCCGCTACTATAACGATTTGGGCGGTGAGATGCAATGGACGCAGAATTGGCTGGATGAGACGCACTGCGGGGCGTTCTGGGCTGGAGTGGCGATAGGCAGGGGGATCGAAGTGGTTACCACCAAGCGCAGTTCTTTGATGAAGCCGGTGTTTCCAGGCGATCCTAACCTGTACGGCTACGAGGTGTCTCCCAAGATTCAAAGCCAGCGTAAAGGCATCCTGGATCAGCGCAAGCAGGTCGAACTGAAAAAGGAACCAGAGAAATTACACGTTTTCCGTCCAAATCCAGGAGAGAATCAAAAAGATTTTCTTAGGAGAATCGAGACGGGGAACGCAAAACCAATTGGTCAAGCTATTGCAAAACAGTGGTCGGATGTTCAAGTTGCTGATAAGGTGGCGGAGCAAGTTTCGGGAGTGGTCGTTGAACCAGCTACTCCTGCAAACGGGGATTGACGCGTCGCCTGAACCTGGCGTTTTCGGAGTTCTCTCAAAGGGAGAAGAAGAAAACGTGCTGGCCAGGTTGTGGAACGACAAAGATTTCATCGCTCTTTTGCGCAAGTATGCCGAGGGATCGAATAAGGCGATGATCATGGCTGTAAAGAATCTCCAGCATGAGCATGCTTTGCGTTTTAACGCGCAATTCTTTTGTTACAACAGTATTTTGCTCAAAATGCGCAGAGCGGCGCTAATGTTGAAAAAGAAGCAACCCAATGCAGAGAATTAAGCTCAAGTTTGAGAATGAATTCTATGTGTGCGACCTGCCGTCCAGTCCCAGTTTTACCGGACAGATCAGTTTGGTTTTTAATTTTAAGGGAGGCTCGCTTATGAAGGCAGAAATCCACAAGAATAGTTCGGTGGCAATAGTGAACGATCCTGTGGATAAACAGGTACTTGACACGTGATGTGGGCGGGTGTATAATGGGTGTAACAATTTAATAAAAGCGCACAAGGCTCTACCGATAAGACGCGTGCAAAGCGCTAGATCAAGAGGTTAGCCGATTCTCATACATTCTGTGTGAGCGTTGGTTAGCCTCTTTTGTTTATATAATGCCGTTCAAATCGAAATCTCAAATGAAGTGGATATATAAAAACAAGCCAGCGATGGCGAAGAGGTGGGCTAAGCATACGAAGAATATGAAAAAATTACCAAAGAAAAAAAAGAAAAAAGCGAAGTAATAAATAGTTTGGATAAACTGGCACTCCGCAGTTGGGCTATTGAAGTAGCACGAGGAGCGTGAATCAGTCCAAACTCAATAGTATGGCTGAACAGCCAATCGTGGAGCCAGCAGAAAGTGGCGAACCTGCGCAGGGTACTCCGCCTGCTAACCAAACGCCACCGGAGCAATCCGAGGAAGTCGTACGGCTTGAAGCAGAGAGAGTAGCTTTAGAGGAAGAAATCCGAGGACTCGAAGGAACGAAACAATCTTTACTCGACGACGTGGTGAGAACCCGTCAAGAGAAAAGGATGGCCGCAGGCGGAGACATTACTCCTCAAGTAGACGTCGAAGCCCTAAAAGCAGAGATTGAGGAATCTGTGCTCGGCAAAGTTACCGGAGAGATTACCTCGATGAAGGATGAACTGGTCAAGGCTAAGGAACAATTGGTCAAGGCCAAGGAATCCGAGATTACTTCCAAAAAAGCTCTCATTGCAAGCATCAACGCGCGCATGGCTTCCGCTACGGCCGCTAAACCGTCTGCAACTCCGTCCTCGAATGCCGTCGAGAATCAGGTCGAACTCTCCGACGACGAGACACGGATAGCCAAAGAGCTTGGGTTGAAGAATCCTCGTTACATGAAAGAGACGGAAGTGCTGTAGAGATACGGCATTCATGGCATTCAAATACAGATTTAACCTGATTGGCGAATCTGGCAGGATATTGCGCAAGTACGTCCTTGACGCTTCAACCGATTTTCAAGTCGGAGATGCGGTCATGGCGGGTACGGGAGCGGTTGACGCAGGCGATCTCGGTGAGGTCGTTACCGCGACGGCTGGTCTTCGTGTTGTCGGAATTATCCAGGCCATCATCACCAGCAGGGGAGTTTCCCCGTCTTCGGACGGCTGTTCTGGAGCGTTCATCGATGCGTATCGAACTCCTGCAAATAACGAAACAGGATTGCAGATTTCAGCTATCGTAGACATTAGCCCGAATTCCGTCTATTCAGCCGACTTAGACGATACGATCGGTACGACCACAGGGTCAAACCGCGCGTTCTACTACCTCGACTTGGATACCGGCGTGGCTAACCAACAACTTAATGAAGCGAGCGCGGCCGCTCCCTCAACGGGAAGCGGACAGTTCGTATCTCATGGCATTGATCCACAGGACACCAACAACGTTCTGGTATCAATCCATGAAACCTTCTTGGTTGGCGATAGCGGATTGTAATCCTAAAAAACTATGCCTGATCTTAGAGGACAAGCTGGTTTACTCATCAAGGGCGTCGCCGCGAAAGCGAGCGAGGTTTTCGATGAGCAAGGAGAATTGGCAAACATTGTCATCCCTTCGTTTTTCAAGGTTCGATCCGACGATGCCTCGCAGTACAACGTCAGCGGATTGAGCGGTCCAGGCGTTCTCCAAAAGAGAACTGAACAAGGTGCTTATGATTACTCAAGAAGATATAAGACCTTTGACACCAACTTCATCCATACTACCTACTCGCGAGGGCTGGAGGTTTCTATGGAACAGATGGATGATCGAGACTTTGATTCAGTCTGGGACGAACTCAAACAGCTCCGTAAGGCGGCTGATTTCTGGAGACAATCGTCAGTGTTTCAGGTGTTCAACGGAGCGTTCGTTACGACCGTGAACATCAACGGCGTTGATTTGACCCGATATGGAGACGGCTTGGCGCTCGCCAGCACGGTTCATACCCGTGGCGACGGCGGAGCGACGCAATCCAACGCATCTTCAACTTCGATTCCTTTCAACGAAACGAACTTTGAAACAGGATTGATCGCGCTCAAGAAACAGTTACTTGACGATGGCACTCCTATCAGAGACCTTGGAAGAATCTGCCTCGTAGGATCAACAGA